>Ga0209692_10001224_pt1 | contig 37641 bp, 47 predicted proteins | sample tdDd472_FD_187129 | JGI IMG/M metagenome (GOLD analysis project Ga0209692, IMG submission 187129) | Marine sediment microbial communities from the Atlantic coast under amendment with organic carbon and nitrate - tdDd47.2 (SPAdes)... | ecosystem: Environmental > Aquatic > Marine > Coastal >...
TTTTACCTAGGCTCGGAAGATGACATCGCACACAAGCGTGAAGATTCTCATCTGGGCTGCCGCTATGCAGAAGATCCTGCCAGAGACTACAGGCCAATGAACGTTTTGGCCGTATGCCCTCACTAGTCTGAAAAGACCGAGAACACCGTGAAAACGGCTCCGATCATTCGGGGCCGTTTTTGTTTTGGCAACCACAATGATTTTACTGATGAATATCATCGTAACAAATGATGGCCTCTATCATTCCCATCAACCACAAACGGTGCTAGACCAAGCCTTCTTATTATGCACAGGGAGAAAGAAGTGGTAGCAGCAGAAGGAAAAGGAAAAGCATTTTTTGCGCTATGGGCAGCGGTCATCCTGTGGTCGAGCTCATTCATCGCATTGAAGTTCGCCTTCCAGAGATTTGACCCGATGGTGGTAATCTTCGGACGCATGTTCATTGCCAGTCTGTGTTTCCTGCTCGTCTTCAAGAGTTTGAAGCACATAAACTACCGGGCCGGAGACTGGAAACTGCTCCTGTTCATGGGCATCTGTGAACCAGGCTTTTATTTCATCTTCGAAGCGATGGCCCTCACTTACACTGACGCGTCCCAGGCAGGAATGATCTGCGCATTGTTACCGCTTCTCGTAGCCATCGCCGCCCGCTTCACTCTAGGTGAACGCATTTCCAGAAAAACCCTGTCCGGCTTCGGGCTCGCCATAGTCGGTGCGATTGCGCTTTCGGCAGCCGCCACGTCCACGGAAACCGCACCCAACCCCATTCTCGGCAACTTCCTTGAGTTCATGGCCATGATCTGCGCCACCGGGTACATGATTTCACTAAAGAAACTCACCCCGCGCTACAATCCGTGGTTCCTGACGATGATCCAGGCATTCATCGGCACCTTCTTTTACTTCCCATTGCTATTCCTGCCAACCACCACCATGCCTACACATTTTGACCTCACCGGCATCGCGACCATAGCCTACCTCGGCATCTTCGTGACCATTTTTGCTTATGGCCTCTACAACTACGGCATGTCCAAAATCCCGGCCAGCCAGGCATCGGCTTTCGTCAACCTCATACCGGTCATCACCCTCATTCTAGGCTGGCTGCTCCTCCACGAACGGTTGAACTGGATACAATACGCCGCATCGGGCGTAGTCATAGCCGGAGTGTACATCAGCCAGGACAAGAAATCGGCAAAACAGAATTGATTTTATCGAGCCGATGGCGGTAGCCCCATACAACGAAAACAGCGCGTTCAAATTGAATTTTGTACGCGCTGTTTTCGTTTTATGAGACGAGAATTCTAAAGAGAAATAAACGCCTGTTCCGTAGTTCCACCAGCTTCGCTGATAAGTTTGGCTACGGCTTTCTCGCCAGCCTCCCCAATATCGAGACTGTAGTCTGTCACAAACATCTTGATATGCTCCAGAATGACCCTGTCATCCATTTCCTGGGCGTGTTCCTTGATATATCCCCAAGCGCCCTCGGGATTCTCACGCACACCAATCAAACTCATCTTGATAGCCTCATTCATGGCCCGAGCCACTTCTTCGCCGAGGGAGCGACGGATGGCAATGGCACCCAGCGGGATAGGCAAACCGGTGTGCTTCTCCCACCATGCGCCAAGGTCCAGAACACGCGCCAGACCCTGATCCTGAAAAGTGAATCGCCCTTCGTGAATGACCACTCCGGCGTCAACTTCTCCTGAAACGACGGCGGGCATGACCTCGTCGAAAACCATCTCCTTGAGCGTCACCGACACCCCGGCCTCGCGGCAACACAATCCGAACAACAGATTGGCCGTGGTCTTGCGCCCGGGAATGGCGACGGTTTTGCCATCAAGAGAAGAGAGATCGCAGGGCTCGCCAGCCACCAGAATCGGCCCCACGCCGTAGCCCATGGCACCACCGGCCCGAAGCAGGACATAATCATCAAGTATCCCGGCAGCGGCAGCCACAGAAACCTTGACCACATCAAGCTTCCCGGCTGCGGCCAGTCCGTTGAGTTCCTCGACATCGGCCAGCTTGATATCCAACCCGCCGGGCCATGAGACCGCACCGGATGCAAGACCATGAAAAATAAATGTATCGTTCGGACATGGAGAATAGCCGAGACTCAATGCTTCACTCATTTCAACCCTTTCAAATACTTGATGTTTCAAAACCCTATTGACAGGCCTGACCACCGCCTATACTAATAGTGACCACCTGGTCACCTTTACCGGAACCGGGTCCCAAAAGCAAGAACAGGCACCAATGACATCAGCACAGAAAACCTTCGAAAACCTGCCCGACGAAAAGCGCGACCGCGTATTGACCGAGGCTACCCTGGAGTTTGCCGAGCACGGCTATCATCAGGCCAGCGTCAACCGCATTGTCGGACGGCTCGGCATTGCCAAGGGTTCGCTGTTCAAATACTTCGGCAACAAGCAGGGACTCTTCGAATACCTTTTCGGCCATGCCGTGACCCAGTTCAAGAAGCCCCTCAAGGATATCCGCGATGCGACTTCGGGTGAAGACTTTTTCGAACGCATCGAAAAGAGCTTGCTGGCCGGGGTGAAATTCATCGAGGCTCATCCGCTGATTTACCGCATCTACTTGAAAATGCTGTTTCAAGAGAACTTTCCCCTGCGCGACAAATTCCTGTCCGAAGTACGACAGGCATCAGCCAAGTTCCTCCGTCCCCTTATAACGGAAGCGATTGAATCAGGCCAACTTCGAGCAGATATCGATCTTAACATGACAGTTTTTCACTTGGATTCCGTCATGGATCGATTCTTACAGGCGTGTGCCGTCCCTTCCCTGGACGGCGGAGCCGGACTATTTGGCGCAGATCGCACAACCATAGAAAACAAAGCCCGAGCCGTGACGGATTTTCTCCGCCATGGGTTGGGCGTCACATCCTGAGCACAGGAGAGAAAATGAAGCTGCTGAAAGGCGACTATTACGACAACATGGGCATAGGTGACATTCGCACCAAGGTTCTGGACGGAGAAAGACTGAGCTTCGAGGACGGCGTGCGCCTCTTCGACTGCCCGGAGCCGCTGGCTGTAGGCGCACTGGCCCATCAGGTTCGCACCCGCATGCATGGCGACAAGGCGTTCTACGTCATCAACCAGCACGTCAACTACACCAACGTATGCGTTAACGGTTGCGTGTTCTGCGCCTACCAGCGCGAAGAAGGCCAGGAAGGCGGCTTTGTGCTCAGCGTAGACGACGCCATTGCCAAGATCGACTCCGCAGCCCTGACGCCGCGTGAAGTACACATTGTCGGCGGTTGCCATCCCAAGCTCAGGCTGAGTTACTTCGAGGAACTGATGAGTGCGGTCAAGACCAAACTCCCCAACGTGGTCCTCAAATGTTTCACCGCCGTCGAGATCGCTCATTTTGCCAAGCTGGAGGAGACGACGTCCAAGGATGTCCTGACCCGCCTGAACAAGGCAGGGCTGGATATGCTTCCCGGTGGCGGAGCTGAAATTTTCGAACCGAAAGTCCGTGAACAGATTTGCCCGCGCAAATCCACTGCCGAAGAGTGGCTGACTATTCATGAAGAAGCACACAGCCTCGGCATGAAGACCAATGCCACCATGCTTTTCGGCCACATCGAATCCCGCGAGGACCGCATCGATCACTTGATCCGCTTGCGTGAAAGTCAGAACCGCGGTGGCGGCTACACCTGCTTCATTCCCCTGCCCTTCCTGACCGAGAACAGCCAGCTGGACATCGAAAAGCCGCTGACTGGACTGGAAGAACTGCGAACCATAGCCATCAGCCGGTTGATGCTCGACAACATCCCGCATATCAAGGCGTACTGGGTAATGCTCGGCGTCAAACAGGCACAGGCAGCACTGAAATTCGGAGCCGATGATTTCGACGGCACTGTGGTTGAGGAAAAGATCGGCCACGAAGCCGGAGCCACCAGCGAACAGGGCATGACCCGCGTCGAACTGGAAGAAATGATCAAGGGCTGCGGCTGCACACCTGTAGAACGCGACGGCTTCTTCAATGAGGTATAACCAATGACACTTGAAGCCATATACTCAAAAGTCCTCAACGGCGAACGCATTGATTTCAAAGAGGCGCTGACCCTGTACAACGAGGCTGATTTCCACGATCTGGGGCACCTTGCACATCAGGTCAGACTCGCCAAGCACCCTGACCCTATCGTTACTTACGTGGTGGATCGCAATATCAACTACTCCAACGTCTGCGTCTGCTGCTGCAAGTTCTGCGCGTTTTACTGCGAACCGGACCAGGAAGGCGGATACGTTCTTACCTATGAAGAGATCGGCGAAAAGATTCAGGAAACCCTCGACGTCGGCGGCACTCAGATTCTCATGCAGGGTGGTCACCATCCCGACCTGCCGCTGACCTGGTACGAGGAAATGCTCCGCTATATCAAGGCAAACTACGAAGTCCATATTCACGCTTTCTCACCGCCGGAAGTCGTCTTCTGGAGCGAAATGGAAGGTATCCCCGTGACCGAGGTAATCGAGCGGTTGCATAAAGCCGGACTCGATTCCATCCCTGGAGGCGGCGCGGAAATCCTGGTGGACGAGGTCCGCTCAGAAGTCGCTCCCAACAAATGTCCGGCAGGCCAGTGGCTAGGAGTGATGGAAGAAGCTCACCAACAAGGGCTCCGCACCACTGCGACCATGATGTTCGGACACAAGGAAACCGTGGAGCAACGGCTTGAGCACCTATTCGCAGTTCGCGAGAGCCAGGATCGCACCGGAGGTTATACGGCATTCATTCCGTGGACCTTCCAGCCGGACCACACAGAACTTCCCGACTGCCGCAAACTGACCAGCACAGAATACCTGCGCATGTTGGCCGTATCCCGTATTGTCCTCGACAACGTTGACAATGTGCAGGTCTCATGGGTGACCATGGGGCCGAAAATCGCCCAGCTTGCCCTCTATTTCGGCGGCAACGACTTCGGATCAACCATGCTTGAGGAAAACGTGGTCAAGGCCGCAGGCGTGGCATTCCGGCTTTCCCGTGAGGAAATCAACCGACTAGTCGAAGATGCGGGTTTCATACCCAAGCGGCGCAGCATGAATTACACCATTCTGGAGGACCGCTGATGTCAGTTCGCCTAGGCAAAATAGGCTACCTGAATGTCCTGCCCATCTATCATCCGCTGGAATCCGGGATCATCGAGAATGATTTCTCCATCGTCTCCGGACCTCCATCAGAGTTGAATAGGCTCATGGATGATGGCAAACTGGACATTTCAGCCGCGTCCAGCATCGAATATGCGAGGCATCCGGAGAAGTACTATCTTGTCCCGGATATCGCCATCGGAAGTCGCGGACCAGTACAAAGTGTGCTGCTACTCAGCCAGTTTCCAGTCGAGGAACTGTCAGGAAAAACAATTCTGGTAAGCTCACAAACACACACTTCGGCCGCACTTTTACGCGTTTTACAATCTGAATTATGGAAAATCGGGACAAAATTCATCTCCGGAGACGCAACTTCAATACTCAAGAACGGCGACAGACCGGACGCCATCCTGGCCATTGGCGATGAAGCTTTGAACCTTCGCCACCATCCGGACTACCCCCACAGGATAGACTTAGGTGAATCATGGCGTGAACTTACGGGTCTGCCGTTCATCTTTGGAGTATGGATAGTTCAGCGAGAAGTCTGGGATTCCGGCCAGAAAATGCTCAAAAATGCGACCCATACTTTGCTGAAAGCGAAAGACTGGGGAGTTGAAAACATGTCCGACATGTGCACACTCGCTGCCGAAGACAGCTGCTTAAATGGCACGGAAATGTGCTCCTACTTTGACGGATTGGTCTACGATTTTGGTGAAAAAGAGATCGAAGGTTTGGTTTTATTTTACAAACATCTTCTTGAAAACGGCATCATCGACGCCATTCCAGACCTGCAGTTTCTTCCATGATTTCCAATTTGCAAGAAATAAAAAGGCCCGAACAGTAATGTTCGGGCCTTTTTATAGTAAAATAATTGATGATCTAACTACTTGGTGAAATCAACGAACGCCTTGAGCGCAGGGAACATGTGCCTGCCGCTGTGATAGATAAGATAAAAATGTCTGCGGCCCTCAAGTTCGGGAACATTAAGTTGAGTCATGGCGCCGCTCTGAATGAATCCCTGAGAAGCCAGACGGGATGTTACGCTGACACCAACACCGCCTAACGCATGCGCCAACGTCTCGCAGGTTCCGTCTACCCGGCATCTGATATTAAGATTCTGCAATGAATGACCGGCTTTCACCAAGGCACTCTCCAGGACACTGCGGGTACCTGAACCCTTCTCTCGCATGATCCAAGGCAGTTTGATAAGCTGATCCATGGTAAGTGGGCCATCAGTTTTCGGCAGCCATGGCGCGTCTGAAGCCGCAACCACAACGGTTTCATCCTCAAGCAGAACCTCTGCAGTCAAACCATCTACATCAGGTTTCTGCCCAACAATACCTACAGGCCAGTCGCCAGCGGCTACTTTTTTGATCACTTCTGCAGAATCACTGGTATGGACGGTAAAAGTCACTTGCGGATAGCGCTTTGAAAAATCAGCCAGGAGCGTAGGCATGATGTTATGAGAAGGAATGGTGCTGCAACCAACCTGCAACTCACCCACAACCTTGTCACGGAGCATTTCAATGGATGCCTTGGCCTGTTTAAGATTCTCAAAGATCGAAACTGCACTGCGATAAAGGACATCACCAGCTTGGGTAGGCATTACCTTGCGCCCTAAGCGATCAAACAGCCTGACACCCAGCTCAACCTCAAGGTTGGCTACGTGCGAACTGATCGTCGGTTGTGACAAGAACATCATTTCTCCGGCCTTGGAGAAATTCTGCAGCTCATAAACCTTGCAAAACGCTTCGAGTTTTCTGACATCCATATAGGTATCTATCCCAATTATTACAAATATCTATAGCTAGAAATAAAAAAAGGGCAGGCGTGAAGCCTGCCCTTTTTAATCTACTTATCGTCCTTGGAAGCGGCCTTCTTGGGAGCTGCCTTTTTAGGGGCGGCCTTCTTGGCAGGAGCTTTCTTGGCAGGTTTTTTTTCTGCCTTTTCAGCTGTGTCTGCGGCTTTCTTCTTCGGAGCAGCTTTCTTCTTCGGAGCGGCCTTCTTAGCAGGCTTTTCTTCAGCATCAGCGGCTTTCTTTTTAGGTGCTGCCTTTTTAGGGGCGGCCTTCTTGGCAGGAGCTTTCTTAGCTTCGGCCTTGACTTCGGGCTTTTCCTCGACCTTTTCAGCCGGTGCAGCCTCTGCAGCCTTCTTGGTCAACTCAATGATGACCATGGGGGCGCAATCGCCCTTACGGGGCTGTGCCAATTTGATGATACGGGTGTAACCACCGGTACCGCCCTCGAAACGAGGACCGATTTCATCAAACAGACGCTGTACCATCTGGTGGCTGCCAAGAACCTTGTAGGCTTGGCGGCGCGTATGCAAGTCGTTGCGAAGAGCAAGGGTGATGAGCTTGTCGACGATGCGACGAAGTTCTTTAGCCTTGGGCTCGGTCGTGCGGATCTGCTCGTAGGTAAGGAGCGCGCGGGCCATGTTCTTGAACATGGCGGCACGGTGAGTATTGGACCGATTCAGTTTACGACCGGACTTTCTATGCCTCATTTTTCTCTTTCCTCTTCAACCATTCCTGGTATTTCTTGTCAAAATCCTCAACAGTCATGCCGAACTTGAGAGTCATACCGTCAAGCACTCGACGAATCTCATCAAGAGATTTGCGGCCGAAGTTCTTTGTCTTCAGCATTGCCTGTTCGGTACGCTGAACCAGTTCGCCAACAAGCTGTATGTTAGCGGCCTTCAGGCAGTTGGTGGCACGAACTGAAAGTTCGAGTTCATCAATGCTCTTGAAGAGGTTCGGGTTCAGATCAATTGCATCGTCTTCTTCTTCCTGAGTCTCGGAAGAGAGCTCGTCGAAGTTGATGAATACGGACAACTGTTCTTTCAGGATCTTGGCACTGTATGCACAGGCATCCTCGGGGGTGACGGAACCGTCAGTCCACACTTCGAGGATGAGCTTATCGTAGTTTGTCATCTGGCCGACACGCGCCTGTTCGACGGAGTATGCGACCTTCTTGACAGGAGAGTAGCTGGCGTCAAGGATGACAGAGCCGATTTCATCGACTGTATCCTCGTGCATATCGGCCGGGACGTAGCCCTTGCCCATGCGGACTTCCAACTCCATCTTCAAGGGACGATTCTCTGTCAGAGTGGCAATCAGCTGATCCTTGTTCAGAACTTCGACATTCTGATTTTCCTGGATCATACCGGCTGTAATCTCGCCCTTCTTGTTGGCCTCGAGGAACAACCTCTGAGGCTCGTCCGTGGTCATAGCTATACGAACCTGTTTCAGGTTCAGCACAACCTCGGTCATGTCCTCAAGAATACCTGGCACTGTAGTGAACTCATGCTGCACACCCTCTATGGAGGCGGCAATGATTGCACAGCCCTGCATAGAGGAAAGAAGCACCCTGCGCATGGCGTTGCCAATAGTAGTGGCATAGCCGCGCTCAAGGGGTTCGCAGATGAACTTCCCATACATCTCAGAGGACTTGCCATCGCGCACGAGTTTCTCGGGCTTGACCAGTTCGCTCCAGTTGCGGGTATTGATGAGTTTATCGCCGTTCTCAATAAGCATGAAGTCCCCTATTTACTTGGAGTACAATTCAACAATCAGCTGCTCGTTGATCGGGAACTGGATATCGTCCCGGTTCGGCATGGCCTTAACCGTGCCCTTGAAGTTTGCACCGTCGGACTCAAGCCACTCGGGGCAACCGCGGCGGGCGATGACTTCCTGGGCCTCGTTGATAACGGGCACCTTGCGGGCTTCCTCACGGACTTCAATGACATCTTCAGCCTTGACCTGCATGGACGGGATGTTCACGCGGCGACCGTTAAGCATAAAGATGCCGTGACGGACGAGCTGACGAGCCTGGTCGCGGGAGTTGGCGAAGCCGAGGCGGTAGATGACGTTGTCCAAACGGCGTTCGAGGATCATCAGCAGGTTGTGACCTGTGACACCTTTCATGCCATCTGCACGATGGTAGTAGAGACGGAACTGGCCTTCCAGAACGCCGTACATGCGGCGAACTTTCTGCTTCTCACGAAGCTGGATGGCGTAGTCGCTCATTTTCTGGCGTCTCGTTCCGGAAGCTCCCGGAGGGTACGGACGCTTTTCGTAAGCGCACTTATCTGTGTAGCAGCGGTCACCTTTGAGGAACAACTTAGTTGCTTCACGGCGACAGAGCTTGCATTTTGCTTCAGTATATCTTGCCACAATAATTCTCCTTAATTAGACCCTGCGGCGTTTGGGCGGACGGCAACCATTATGGGGAATCGGTGTGATATCCCTAATGAAGGTCACCCTAAAGCCTGCGTTATTGATGGCGCGCATTGCAGCCTCACGTCCGGAGCCGGGGCCCTTGACGTAAATGCCGACGGTACGCATACCAGAATCCTGAGCTTTCTTAGCAGCGGATTCAGCGGCCATCTGCGCCGCGAAAGGAGTAGACTTGCGGGAGCCCTTGAAGTGAGCACCGGCAGAAGCCCAGCTAACAACATTGCCCTTGACATCTGTGAAAGTCACGATCGTATTATTGAACGTGGCTTTAACATGAGCGATGCCTACGGGTATGTTCTTTTTCTCTTTTCTCTTCCCAGATTTACGGGGGGTAGCCATTACTTTATTCTCCGTTGAATAAAAGTCTTATACAACGCGTGCATGTCGAAATGGCATAGCACGCGATAGTCGCTATGCAACTTTATTTCTTCTTGCGGCCCATGACGGAACGACGGGGACCCTTACGGGTACGAGCGTTGGTCTTGGATTTCTGCCCACGAACGGGAAGACCGCGACGATGGCGAAGGCCACGGTAGCAGCCGATGTCCATCAGGCGTTTGATATTGGTAGTGATCTCACGACGGAGGTCACCCTCAACCTTATGGTTGTCTTCAATCTCGTTACGAATCTGGCTGACTTCATCGGCAGACAGATCATCTGTCTTTTTCTGCCAGTCAACTTTAGATGAATCGAGAATCTGAAGGGCCACGGTCCGACCGATGCCGTAGATGTACGTCAGCGCAATATCCATGCGCTTATTTTTCGGCAGATCTACACCAGCAATACGTGCCATAGTTATTTCCCTTTATCCTTGACGCTGTTTGTGACGCGGGTTCTCACAGAGAACACGCAGCACGCCATTGCGCCTGATGATTTTGCACTTGGAACACATTTTCTTAACAGAAGGTCTGACTTTCATGACCAACTCCAAACTGTCTTAATAAACTTAAACGCCAAAGGTCCCACCATTGGGACTGGCCTTGAAAACGAAGCTGCGATATATACAGCGATTATAGACAAAGAGCAAGTTTTTTCTTTCCAACCCGAGGGTCAGTCGGACAAACTCAATATCTGTGGTCCGTCGGTGGTAATGGCTATAGTGTGCTCAAAATGAGCAGACAGTTTCCTGTCCTTAGTCACTGCAGTCCATTTATCCTCAAGGACTTCAACTTCATAGGTTCCCACTGTGACCATCGGCTCAATGGCAAGCACCATACCGGCCTTTAGAGGAATGCCGGTCATGCCTTTGGGTACAAAGTTTGGGATCTCCGGCTTCTCATGAAGGTGAGAGCCTATCCCGTGTCCTACAAAACGACGAACTATACCGAAACCGAACCCCTCAACGTATGACTGAATTGCCGCGGAAATGTCATACAAGTTATTGCCAGGGACGGCTTGTTCGATACCAACTTTAAGAGACTCACGGGTTACATCCATGAGCTTCTGTGTTTCATCAGCGACCTGCCCAACCGCAAAGGTACGAGCGGAGTCACCAAAAAAACCATTGTACACGACACCCATGTCGAAACTGACGATATCGCCCTCAACAAGGATACGATCCTTGGAGGGAAAGCCGTGTACAATCTCTTCATTCACAGAACAACAAAGGGCAAAAGGAAAACCTTGATACCCTAAGAACGCCGGGCGAACATTGTGCTCTTCGCACCGTGCCCGGCATATTTCCTCGAAAAGAATGGTCGGCACGCCAGGTTTGACGTTCTCTCCCAACTCGTCGAGAATTCGGGAAACAATACGATTGGCCTCACGCATGAGGCCAATCTCTTTATCATTCTTGAGGAAGACACCCCTGAATTTCTTCAAGGCTACCTACCCTTTCCGGCCTTACCCATCAAGCCTTCGTACTGACGCGAAATCAGATAAGACTCGATCTGGCCCATGAAGTCCATGGCTACGCCAACCACGATCAGAAGTGAAGTGCCACCGAAATAAAACGGCACACCGAACTTGCTGATCAGAAACATGGGTAGTACACAAACCGCAGCCACATACAGGGCGCCCCACAAAGTAATGCGGGCCAACACCTTGTCGATGTGTTCACGGGTACGCGCACCCGGACGGATGCCCGGGATGAAGCCACCCTGCTTCTGGATATTCTCTGCAATTCCTTTGGGATCAAACATGATCGCCGTATAGAAGTAACAGAAGAATATGATGATTCCAATGAACAACAAGTTGTACACTATGGAATCAGGGCTAAAGAAGGACGAGAAATCCTGCAACGTCTGATTGTTCGAGAACTGTGCAAGCGTTGCAGGGAACATCAGGATGGAAGACGCGAAGATCGGCGGAATAACACCAGCGGTGTTAATCTTGAGAGGCAGATGCGTAGTCTGCCCACCAACCATTCTGCGACCCATCTGACGCTTAGCATAATGAATCGGAATCCTGCGCTGCCCTCTCTCCATGAATACAATGAACGCCAAGGTGGCGATCATCACGATCATGAGGAAGAGCAGGATGAACAGAGTGATTTCACCCACGGTCATCAACTGCACGGTATTAACCACTGCGGACGGAAGGCCCGCGATGATACCTGCGTAGATGATCAGGGAGATACCGTTTCCGATCCCTTTTTCAGTCATTTGTTCGCCCAGCCACATCAGGAATACAGTACCGGCGGTCAGAGTCAAGATGGTCATCAACTTGAATCCGATACCGGTGAACAGTACCATGGGAGCCCCAGTGGGGCTGCTCATGCTTTCCAGACCTGTCGCAATTGCGAAGCCCTGAACAACAGTGATGAGCACTGTTCCGTACCTGGTGTACTGGGTTATTTTCTTACGCCCGGCTTCGCCTTCTTCTTTCTGAAGACGCTTCAGCTCCGGACTGACGACAGTCAGGAGCTGAAGGATAATGGAAGCCGAGATATAGGGCATGATGCCCAGGGCAAAGATGGACATATTGCTAAGTCCACCACCCGAGAACATATCGAATATCCCGAAGAGTGTGTTCTGCGCTTGGGCGAAAAACTCCGCCAAAGCAGCGCTGTCGACGCCTGGAATAGGTATATGGATGCCCATCCGGTAGACAGCAAGCAGTGCGAACGTCCAGAGCAGTTTTTTCTTCAGCTCTGGCAATCGGGCAAGATTCTCAACTCCTGACATCGCCACAATAACCCTTCCGATACTCTATGAGTTACGCTTCAACAGACTTGGCGTTGCCGCCAGCCTTGGCAATTTTGTCGGCAGCAGATGCACTGAAGCGATGAGCTTCAATGGTCACGGCCTTTGCGACATCACCGGTACCGAGCACTTTAACAGCGGAGCCAGTTTTGACAACGCCGCGTTCGTACATATCGATCAAAGTGATTTCGTCTTTGCCTTCAAACATGGCCAACAAACGACCAACGTTCACAGTTTCATACTCATCGCGGAAGGGGTTCTTGAAGCCACGCTTGGGAAGGCGACGAGCCAAAGGCATCTGTCCACCTTCGAAACCGGGACGGACACCGCCGCCGGAACGTGATTTCTGACCGTTATGACCACGAGCAGCAGTCTTGCCCCAGCCGGAGCCAGAGCCGCGACCTATGCGTCTGCGGTTTTTATACTCTTCCGGGAAAGCATACAGTTCATGAAGTCTCATGATTCAGTTACCTCCACCAGATGTCTCACCTTGTAGATCATACCTCGGATGACAGGAGTGTCATCGTGAGTCTTCTCATGGCGAATTCTGCGCAATCCCAATGCTTCCAGAGTCTTGACCTGGTCGGGCTTGCACGCAATCTTGCTTTTGATTTGTTTTACTTTCAACACGGCGATCTCCTTTACTTTCTCGGCGTAGAAACCGGGACACCGCGCAAAGCGGATACTTCCTCGGCACTACGCAGGGATTCGAGACCAGCCATTGTGGCGCGCAACACGTTATGCGGGTTGTTCGTACCAATAGCCTTGGTCAGGATATCATGGACGCCTACGGCCTCCATGATCGCGCGAACGGGACCACCGGCAATGATTCCGGTACCACGGCTGGCGGGCTTCATTACAACCCGGCCTGCTCCGTAGCGTCCCAGAACCTCATACGGAAGGGTTCCATCCAGCAGAGGAACATTGATCATGTTCTTCTTGGCGCGTTCGCTAGCCTTACGGATTGCTTCGGGCACTTCGTTTGCCTTTCCAAGTCCGTATCCGACTCCACCTTCACCGTCACCGACGACCACCAAGCAGCTAAAGCTGAAACGGCGGCCACCCTTAACAACTTTGGCGACGCGATTGAGGTAGACGATTTTTTCAATCAATCCACTATCGTTCTGTTCCATTGTTCTTTCCTAGCTACCTAGAATTTCAGCCCGGCTTCGCGGGCACCGTCGGCAAGAGCTTTGACCTTGCCGTGATAAATGTAACCACTCCGGTCGAAGACGACTGTGTCGATCTTCTTTTCCTTGGCTTTGGCGGCAATATCCTTGCCGACCTTAGCTGCGGAATCCCTGTTGGCCTTAAGAGTCTCGCCATCCTTATTCAGCGCCTGAGTGCTGGAGGCTGCGAGAGTCACACCGTTTACGTCATCGACCAACTGAGCATAGAGATGCTGGTTGGAACGAAAGACGACCAGGCGGGGCCTAACTTCAGTACCGGATATTTTCTTTCTGATGCGGGGCTTCCGGAGAAGCCGCTGTGCATTTTTGCTTTTACTCATGACTTATACCCCTACTTAGCGCCGGACTTACCGGCCTTGCGACGGATGTACTCATCAACATACTTGATGCCTTTACCCTTGTAGGGTTCGGGCGGACGTACGCGACGAATCTGAGCCGCAACTTCACCGACAAGCTGTTTATCGATGCCTTCAATGGTCAGCTTTCCGCCTTCCGCTTTAGCTTCGATACCGGCAGGCAGATCGAATTCAACCGGGTGGGAAAACCCAACGGCCAAAACGATTTTCTTGCCCTGCACGGACACCTTGTATCCAACACCGATGACTTCCAGACCTTTTGCATAGCCTTTAGTCACGCCTTCGACACAGTTGGAAAGCAGAGTCCTTCTGAGACCATGCTGCCCACGCGCCTGGCGTGTATCATCAGTGCGGGTGACGTAAACCTTGCCATCCTCGATCTTATATTCAACGGTCGGGTGAACCGGAGTTTTCAAGGTCCCCTTGGGGCCCTTGATCTGGATCTCGGAGGCTCCGACAGACACCTCAACACCCGAAGGTATTTCGATGGGATTCTTTCCTATACGAGACATTTTGGAACCTCTCTACCAGATTTCACACAACAGTTCGCCACCGACGTTGGCCTCTTTGGCCTTGGCGCCTTCCAGCAACCCCCTCGATGTGGACACGATACAAATACCGATACCATTCTGTACGCGGGGGATATCAGAAGCACCAACATATACGCGACGACCGGGCTTACTGACCTTCTTGAGGCCAGTGACAAGCGGTTTGCCGTTTGCATATTTGAGGGTGATGCTAATGTCCCTGGTCTCGACAGCGTAGTCGGTAATATAACCTTCTTCCTTCAAAATACCCGCGATAGATGTTTTCATCTTGGAAAGGGGTATGGCGACATCAGTATGATAAGCGCCATACGCATTCCGAATGCGGGTCAACATGTCGGCTACAGGATCAACAACAGCCATTTCAATTCTCCTTAATTACCAGCTCGCCTTGCGGACACCGGGCAATTCGCCGGCGAGAGCCTTGTTGCGGAAGCAAATACGGCAGATGCCGTAGCGCCTCAGAAAAGCCCGAGGACGGCCACAAATCGGACACCGATTGTAAGCGCGAACCTTGAACTTGGGTTTGCGGCGTGCCTTAACGCGTAAGCTTGTTTTGGCCACTTTCCGTCCTCCTACTTTTTAAAGGGCATACCAAGAAGATCAAGAAGGGATTTGCCTTCTTTATCAGTCTTGGCGGAAGTGCACACAGTCACGTTCATGCCCTTCACTAACTCAACTCTATCGATGTCAAGCTCAGGGAAGATGGTGTGTTCCTTGATACCCATTGTGAAGTTACCACGACCGTCAAAACCACGATCGGGGATACCGCGAAAGTCGCGGACACGGGGCAGAGCAAAGCTCACGAGCTTGTCATAAAAGTCCCACATAGCATCGCCGCGCAGAGTAACGCGGGTTCCAACCGGCATGCCTTCGCGCAGCTTGAACTGAGCGATGGACTTCTTTGCCAGGGTTACAACGGCCTTCTGGCCTGCGATGGCGGTCAGTTCCTTGGCAGCGGGCTCGATCAGCTTGCTATTCTGGCTAGCTTCACCGAGACCGATGTTCAGGGAGATCTTCGTCAATTTCGGGATCTCCATGGAACTGGAATAACCGTACTCCTTGAGGAGCTCGGGGACGACCTTATCTTTATATTCTTGTTCGAGACGTGTCATACTGATACCTATTTGAAGATTTCGTTACATTTCTTGCAGAAACGAACCTTCTTTCCATCTTCAGTCTTCTTGTACCCGACCCGCGTGGGCTTGGTGCATGCGTCGCATACAACAGCCACATTGGATACATGGATCGGGGCTTCCTTCTCGATAATCCCGCCAGGTTGCTGGGCGTAGGGATTGGCTTTGGTGTGACGGTGAACCATGTTCACCTTCTCAACGAGAACTTTGTCGTTCTTCCTGAGAATCTTCATCACCTTACCGATCTTCCCCTTGTCCTTCCCGGCGATGACCATGACTTTGTCGTCTTTACGAATTTTAGTCTTCATCATTATATCCTTTTACAGGACCTCGGGGGCGAGGGAAACGATCTTCATGAAACCGGCTGCGCGCAATTCGCGAGCTACGGGGCCGAAAATACGGGTTCCCACAGGCTCGCCAGTTGAGCCGAGCAGCACGGCGGAATTGTTGTCGAACTTGATGTAGGAACCGTCTTTACGACCGAGTTCCTTCTTCGTGCGAACGACAACCGCCTTCATAACCGAGCCCTTCTTCACTTTGGAATGGGGCATGGCTTCTTTGACGGACACTACAATAATATCACCGACGCTGGCGTAACGACGCTTGGATCCACCAAGCACCTTAATGCAAAGAACCTGTTTGGCTCCTGAATTGTCAGCCACGTCTAGTCTGGATTCAACTTGTATCATGTTTCCTCCTAGCCCTAGACTGCTTTTTCGAGGATCTGCACAAGATGCCACCGCTTACGGCGGCTCAAGGGCCTCGATTCAACAATCTGCACCTTATCACCAACACCGCAGTCATTGGCCGGATCATGGGCCATGAACTTTTTGCGGCGGCGGATGTACTTCTTCAGCAGCGGATGCTTCACCAGGGTCTCGACGCGGACGACAATAGTCTTGTCAGCCTTGTCGGAGATTACCTGACCGGTAAGCACTCGTCTGTTGCCTGTGTATTTAAACTCAGCCATTGTTACGCTCCCTGTCGTTCCTGCTGTAAAGTCAGGATACGGGCGATGGTCTTTTTGACGCTGCTCAAAACTGTTGTGTCTTCGAGCTGAGCTGTAGCGTGCTTGAAGCGCACGGAGAACAGTTCTTTACGAGACTCGACCAGCTTTTCTGCGAGTTTAGCGTCATCCAGTTCACGAAGTTCTTTGGAAGTCATCATCTTAGAGACCCTCCTTCACAACGATGGTTGTCTTGATCGGCAGCTTGTAGGAGGCACGTTTGAGAGCTTCCTTGGCAAGTTCGATGTCAACACCCTTTACTTCGTACATGATACGGCCCGGTTTCACCGGTGCTACCCAACCTTCGGGAGCACCTTTACCCTTACCCATCCGAACTTCGGCGGGTTTGGAGGTGACGGGGAAATCAGGGAAGATGCGAATCCAGACTTTACCGCCGCGTTTGATGTGACGCATGATAGCGACACGAGCGGATTCAATCTGTTGGCTTGTAATCTTTCCGTGCTCCAGTGCCTTCAGGCCGATATCGCCGAAGGACACGCTGTTACCCCGTTGGGCCTTGCCTCTGTTACGGCCTTTCTGCCGTTTTCTGAATTTTACTCTTTTTGGAGCAAGCATTACTGTTCAACCTCTTTGTCAAGAATCTCACCTTTGAAGATCCAGACCTTGACTCCGATTACGCCGTACGTGGTAGCTGCAGTGGCGTAACCATAGTCGATGTCGGCACGGAGGGTGTGCAGCGGCACACGCCCATCACGGTACCATTCGCCACGTGCAATCTCAGCACCGGCAAGCCGGCCTGCACACGCAACTTTGATACCCTCGGCGCCGAATTTCCTGGCAAGGCCCACCGTGCGCTTCATGGCACGGCGGAAGGCAATTCTGCGTTCGAGTTGCTGGGCAATGTTCTCAGCTACGAGCTGAGCTTCAACCTCTGGTCGACGGATCTCGTTGACCTCAATGGTGAATTCAGTTTGAAACTTGTTGCGGAGTTCTTCGCGCAACTTTTCTATCTCTACACCTTTGCGACCGATGACAATGCCCGGACGCGCGGTGTGGATGATCAGACGAATCTTGCCGCCGGCCCGCTCGATTTCGATACGGGCAACGCCAGCTTGAAACAATTTCTTTTTAACGAACTTGCGGACCTGGTCGTCTTGAAGAACGAATGCAGGATAATCCTTTTTGCTGTACCAGCGGGAAATCCAGTTCTTGTTATACCCCAGACGAAAACCGTAAGGATGTACTTTCTGTCCCATATTACTGTTCCTTCACTACGATAGTAATGTGGCTGGTACGCTTCCTGATACGGTAGGCGCGGCCCATGGCACGCGGCTGAATCCGTTTCTGGGTCGGACCTTCGTTAACCAAGATCGTATCAACGATCAGGGAATCGACATCGACTCCGGCCATCTGCTCTGCATTAGAAATGGCGGAGTAGAGAACCTTGCTGAGAATCTTTGCAGGCTTCTTCGGGGTGAACCGGAGAATGTTCAGAGCATCTTCGACGCCCTTGCCTTTAATGTTCTCGGCAATGATACGAGTCTTGCGCGGAGATACACGAATGTATTTTGCGACTGCTTTAGCTTCCATGATATCCTCCCCTACTTCTTATCGGCAACGTGGCCGAAGTAGGTGCGAGTGGGAGAAAATTCACCCAGTTTGTGGCCGACCATATTTTCGGTCACGAACACGGGGATGAACTTACGTCCGTTATGGACAGCGAAAGTCATTCCGACCATCTCAGGGACGATCGTAGAACGGCGAGACCAGGTCTTGATCACGCGACGATCCTGATTCTCACTAGCCACTTGAATTTTCTTGATCAGGTGTCCGTCAAGGAACGGACCCTTTTTAAGAGATCTAGGCATTATTAAATACTCCTACTTCTGGCCGCGGCGTTTTACAATGAGCTTCGAGGAAGCTTTCTTCTTGTTCCGGGTCTTGTAGCCCTTCGCCGGAGTACCCCAAGGGGAAACCGGGTGGCGACCACCGGAACTGCGACCCTCACCACCACCGAGTGGGTGATCAACCGGGTTCATTGCAACACCACGAACTTTCGGGCGACGGCCAAGCCAGCGACTACGGCCAGCTTTACCAATCGTGATTGACTCGTGATGGATATTTCCAACCTGACCGACAGTGGCACAACCAGAGGCCAGGACCTTGCGGACCTCACCTGAAGGCATGCGCAGGAGAGCGTACTTGCCCTCTTTTGCGACGAGCTGTGCGTAAGTACCGGCTGCACGACAGAACTGACCACCCTTTCCGGGGTGAAGTTCGATGTTGTGAATGATGGTACCTGTAGGGATCTTATTCAGAGGCATGGAGTTACCAGGCTTGATGTCTCCCTCACCGGCAATAACCGTGTCGCCCTGATTCAGGCCGACAGGTGCCAGGATGTAGCGTTTCTCACCATCTGCGTAGTGCAGAAGAGCGATACGGGCGCTACGATTCGGATCATACTCGATCTCGGCAACCTTTGCAGGTATGCCAAGCTTGTTCCGCTTGAAATCAATCATGCGGTACAGAGTCTTACAACCACCACCGCGACGACGCATGGTGATACGACCATTGTTATTGCGACCGGCCTTTTTGGAAAGACCTTTGGTCAGCGACTTCTCAGGAGTGGTCCGTGTAATCTCTGCAAAATCAGAGATGGTCTGGAACCGGCGGCCCGGAGAAGTAGGCTTCAGCTTACGGGTTGCCATTTGTTACACTCCCTCGAAGATTTCGATCTTATCGCCTGCTGCGAGCTTGACGTAGGCCTTCTTGTAACCCGGGATACGACCCGTGATACGACCAAACTTCTTGCGCGGCATAGCTTGTTTCCTGACGATATTCACAGACTCGACCCTTACGTCGAAAGCTGCCTCAACAGCCTTCTTAACCTCGACCTTATTGGAGTCGACGTGGACGAAAAAGGAGACGTGATTGGACTGCTCCTTGGCTTCGTTGGCCTTTTCGGAGACAACGGGCTTGAGCAGGACTTTAGAATAATCCATTACTTCAACCTCTCTTGAACGTCTTGTGCTGCAGCCTCAACCATAACCAGCTGGGGGTACAGAAGCACATCGTAAACATTCAGTTTGTTGGCTTCGATGACCTTGATATGGGGCATGTTCCTTGCGGACATCTCCAGATTCTTGTCAACGCCATTGGAGACAATCAGGGTCTTCTGCAGGCCGAGCTTATCAGCAACGGCTACGAAGGCCTTGGTCTTTATCTCAGCAAGGTCGATGGACTTGACCACGGTCAGCTTGTCTTCAGCGACACGTGCGGACAGAGCCATCTGCAAGGCGAGCTTGCGGACCTTCTTGTTCACTTTGAAGGAGTAATCGCGAGGCATAGGACCAAAGGTGGTCGCACCGCCGCGCCACAGGGGCGAACGGATGGTACCTGCACGAGCACGACCGGTGCCCTTCTGGCGCCAAGGCTTGCGCCCGCCGCCATGCTTCAAAGCACGGTTCTTGGTGGCGTGGGTGCCGCTACGATGAGCAGCGCGTTGAGCACGAACGACCATGTTGAGGATCTCAGGCTGAATTTCAACCTCGAAAACCTCGGGAGCCAGTTCGATGTCGCCCACTTTCTTATTATTCTGATCTACAACTTGTATTTTAGCCATGACGTATACCTCTAGCTCACATTCTTGCGGATCATCACAAGACCGTTGTTGGGACCGGGCACCTGGCCCTTGACCAACAGGACATTGTCCTCGGGCCTGACATCGACGATTTCCACGTTGCTCAAGGTCACACGTGCATTACCCATCTGGCCGGGCATTTTCTTACCCTTCCAAACGCGGCCCGGGAAGGTTGCATTACCGATTGAACCGGGTTTGCGATGAACCTTCTCAGCACCGTGAGATGCGCGGGAGCCCTTGAAGTTGTGACGCTTCATGACGCCCTGGAAACCTTTACCTTTACTGGTACCGGTAACCTTGACCTTTTCACCGGCGGCAAAAATGTCGACGGTAATTTCCTGACCGAGTTCGTACTCATCAACACCTTCCAGAGTGAACTCCTTGAGGTGGCGGTACAAATCTTTACCGGCCTTGGCCATGTGGCCTTTCTGAGGCTTGTTCACTTTGCGTTCTGCAATGGCGTCGTAGCCAAGCTGCAAAGCGTTGTAGCCTTCTTTGTCCAAGGTTTTAATCTGCATAACCGGGCAAGGACCAGCCTCGATAACGGTTACAGGACAGATTGTACCATCGTCCTTGAAGATGCGGGTCATGCCCAGCTTCTTCCCAAGTATTCCAAGAGTTTTCATAATAATAACTCCTAGAGCTTGATCTCGACGTCAACGCCTGCGGGCAAGGAAAGCTTGCCGAGAGCATCAACAGTCTGCTGAGTTGGTTCAAGAATATCCAGAAGACGCTTATGAATGCGCATTTCAAACTGCTCACGGGACTTTTTGTCAACGTGTACAGATTTCTGGACGGTGGTACGATGTATATTGGTGGGCAGCGGTACAGGACCGGCAATTGCCGCACCGGTATTCCGGGCAGTATCGACAATCTCTGTCACTGCCTTATCCAGAATACGGTAATCGTATGATCTCAATTTAATTCTGATGCGATCGCTCGCCATCGAAGCAGCCATGTGCTTTCTCCTCAAAGGATTTATCTTCGAAACGCCGATTCCCATATGGAAACCGGTTTTCGAAGCGGTCGGGATGAATAATCCTTAATAACCGCTTCTGTCAAGTCGAAGGTAAAATCCCGGCTCGTCGTTAATCTTTACTTGTCATGAACTCTTCTGCCAAACTTTTCGGCAGTTTTTCATAGTGGTCAAACTGCATGGAGAATGTCGCACGGCCCTGTGTCTTCGAACGAAGATCAGTGGCGTAACCGAACATCTCTGACAGCGGGACAAAACAACGTATAACCTGGACACCAGTGCGGGCTTCCATATCGCCCACGCGTCCGCGTCGTCCGTTGAGATCACCCATGACATCACCGAGGTAATCCTCAGGTGTGACCACTTCAACCGACATGATCGGCTCGAGCAGCGCGGGCTTAGCGCCTCTGCATGCTTCCTTGATCGCCAGGGAACCGGCAATGTAGAAGGCTTGTTCACTGGAGTCGACGTCATGGTATGAGCCGTAAACCAGATTGACCTTCACATCGACAACCGGGAATCCGGCGACAATACCATTTTTCAAGGCATCCTGGATTCCTTTATCAATGGCGGGAATGTATTCCTTGGGAATAACGCCACCCTTGATAACGTCATCGAACTCGTAACCCTTTTCAGGATTAGGCTCGACTTCCAGGACAACGTGACCATACTGGCCACGACCACCCGACTGCTTTGCGTGCTTGACGTCAACCTTTTTCGGCGCGGTAATGGTCTCGCGGTATGCAACGCGGGGTGCGCCCACATTTGCATTCACGTTGAACTCTCTGAGGAGACGATCAACAATGATTTCGAGATGCAACTCGCCCATTCCTGCGATCAAGGTCTGTCCGGTTTCTTCATCACCCTTGACTCGGAAGGACGGATCCTCTTTGGCAAGCTTGACAAGAGCGGCGGACAAAACGTCACGGTCGGCCTTGGTTTTGGGTTCGATAGCTACTTCAATGACAGAATCCGGAATATCCAGAGACTCCAGAACAACACCATGTTTCAACTCGGCCATGGTGTCGCCAGTAGCTACGTATTTGAGGCCGACGGCTGCAACGATGTCACCGGCGTATGCCTCTTTTATTTCTTCACGCTTGTTAGCGTGCATTTTCAACAGACGACCAATACGTTCCTTCTTACCAGTGGCAGCGTTCATAACGGTTGCGCCACTTTCGATCTTACCGGAGTAGAGACGAAGGAAGGTCAGGTGACCGACAAAAGGATCAGTCATCAGCTTGAAAGCGAGGGCTGCGAGCGGCTTGTCGTCGTCGCAGGGGCACTCAATCTCATCGCCGGTGTCAGGGTCGATACCCTTCATGATATCAATGTCGAGCGGGGAAGGCATGTAATCAATAACAGCATCCAGCAGAGGCTGAACACCTTTGTTCTTGAATGCAGTACCGCACAGCACGGGGCAGATAGCCAGGCTGTTAGTAGCCTTACGAACGGCTTCACGCAGTTCTTCAGGAGTCAGTTCCTCGTCAGCCATGTAGCGATCGAGAAGAGTTTCGTCTTCCTCGGCAATGGCTTCGATCATATCAGAGCGCATCACTTCATACTGGTCCTGAAGGTCTGCGGGAACGTCTGTAGTGGTGAACTTGGTGTGATCAGGATCATCGTAGATGTAGGCTTTGCCTTCGATCAGATCGACAACACCTGCGAATTCGTCCTCAGCACCGATAGGCAACTGAAGAGGAATGGCTTTTGCGCCAAGGCGAGTCTTCATCATGTCAACGCAACGGAAGAAATCCGCACCAATGCGGTCCATCTTGTTGACAAAGGCCATGCGAGGTACGTTGTAACGATCCGCCTGACGCCATACAGTCTCAGACTGAGGCTCGACGCCAGCTACGGAGTCAAAGACGGCGACAGCGCCGTCAAGGACACGCAGGGCACGTTCAACTTCCATAGTGAAGTCAACGTGACCGGGGGTATCGATGATGTTAATACGGTGTTCACGCCACATGCATGTGGTCGCGGCAGACGTAATAGTAATACCACGTTCCTGCTCCTGGACCATCCAGTCCATGGTAGCTTCGCCATCGTGAACTTCACCGATCTTATGAGAAACACCGGTGTAATATAGAATGCGCTCTGTAGTGGTAGTTTTACCCGCATCAATGTGGGCCATAATACCAATATTACGCTGTTTATCTCTTGCAACCTGTCTGGGCACGATTAATCTCCGGGACTACCAGCGGTAGTGAGCGAAAGCTTTGTTAGCTTCAGCCATCTTGTGGGTATCTTCCCGTTTTTTGACTGCGCCACCACGACCATTGAAGGCATCCATGAGCTCGCCGGACAGACGTGCAACCATGCCTTTTTCGCCACGACCACGTGCGTAGGAAATCAGCCAGCGAATGGCCAAAGCGGTCTGACGGTCAGGACGAACTTCCAGCGGTACCTGGTAGGTAGCGCCGCCGACACGCCTGGATTTTACTTCCAGGGAGGGACGGATGTTGTCCAGACACTTTTCGAAGGCGCGAAGCGGATCTTCGTTGGTCTTGTTAGCCAGGGCTTCGATAGCCTGGTAGAAAATTCTTTCTGCGGTGCTTTTCTTACCGTCTAACATGAGACGATTGATGAAGCGTGTGATGAGCTTGCTGCCGTATACTGGATCCGGCAGGATCTGTCTTTTTGTGACAGGACCTTTACGAGGCATTCTTTTCTCCTAGAACTTCAGCCGGGGGAACATTATTTCAGGCAGCCTCTGCCATACTTTGTCGTTCCATCCCGGGCATTACGAAATAGCTATAACCTATTTAGGACGCTTGGTGCCGTACTTAGAACGACCACGACGACGATCTTCAACACCAGAGGTATCGAGAGTACCGCGAACAACGTGGTAACGGACACCGGGTAAATCCTTGACACGACCGCCACGGATAAGAACCACGGAGTGTTCCTGCAGGTTATGGCCTTCACCGCCGATATAGGCAGTGACTTCCATGCCGTTGGTCAGGCGAACACGAGCAACCTTACGAAGCGCAGAGTTCGGCTTCTTAGGGGTCGTAGTGTAAACCCTTGTGCAGACGCCACGACGCTGAGGGCATTCCATCAGTGCGGGAGTCTTTCTCCGCTTGGGCTGAGCTTTGCGGCCCTTGCGAATCAGTTGGTTAATGGTGGGCATTAATCCTCCAATCAATAGTTAATACAAAACACGGAACACTTTGCACAAATCGCGCAAAGAGGACCGCAAGTAATCCAAAAGTCCCGGCGTTGTCAAGAGATTTAGCCCGGACTTTCAGGACACTTTCGTCCACATATTCTCATAAAAATTGGAGAGGCCAAGCCTCTCCAATTTTATCAGTCAGTTACGCACTGCCTACGCAGTGTTATAATTATGCCTGCGGAACGTCCACTAGCAGAGGGCTTTCCTCAAGCTCCTCAAGGAACTTGTCTGGGCGCTCAGCCTGTTCAGGCACCTGGATGCCGGAATCGGTGTACTTACGGAAGCCGGTACCAGCAGGTATCAGACGACCGACGATGACGTTTTCCTTGAGACCAAGCAGGTAGTCAGTCTTGCCCTTGAGGGAAGCTTCGGTGAGGACCTTGGTGGTCTCCTGGAAACTTGCCGCAGAGATGAAGGAGTTCGTGGACAGAGAAGCCTGGGTGATACCCAGAACCAGTGTCTCGGCTACTGCGGGAGTTCCGCCTTCAGCGAGGACCTTGGCATTCTCGTCCGTAAACCTGAGCTTGTCGACCTGCTCCCCGATGAGGAAACTGGTAGAACCGGGCTCGAGGATGGAAACCTTCTTGAGCATCTGACGAACGATGATCTCAATGTGCTTGTCGTTTATGTTAACGCCCTGGAAGCGGTAAACGTCCTGGATTTCCTCAACGAGGTAATTGGCCAGGAATTTCTCGCCCTTGATGCGCAGGATGTCATGCAACTCCGGGTTACCTTCAGTAAGAAGGTCGCCGGATTCGACAAAGTCGGACTCCTGAACCGTGATGTGCTTACCCTTGGGAATCAGGAATTCCTTGGTATCACCAGTTTCGGGAGTGACGATGACCTTGCGCTTACCCTTGGTCTCGGGACCGAAGGTGACGATACCGTCAATGGAAGTCAGAACTCCCATATCCTTGGGCTTGCGAACCTCAAAGAGTTCGGCAACGCGGGGGAGACCACCAACGATATCCTTGGTCTTGGAGGATTCACGCGGTTTACGTGCGATGACGTCACCGGCCTTGACCTGATCTCCGTCCTTGACCATCAGAATGGCACCAACCGGCATGGCGAAGTTGGCATCAATGGTGGTGCCGGAACGCTGCATGGGTGTACCGTCGTCACCCAGAATGGTGACAGAGGGACGGAAGTTGGTTGTGCGATATTCCATGATGGTGAAAGAAGCCTTGGATGTACGGTCTTCCTGCACTGTCTTGCCTTCGATAATATCCTTGAACTGGATAGAACCGGTGGCATCGACAAGGAATGGCTCCATGTACGGATCCCACTCAGCCAGAGGCGCGCCCTTCTTGACGTCTTGTCCTTCATCAACCAGCAGGCGTGAGCCGGAGGGCAGAACGTATTTTTCACGTTCGCGGCCCTGATCGTCCACAATGCCGACCTGACAGCTCTTACCAAGCACCATTTTGTGCCCTTCGGAGTTGACGACGGTACGCATACGAGAGCAGACGATGCGGCCCTGATGCTGTGATTCGATGGAGGAGGATTCAATTTCCTTGGATGCGGTACCACCAATATGGAAGGTACGCATTGTCAGCTGGGTGCCGGGCTCACCGATGGACTGCGCAGCGATGATGCCAACAGTTTCACCGACGTTGACCACGTGGCCCCTGGCAAGGTCTCGGCCATAACACATGGCACAGATACCCTGCTTGGACTTACATGTCAGACCGGAGCGGATGCTAATGGTGTTAACACCGGAAGCGTCCAGCTTGGCAGCATATTTTTCGTCGATGACGGAGTTAGCCGGAATAACCAGCTCACCATTGTCTTCGTCGTAGGTATCAAACATGGTCACGCGGCCCTGGACACGTTCTGCCAGGCGCTGCTTGATCTCACCACCCTTGATGTAGTGTCCGAGTTCCAGACCATCCACGGTACCACAATCCAGCTCTGATACGGTCACGTCCTGAACGACGTCAACGAGACGGCGGGTCAGGTAACCGGAGTTAGCTGTCTTGAGTGCGGTATCGGCAAGACCCTTACGAGCGCCGTGTGTGGAGATAAAGTACTGGAGGACCGACAGACCTTCGCGGAAGGATGCCGTAATCGGAGTCTCGATGATTTCACCGGAAGGCTTGGCCATCAGACCACGCATACCAGCAAGCTGGCGCATCTGGTCCTGGTTACCACGAGCACCAGATGTAGCCATCATGTAGATCGGGTTGAAGCTGGAGTTGACCTCGGTCTTGCCGGTCTTAGGATCGGTCAGGACGTCAGTGGACATCTCTCGCATCATTTCATTTGATATGTCGTTGGTGGTCTTGGTCCAGACGTCAACGACCTTATTGTATTTCTCAGTCCTGGTAATGATACCGTTCTGGAACTGGGTCTCGATCTCTTCAACTTCGTTGTTGGCGGAATCGAGCAGTCCAGCCTTGGCATACGGGATCTTCAGGTCCTTGACGCCAATGGTAACACCGGCGCGGGTTGCATATTCGTAACCCAGGTCCTTGATTTTATCACACAGGATAACGGTGGCCTTGGTGCCTGCCAGACGGTAGGCGCCGGTGACCAGAGCGGCAATGTTCTTCTTGTTCAACACGCAGTTGACCAGATCAAAGGGAACCTTGCCCGGAATCAATTCGCTGACAATGACACGACCAGTGGTTGTTTCCACGATCTTGCCGTCGATGCGAACTTTAATGCGTGCGTGAATACCGACAACGCCGAAGTCGTGAGCGGAGATAACTTCAGCCTGATTCGAGAAGATCATGCCCTCACCCTTCTCGAAGGAACGCGCCGTGGTCAGATAGTACAGACCGAGGACGATATCCTGCGAAGGGTTGATGATCGGCGCGCCGTTGGACGGGCTCAGGATGTTGTTGGAGCTCATCATCAGGACGCGACATTCGATCTGCGCCTCGATGGACAGCGGCACGTGGACAGCCATCTGGTCACCGTCAAAGTCCGCGTTGTAGGCGGAACAGACGAGCGGATGCAGCTGGATGGCCTTACCCTCGATGAGCAAAGGCTCAAAAGCCTGGATGCCCAGTCTGTGCAGGGTCGGCGCACGGTTAAGCATGATCGGGTACTCGCGGACAACGTCTTCCAGGATATCCCAGACGACCAGGTCTTCGCGCTCGACCATTTTCTTTGCGGATTTAATGGTAGTGGCGATCTCGCGTTTTTCAAGCTCGGAGTAAATGAACGGCTTGAACAACTCCAGCGCCATCTTCTTGGGCAGGCCGCACTGGTGCAGCTTCAGCTTCGGGCCGACAACGATGACCGAACGGCCAGAGTAGTCAACACGCTTACCGAGCAGGTTCTGACGGAACCGGCCCTGCTTGCCCTTGATCATGTCAGACAGGGATTTCAGCGGACGACCGTTAGTGCCAGTGATGGCGCGGCCGCGGCGACCGTTGTCGAACAATGCGTCAACGGATTCCTGCAACATGCGTTTTTCGTTTCGAATGATGATCTCGGGCGCACCAAGCTCCAACAGCCTCTTGAGGCGGTTGTTGCGGTTGATGACGCGACGATAGAGATCATTGAGATCCGAGGTGGCGAAACGACCGCCATCCAAGGGAACCAGCGGGCGAAGTTCGGGCGGAATGATCGGAATCACTTCCATGACCATCCACTCCGGCTTGTTGCCGGATTCGAGGAAAGCCTCGACGATCTTCAGGCGCTTGGTGAATTTCTTCTTCTTGGTCTGCGACTTGGTAGTCTGCGATTCCTCGCGCAGTTCAGCGCGCAGTGCAGGCAGGTCGAGAGCTTGCAACATGGTGCGAACTGTCTCCGCGCCCATGCCGACTTCAAGAGCATCTTCACCGAAGTGATCGATGACCTGGAAGTACTGATCTTCGGACACGACCTGATGCAACTTGAGCGGGGTTTCTCCCGGATCAAGTACAATGAAGGAATCGAAGTACAGAACCTTCTCCAGATCGGCCATGGTAATGTCCAGCAGAGTACCGATCTTGGAAGGCAGGGTTTTCAGAAACCAAATATGTGCAACAGGCGCAGCCAGTTCAATATGGCCCATGCGCTCGCGACGTACTTTTGAGGCAATAACCTCAACACCGCATTTCTCGCAGACGATGCCGCGATGCTTCATGCGCTTGTACTTTCCGCAGTTACACTCGTAATCCTTCACAGGGCCGAAGATCTTGGCGCAGAAAAGGCCATCGCGCTCCGGCTTGAAGGTACGGTAGTTAATGGTTTCCGGTTTTTTAACCTCGCCGAAAGACCACTCTCTGATGGTCTCGGGCGCGGCAATGGATATCTGGATAGCTTTCAGGTTACGGCCTTGGGCTGCAGCATTCGGCGCTCCACGTAAGGTGAACAGATCGTCCAACGTCATGGATATCCCCTATCGTAAAAAGTTATTTGATGCCTGGCCGGTCAAATGACCGGCCAGGCTTATTACCTTGTAACAGTCTAATCAGTAATCGCGACGGGCCGCTGCGGTGCAGGGGGACGTTTGCGATCCTCATAATGCAAGGTCACATCAAGACCGAGCGACATGAGTTCCTTGACCAGAACGTTGAAGGATTCCGGCAAGCCGGCTTCCAGGAAGTTGTCGCCCTTGACGATCTTCTCGTACATCTTCACACGGCCCTGCACATCGTCAGACTTGACGGTGAGGAACTCCTGCAGAAGATAGGCGGCGCCATAGGCTTCGAGAGCCCAGACTTCCATCTCACCCAGACGCTGTCCGCCGAACTGGGCTTTACCACCCAGAGGCTGCTGCGTAACGAGAGAGTAAGGACCTGTGGAACGAGCATGAATCTTCTCGTCGACCAAGTGGTGCAACTTGAGGATATACATGATTCCCACGGTGACGCGGCTATGGAAAGGCTCACCGGTGCGGCCATCGTAAAGGATGAACTTACCGTCAGAGGCAAGTCCGGCCTTTTCAAGCCAGCCCCAGATTCCGTCCTCATTCGCACCGTCAAAGACAGGCGTCTTAGCGACAATACCATTCTTGAAGCACTTAACAGCTTTAACGAATTCCTCGTCATCGAGAGAATCGATAATCTCGTTCATGGAGGGAGTCTCAAGGATTCCCTTAACGGATTCACGGATGTCCTTAAGTGCGTTACCGCTCTCTTCGAGCATCTGAGTGACCTGCTGACCGAGCTTGCGTCCGGCCATACCCAGGTGAGTTTCCATGATCTGCCCGATATTCATACGGGAGGGAACACCAAGCGGGTTCAGGACGATATCCATGGGGGTACCGTCGTCGAAGAACGGCATGTCCTCTTCCGGAAGGATACAGGACACAACACCCTTGTTACCATGACGGCCAGCCATCTTATCACCCACGCTCAGCTTACGCTTCACGGCGACATAGACCTTGACCATCTTGATGACGCCCGGAGGCAGATCATCACCTTCGGTAACTTTCTCACGCTTGACGTCATAGACGTTCTTGATGAACTGGACCTGCTGGTCGTAGTCACCTGCGAGCAGCTTGACCTGATCGTTGGCTTCTTTATCGAAAAGACCGACCAGCTTCTTGACCGGAATGCCGTCCAGCGCTTCGCGCTCGATGACTTCACCAGTCTTGCCGAGTACGGCCTTCTTGGAACCAACCAGATCTTTCTTGAGCTTCGAACCCTTGACGGCTTCCCATATCTTGTCACGGCAAGCGGCGGTCAGGGATGCGATGTGCTTCATCTCCTTGACATCGAAGGCTGCAAGATCTGCATCTTCAATGGCCTTGGTGCGGCCATCCTTATCACCGGAGCGACGGTTGAAGACCTTGACGTCAACGATGGTACCCGAGATTCCCGGAGGAACTTTCAGGGACGTATTCTTTACGTCGCGCGCCTTGTCACCAAAGATGGCACGAAGCAGTTTTTCTTCAGGGGTCAGCTGAGTCTCGCCCTTGGGCGTGATCTTACCGACCATGATGTCGTCCGGCTTGATGCGGGCACCGATACGAATGATACCACACTCGTCCAGGTTCCTGAGCATCTCCTCAGAGACGTTTGATATATCGCGAGTAACTTCCTCGGGTCCGAGCTTGGTGTCACGAGCGACCTGTTCGAATTCCTCGATGTGAATCGAGGTGAACACGTCTTCCTTGACCATGCGTTCGGAGATGAGGATGGAGTCCTCGTAGTTGTAACCGCACCAGGGCATGAACGCGACGAGCAGGTTCTTACCGAGTGCGAGTTCACCGTCTTCGATACCGGGACCATCCGCAAGGACGGCACCCTTCTTGACACGCTGTCCGACCTGAACCCTGGGCCTCTGACCGAAGCAGGAGTTCTGGTTGGACTTGTGCCATTTCTGCAACTCGTAGTGCCTGGCACCACCAGTCATTGGGTACAACCCGTTATCGTAGTTGATGATAACGCGTTCAGCATCAACGAAGTTGACGATACCGTCTTCTTCGGCCAACACGCAGGCACCGGAATCGCGAGCGACAGGGCCTTCCATATTGGTACCGACGAGCGGCTGCTCTGCCTGCAAAAGCGGCACAGCCTGACGCATCATGTTGGAACCCATGAGCGCACGGTTGGCGTCATCGTGTTCCAGGAAGGGAATCAACGCTGCCGAGATCGAAACGATCTGGCTGGGACTGATATCCATAGCTGTAATTTCTTCAGCCGGGGTCAGCAGAACATCACCCGTAATACGTGCGTTCACGCGCTGATTTACAAAGACACCCTTGTCATCCAGCGGTGCGTTGGCCTGGGCCACCACATGCTTGGCTTCCTTGGATGCATCCATATAATAGATTTCATCGGTGGTCTGCCTGTCGTTGACCATGCGGAACGGCGTCTCAATGAAGCCGTAGTCGTTGACCTTCGCATAGGTGGTCAGGGAGACGATCAGACCAATGTTCGGTCCTTCAGGAGTCTCAATGGGACAGATACGTCCGTAGTGAGAGGTGTGAACATCGCGAACCTCAAAACCGGCACGTTCACGAGTCAGGCCGCCGGGTCCCAGTGCAGAGAGACGACGTTTGTGTGTGACTTCGGAAAGCGGGTTGGTCTGGTCCATGAACTGGCTGAGCTGGGAAGTTCCGAAGAACTCTTTCAGGACAGCGGCAACCGGTTTGGGGTTGATCAGGTCATGGGGCATCAGAGTTGCCACTTCCTGGAGGCTCATGCGCTCCTTGATGGCACGCTCCATGCGAACCAGGCCGATGCGATACTGGTTCTCGACCAGCTCGCCAACCGGGCGGACACGACGATTGCCGAGATGATCAATATCATCAGCAGGACCGTGTGTGTCCTTGAGTCGCATGAGTTCCTTGACGGCCAGCAGAATGTCTTCGTTGATCAAGGTGCGGGTGTTGAGATCCACTTCCTGATTTAGACGGGCATTGAGCTTATAACGACCGACGCTGGACAAATCATAATAGTCCGAGCTGCGGAACAGGTTCTCAAAGAAGTTGGAGGCAATCTCCGGAGTCGGCGGAGAACTGGGGCGCAAGCGACGATAAATCTCGATCTGTGCAGTTTCGAGATCCGTGGTCTTGTCGAGGAGCAAGGTGTTACGCAAAGAATCGGAAACGTCCATGCCGCGAGTATGCAACACGTTCAGTTCCTTGATTCCATTCAAGCGGATCAACTCGATGAGGTCCTCGGTCAGTTCGTCGGCAGCCTCGGCAATGACTTCGCCGTTCTTGTCAGCAATGTCAGCAGCCAGATACAAGCCGGGCAAGGATGCAGGATCGACCTCGATGGTCTTCACTTCATTCTTTACCAGTTTTTTCCAGGCGCCCTTGGTAATGTCGTTGCCTTTTTTGACAACGATCTTGTCGCCGACCTTGATATTCGTGAAAGCAGGTTCCTTGCGGAACTGCTCTACGACAACCTTGCGCTGCACCTTGGTCTTAAGCAAGGTGTAGGTCTCGGTGTCGTAGAAGTATTCGAGAATGTCGGCGCGAGACAGGCCCATGGCCTTGAGCAGGATGGTGGCGGGCATCTTCCTGCGACGATCAATACGGACATACAGGATGTCCTTGTGATCGAAATCGAAATCCAGCCAGGAACCGCGCATCGGAATGACGCGGCTGGAGTAAAGCACCTTACGGCTGGAGTGGGACTTACCAGAATCATGTTCGAAGATGATACCCGGAGAACGCTGCAACTGGTTAACAATTACACGTTCGGTGCCGTTGATGACATAAGTACCTTTCTCGGTCATCAGCGGGAGAGTCCCGAAGTATATGTCCTGTTCCTTGATATCGCGAATCGTGCGGTTGCCAGTCTCTTCATCCACGTCAAAAACTACGAGACGGACAGTGATACGGATGGGTGTTTCGTAGGTCATTCCCTTCGAAATACACTCATCGACGTCGTATTTTGGTTCGCCGATTTCATAACTTACAAAATCAAGGCTTGCGGTTTTGTTGAAATCTTCAATTGGAAACACGGACCGATACACACCTTCGAGACCGAAGTCTCCACGGCTGGCAGGCGGAGTGTCTTCCTGAAGGAAGCGCTTGTAAGAATCCACCTGAAGCTCCAGCAGATGCGGGATCGGGAGCGTGTTGACGATGTTACCGAATATTTTTTTGAGTTGACCCATTGTACCCTCATGTATGAGTGGTTGATGGTTAGGACGCGAGGCTTTTGGGAAAGCCTTTGCCCTCTGTCGGGCGCCCTTTCCACCGCATAGGTGAAAAGTGCGTAAAAACGGGTGTTAAGCTATGACCGAAACCAAAACCTCGGTACATATTGAAACGAGAAACAGACGGAAATTCCGCCTTGCAATGCCTAACACAAAATAGAAACAAAAAACCAGTATATAGACAGAGCAAAGAGCGCAACGCCCTGTAACAGGGCGAGCGCTCTTTGCTATGAATAGCTTAAGTTGCTGAAGTTACTTAACTTCAACGTCTGCGCCAGCTTCTTCAAGCTGCTTTGCGGCTTCGTCGGCTTCGTCTTTGGAGACGCCTTCTTTGATTGCCTTGGGAGCTTCGTCAACGATGCCCTTGGCTTCTTTCAGGCCCAGGCCAGTGATGGCGCGGACAGCCTTGATGACAGCAATCTTGTTGCCGCCAGCACCCTTCAGGATGACGTCGAACTCAGTCTGCTCTTCACCAGCAGCTTCGCCACCAGCAGCAGGAGCTGCCATGACAGCAGCAGCAGGAGCTGCAGCTTCTACGCCGAAGACGTCTTCGAGCTCTTTGATGAATTCGGACAGTTCCAGAACGGTCATTGCGCCAATGAATTCGACGACTTGTTCTTTAGTAATATCAGCCATGATAATTCTCCTTAAAAATACGATTCGCTTTGAACCTGGTTTACGCAGCTTCCTTCTGATCCTTGATCGCAGTCAAGGCATACAGGAATTTGCGTTCGATGTTTGCGAACAAACACACGAAATTGCGCGGTACGGCTTGCATTGTGCCGAGTACAGAACTCAGAAGCTCAGGCTTGCTGGGCATCTTGGCGAGTTCTTTCACGCCGTCGTTGTCAAGAAATTTCCCTTCGAGAGAGCCGAAACGCATGGTGAACTTTTTGTTCTCCTTGCCGAAATCAGCCAACGCTTTTGCAAGGGCGACGGGATCGTCGTACCCAAGCGCAATAGCGCAGTTCTCTTTGAGGTGTTCGCTCAATTCACCGTGTTCGGTATCCTTGAGAGCCAACCGGGCCAGGGTATTCTTGACGACTTGGTAGTCAACGCCAACTTCGAAGCACTTTGCGCGGAGTTGAGTAATCTCCTCAACGCTCAGTCCTTTGAAATCAGTGACGACGGCAATGTTTGCCTTTGCAACTTTTTCGTGCAGTTGCTCGATGATCTGGGCCTTTTCTTGCCTTTTCATCATCACTCCTCGTCGTTCGGCCCGGAAAGCAGGTCAAAGCGTTGTCTGAGCAGGGTATTAAGGGATCACAGTCCCACCTGCCGTCTCTGACTATACTTCCCGTGCGATTATCAACAGGAAAACCCCGTTAGGGGCTTTCCGGTATTCCGTAATTACTTAAACGTCCAGGAACTTCTTGACGGTCAATGGATCGATCTTGACGCCAGGGCCCATGGTGGACGAAACTGCCAGAGCTTTCATGTAAGTGCCCTTCGCAGAGGAAGGTTTCATTTGCATGATTTTGCTGAGCAGTGCCTTGAGGTTCTCAAGGAGCTTCTCGGGACCAAAGGAGACCTTGCCAAGGGGAGCATGAATAATGCCTGACTTGTCAACTTTGAACTCGACCTTACCGGCCTTGAGTTCGGTCACTGCTTTGGTAACGTCCATGGTGACAGTGCCGGTCTTGGCGTTAGGCATCAAACCGCGGGGTCCGAGCATACGACCAATTTTACCAACCAGAGCCATCATGTCCGGGGTTGCGACAGCCTTGTCGAAGTCGAGCCATCCGCCCTGAATCTTCTCGACCAATTCGTCAGCACCGTAGAAATCGGCACCGGCGGCTTTGGCCTCGGCTTCTTTATCTCCTTTACAGAAGACAGCAACGCGTACGTCTTTACCAAGCCCGTTGGGCAGGCTGACAGCGCCACGAATCATCTGATCGGAGTACTTGGGGTCCACGCCGAGGTTGATAGCTACATCCAGGTTCTCGTCGAACTTGGTGTAAGAACCTTCAACTGCGACTTTCACGCCTTCTTCGACACTGACACGCATTGCGATGTCCCTGTCTCCAAGAGCGTTACGGTAATTTTTTCCATGCTTAGGCATTTCTTATTTCCTCACTAGCCTTTGACTTCGATACCCATGCTGCGGGCGGTGCCCTCAATCTGCAGCATGGCATTCTCTATGTCATTGGCGTTCAAATCTACCATCTTAAGTTCGGCAATTTCCTTGACCTGAGCCTTGGTAACCTTGCCGACTTTCTCCTTGTTCGGTTCACCGGAACCCTTCTCCAGCTTGGCGGCCTTGAGCAGCAGCACTGAAGCCGGGGGAGTCTTGGTGATGAAATCAAAGGAGCGGTCTGCATAGACCGTGATGACAACGGGGATGATGAGTCCCTTTTGGTCCTGTGTCTTAGCGTTAAACGCCTTACAGAACTCCATGATGTTAACGCCATGCTGACCCAGAGCCGGACCGACCGGCGGAGATGGGTTGGCGCTACCTGCGGGAATCTGCAGTTTGATCTTTCCTAATTCTTTCTTGGCCATTGTATTCCTCGATGAGAAATTTCGCTGTTAGCGAGTATATCTGGGCTAACCCTTATCCACTTGGACAAAATCAAGCTCCACAGGAGTCTGACGACCAAAGATGGATACGGAAACTTTGAGTTTTCCCTTGTCGTAATTGACTTCTTCCACAACACCATTGAAACCGCTGAAGGGGCCATCGATGACCCGAACCTCGTCACCACGATCAAAATTGAACTTGGGACGGGGCTTTTCCTGGCGGCTCTCCATCATGTTAAGGATATTTTCCGCCTCGCTGTCACGCATTGGGGTGGGACGGTTTTTACCGCCCACGAACCCGGTAACACGCGGGATGGACTGAATCAGATGCCAGGTATCATCGGTCAAGATCATCTTGATCATGATATACCCGGGATAGAACTTACGAGTGGACGTTTTGCGCTCACCCTTGACCATCTCGACGATCATTTCGGTGGGCATGACAACCTCCTCAATGAGGCCTTTGTCCTGTCCAGTCCGCATCATCTCTCTGACAGTCAATTCGACACGTTGCTCAAACCCTGAATAGGTGTGAACAATGTACCAACGAGCGCGAGGAGAAGCTTGTTCCATGACATCCATAATATGATCCAGCCTTTGTAGGTAGCTTTGGTCCTAGGACAGTATGGTTTCGACGATCTTGGAGAACGCGAAATCAACTACACCCAGATAAAGAGCAATGACCAGAGAAACAACCAGTACGGCAACGCAAGTGGTAACGGTCTCCTTGCGAGTGGGCCATACTACTTTCTTGATCTCGACTTTGGACTCTTCAAAGAACTCGATGAGTTCTTTGACCTTTCCTACCAGACCTGTTGCCTGAGCTTGTTCAGCCTGCTTTGCAGCAGCGCCTTTGCTTTTTTTCTTGGCCATAACTTCTTTTTCCCAAATTATTGAACGGGGCGCGAGGCCGTGCCCATTACAGGCAAGGCCTCGTCACGACCGCTATCAAAGACTTAGTTGGCAGGGGTAGAGGGATTCGAACCCCCATCATCCGGTTTTGGAGACCGGCGTTCTAGCCGTTGGAACTATACCCCTGCTCTATCGAAACTACTTGGACTCTTTGTGGGCCGTGTGTTTCTTGTCCCAGGGACAATACTTCTTCACTTCCAGACGTCCGGTAGTATTCTTCTTGTTCTTCTGCGTTGCGTAATTTTTACGCTTGCACTCGGTGCATTGCAGCTGAATATTGACTCGCATGTGTTACTCCACAATCGCTGTGACAACACCGGCGCCAACAGTACGGCCACCTTCGCGGATAGCGAAGCGCAGACCTTCTTCCATGGCGACAGGGTGAATCATCTCAACGTTGAATGTAGCGTTATCGCCGGGCATGACCATCTCGACTCCGTCTTCCAGAGTAACGACACCAGTGATGTCAGTTGTACGGAAGTAGAACTGCGGGCGGTAGCCGGAGAAGAACGGGGTGTGACGTCCACCTTCGTCTTTGGAGAGGACATAGACCTCAGCCTTGAACTTGGTGTGCGGGTTGATGGAGCCGGGCTTAGCGACAACCTGTCCGCGCTCGACTTCTTCACGCTTGATGCCACGAATCAGGAGACCGACGTTGTCGCCAGCCTGACCCTGGTCAAGCAGCTTGCGGAACATCTCGACACCAGTACAGGTAGTCTTGATGGTTTCCTTGATACCGACGATTTCAACTTCTTCGCCGACCTTGACAACACCACGCTCTACACGACCGGTAACAACTGTACCACGGCCAGAGATGGAGAATACATCTTCAACGGGCATGAGAAACGGCATGTCGATGTCGCGCTCGGGCTCGGGGATATAGCTGTCACAAGCTTCGAGAAGCTCGTAAATGGGCTTGGCATCAGCATCATCAGCGCTTTCACACTCAAGAGCCTTCAGAGCGGAACCCTGAATGACCGGAATGTCGTCGCCGGGGAATTCGTATTTGTCGAGAAGTTCGCGAACTTCCATTTCGACGAGCTCAAGCAGCTCTTCGTCATCGACCATGTCGCATTTGTTCATGAAGACGACCATTGCGGGCACACCAACCTGACGAGCGAGCAGGATGTGCTCACGAGTCTGGGGCATGGGACCGTCAGTTGCGGCGCAGACGAGGATTGCTCCGTCC
>Ga0209692_10001227_pt1 | contig 37541 bp, 45 predicted proteins | sample tdDd472_FD_187129 | JGI IMG/M metagenome (GOLD analysis project Ga0209692, IMG submission 187129) | Marine sediment microbial communities from the Atlantic coast under amendment with organic carbon and nitrate - tdDd47.2 (SPAdes)... | ecosystem: Environmental > Aquatic > Marine > Coastal >...
CACTCGATTGATCCTTTCTTTGTGGCTCAGACGTAAAGCGAGTAAGTACTGCAGGTACATTTGTCTTGCGTGCGTATGATTTGAATGAGTACATTGAACTACCTCGTAGAGACATCTCATGCAGCTCATCATTGTATACGATATACAGTACAATATTTTCCTCTAGCTTACTTCGCTTCTTCCCATCATCTGAAGTCTTAGGGAACATATCCTTCAACTCCTGAGGTGTACCACGTGCCACCTCTTTCTTGTTACAGAAGAGAGGCAAGATCTCATCCTCATCATCGAAAATAGGTGTTGAACTAAACTCTTCAGTATCCTCATCGTACATCTTCAGCTGCCTTCGCTTGTAGATGATTTTACCTTCGATCTCTGTCCCGATCTCTTCCTTCTCCCACTCTCCAGCATCATTAGGCTTCTCAGTGAGGAAGGTCCCGGCCTCCATAACTACAGTCCGGCTCTTTCCCTTTCCTTCTGTTACATCCTGACTCTTAAATGAAAGTCGTGGGAATGTTACTTTGTCGAATCCCTGCTCCTGTGGAAACTCCTGCTTCAGTGCATCAAGCATTTCCTGACTTGGTACATTTGCTACTTCTTTATTCGCCATAATTATATTTTCTATTATTATTTTCAGAACTTTCTTAACGCTCTGAGTGGTGACCCCAGGTCTGCCATCTGGAGTCACTACCCAAGGCATTAATGCCTACAGGTTTTCCCAATCCTGGATTATGAATGGAACTGCTACAAATAATCCAACCATGGTCGTTACCGCAATATAGAATCGTATCATCCCCCATAAAAATCCTTCAAATTCCCACATGATAAAACTATATCCAAGTGATGAAAGAATACCTAGAAACAACCCTACTACTGTGAACACTCCGGTGATTGCAAGTACTGTTATGATTGCTGTTATTATTTTTTTCATACTGAAGGTGTTAGGATCTCAATAATTCTCTTTGTTGTTTCTGGAATAAGTACCTCGTTTATACGCTTTGCTAGTTTTGTATCTATCAGGTATTCGTCTACTCCTGAAACGTGACACCCTCCTCGACCAAACATTTCAGCACTTTCTCTTAATGTGTAGAACCGCTTGAAAAGTTCTGAAAGTTCCCAACCTTCTTTTTCTGAGAATGTCATTTCTTTTAGTCTTGGCTTACTTCCGTTCGTTTCCATAAACCACTCAGACATAAACTTATCAGCATGCTCATGGCTTGCGTGGCTTCCGTCAGTGATTCTTCCACCATTGAAACCTTGGATATATCCGAACCCCCAATACCAATCGCAGTCCCAACTTGGCTCTTCTAGGTAGTAGTGTGTGTTTCCCTCATCTTTTCCTAGGAGGTACATTTCCTTTCCATGGAATACTACTGTTTTCTTTTTCATACTACGCCTCGATAACTCCTTGGCTGATAAGATCCTGAGCGGTCCGACCGAACCATCCCTGTAGCTGATATGCTGCTCCTGTGTCATGTAGGAACTGCCATGCTGAAAGAACTTGCTCTTTTGCATCTTCTTCTCCATTGCTCATATCAGGCTTCTCAAATCCTTCTGCAAGGCCTGTGGCCATGTAAGGTGTCATTGCCTTGTAGTGCTTTGATGCTCGTAGCCCTGACTCAACCTTGATCCACTCTCCATCCCACTCTACATCATTCAGATACCACACTCCTTTCTTCTGATGAACTGAAACTCCTTCAATTCCATTCAGTCGCTCTTTTGTAGTGTTACTCATCCATCCTGCATTTGTGATCCATAGATCTCCATCCCGGTATTCTGCGATCTTATTACCATGCAGGTAAAGTGCCTCTCCTGTACTCTCTGTATTGTTCATCCTCTTTGCCTCCTTGTTGTTGAATGCTCCTACTACTTCTGCTGTTATTTTTCTCATATTATTTTCGATTATTATTTGTACTCCTGAAGTATATCATGCACGTTGAAACGTGCAAGGTCATGGGGGTGTGGATAACAAAAATACCGCCAAAGAAAGCGGTATTTTGCTAGCTATAGAGAGATTATAGACACATCATGCCCAAGAAAATTTGTGGTGGGGTCGAAGCACCACGCATGTATTATACACCCTCCGGAGTATATTCGCACATCTGCTTGTGAGTATCTTTAATGTACGTAGCAAATTCCAGGATGTCTTTCATTGTCCGCTTTGTCTCGAAGGTATTGATCGTAATAGGATCAACCAAGCTCACACTGAAGTCTCCGTTCTCCTGAGTGGGGATATGGTCCAGGTGAATTTTTAGATCCTCCGGCTTGACCTTGTCCATCAGGAAGAGAAGGAGTGCATACATCGTCAGCTGCCCATGTTTATCTACTGAGTCTTGATTCCATCGCTTTGCATTCTGTGATGTCTTGTACTCACGCAGCATTTTCTTTTCTGGATGGTAGCTATCAGCGTATCCAATCAATTTTATTTTCCCTAACTTTGCCTCGAGCTTATACTCCATCTCTGGATATGCAATGATCCCGGGAACCATAGAATCCTTAGTACCAAGTGTCTCGCCTACAGTGTTACCAAATAGCATGGCTGGTGTCGCTGGATCACGCTCGCCAAGTACATATGATTTGTACCAGGATTCTTTATTCCACTCCCATGATGAGAGGCAAGACCAGGACACCGGGCGTTTAGGATCAAACATGAGTATCAAAAATATCTACTAAATTATCAAATGTCTGATCTCTTTTGTACACCGCCTCCTTTCCTTCGTGGTAGATTCCAATCGTCATGGTTGAAAACCATACATCTATTTTTTTATCATTCCTCCTAAACCGGATAAGTTTATTCTCAGGCTTCTCAAATAGAATCTGGTATCCAAGCTGCTCTGCTAATTTTTTTACTTCTAGTTCTCTGGTCATGTTATTTCTTAAATAAGTTACTTATCTCAATTTCTTGTAATTGTTTCTCCGTAAGATTTGTTGGGATCATCTTTTTTGTCTCCATACTTGGGAAGTATGTGTACTCCCGGATTCCGCTATTCATCACACGTTGCTTCTCGAGCTTCAAAGATGTCTTCAATATTCCTGCAATGATCGTCTGGTCCAGTTTATTCATCTCTTTACCAAGCACCGCACCGTCACATACTCCTCCTACATAGGCATCACGTACCGTAATTCCCTGATTACGTTCCTCATCAGTGAGCTTCAAGAAATACCATTTTGCGATAAGATCCTCTCGAGGGTCTGAAGTCTGCCGCGCTTGCTGCTGCCGTTTTGTTTCCTCCTCCGGGAATTCCCATGTCGTTTCCTGTAGGGTAATCACACGATGATACGCCTCAGCAAATAGTTGGTCCCTATTCTCTGCAAGCCATTCCACATCTGCAGTCCCTTTACACGCAACCGGCAACCACCGCCTATTTCCTGTTTCATCCTTCAAGTACTCATCCTGATTTGTGGTCATTGCAAATACACACTGCCGGGGGAACTCCTTTACCGTTCGATCATACGGCATACGATATTTATCATTCGTCATCGTGATCACCGCCTTGAGCCGTTTACTTTCTGAGCGTGACAATGTTTCTCCTTCTGAGAATTCCACAATCGCATTTCCAGATAGCAGCATGAAGAAATCCTTATTATCCGGTGCAAACACCGTCTCCACGTGCCAAGGTCCTCCAAGCACCGCCAGTGACGTAGATTTCTTGGTCCCCTGCTCCCCTTCAAATACAATTACATAGTCAAATTTACATCCAGGCTGTATCAGTCGCTTCACAAGTCCCTTCATCCAGTTGCTACCTACCTTCTGATGATATTCATTGTCCTCTACGTGGTACACCTTTGAAAGCCACTGATCCAGTCTCGGTTTCTTGTCCCATACAATCGACTTTATATATTCTGCTGGAGGTGACACCGCCTTTTCGTGCGCAAGGCGCAACACTGCATCCTCTACAATTGAATATCCCACACGCCTCAGAAATTTATAGGTACGCTGCAAGTACATCCGCAGTAAATTAATATCCTCTCGCTGGAATGAGGTGAAATCCTCCCGGCCATACTTGCTCTCTACAAGTCCAGTGAAGGTATTGAACCGAAATGCATCTTTTGTAGTTACATCGTATCCAATCACTCGATATACATTCTCCTCATTTACAATCCTGTTTCCTTTTGCATCGATTAATAAATCAAGATCCTTCTCAGGAATATTTTTTGCATTCTCGCGCTTTGCAATTGACTGAAAAATAGTTTCCACCTCCTTCTTTGGTAGTGGATCTTTAAATTGCTGATTCGCACCAAGGGCCATGGTGAGGCTGATTGCATCGTCATTGCTGATCTGCAAAATCTTTCCAACCACCTTAGTGAGTACTACATTTCTACCATCACCATCGGCCATGGTGTCCATGTTCTTTATTACTTCATCTATAGAGGCAGAAGGCTTCGTGCTCTTCTTCTTTTCAAAAAGCTCAACAGGGAAGGGGGCAACGGGTAATTGTTTTACTACCTTGTATGCTCCAGCAATTCGCTTTTTGTTTTTTTGATAGTCACAAAATGAAGGAGGTGCCACCACGTAGCCACCATCGTTTCGAATATCTACATGGGGAAATTGTGGGTATTGATTTGCTGATTGTCCTATTGCGTCAGTGTATTGATAGTAGAGATGGTACCCTCCGGTTGGTGTTTCAATCGTCAGTGTTTCAGGGAAGGCTTCAAGTGATGTTACTGCGTCACCACCTGTGTCTATATCAACTACAGTGATGCCTGAAATTTTACCGGTACAAATTCCGATGTTGGGTACATTACTCTTTTTAAGAAACCATTTCTCGATCTCTTCGTCACTTGGCCTTCGCTCTCGCTGGTATACGATGTTCTCTTTCAGTAATGGTGTTTTATTTCTCCGGAGTGGGATCACTGAATATCCTCTTGCAAGGTATTCGAATGCCTTCTGGTACATCTCATTGGTTGTATTCATATGCAAAAAGGGCTACTCGCTGCACAAAGACCTGGGATCTTTTTGCGAGTAGCCTTGTCTATATACGAATAAATTGTGTCTTTGTGCATGTGATGCATCATAGCACACAACGTGCATAATAATACAGTGGGGAACTGTGGATAATGTGACTTTTGTGACTTTTTGATCAGTTTTATGTGACTTTTAGTGTTTTTTGTGACTTCTCATGTGACTTTTTTATGTGACTTTTCATGTGACTTTTAACGTACTTGATGTGAAATTTGCCTAACCTATTGCCTAACCTAAATGGCTCAACAGAGCCAATTGCCTAACCTGCCTAACCTTTTCCCTATATTTATTATATTTATGTTAAAAAGTCACATTTATGTGACTTTATATGTGACTTTCTATCTATACTTATATACTAATAGGTTAGGCAAAAGTGGTAATAGTGAAAATAGGGCTAAGTGAAGCGGTCATAGCTGCCTAACCCCCCCCCTCAAGGGGTTGGGCAATTGCCTAAGGGGTTGGGCAATTAAAAAATCCGCATAATGCGGACTTTTTATGGTATGTGTCAAGGTTATCGGAAATTGATAGGAACCTCGATCTCCTCTATCTCACAACCTGGTACATTCTTTCCTGCCTTGAGATCCGCGAGTGCTTTTCTCTCATCTAGGATCCAATATGCTTTAGGTATTTTCTTTTCGTCTACCACCTTTAGTTTTTTATCGGTGCGGAATGAAATCTTACCAGCATTAGTTTCTACTTTTGATGGCGCAGTTTCGATTGCTTCCATCTTCTTTACTGCTGTTTCCATCTTCAGCTTTCCTTTCCCTTCTCCGATGCGATTGGCAATCTTGTCCGCCTCTTCCTTTCTCCGTTTTGCTTCTGCTGTTTGGAAGAGAGACATCTTTGATCGAACAATCTTTATTGCGTCTTCATACAGAGATTCAATTGGTTTCCAGCGTGCGCGTTCTGCCTTGAGTGCTTCGTTCAGAGGTTTAGTTACTTTCTCTTTCTCTTTAGTAACTTTGTCTTTAAACGTATTCATGGTTGAAAGCAGTTCTGTTGCTTTCTCCATGTCTTTGGCTTCTGTTATTGATAATTCTTCTGCTGCTACTGCTACCGGTGAAATTTCTTTCTCGTATATTTTTATATCTGCCATAACGTACATGGTAGCATACGTGCAAGGTTCTATCCACATGCTAGGTGGATAACGTGCTAGAACTGTGGTATACATGGTGTATATGAAAAAAAATACGCGGTCTGCCAACCTGAAAAAGTATTGGCAGTCTGTGCCGGAAGAGGATAGAAAAGCCCGGGCTTCTAATGCAGCGAAAAAAAGATGGGAAGGAGTGAGTGTTGAGGAGAAGAGGGAAATTGCTTTAAAAATGGTAGCAGCTAGAAATAAAAAATAATATGACACCAGCACGTACAGTAAAAATTGGAGTTGATGCTCGCGATAGTATTATTAAAGGAGCAGATACCCTTGCAGATGCAGTAAAGCTAACACTAGGACCGCATGGTCTTAATGGTATTTATGTGAAAGGAGGTACTAAGATCACCAATGATGGTGTGTCTATTGCTAAAGAGATTGCGCTTGAGGATGAGATCGAGCAATTGGGAGTTGTTGCTTTGCGTGAGGCTTCAGAGAAAACAAACGATGAGGCTGGTGATGGTACTACAACTGCTATTACGCTTGCTCAGGCTATCTTGCGGTCACTCAAGCCATATCTATTGAAGAAAGGACAGTATGACTCTCGTAAATCTCTAGCAGAACTAAGAAAACTGGTGAAGAAGGAGACTGAAGATATTATAAAAATCTTGGTAGATTCTGCCGTTCCTATTGAAACAGAGCAGCAGCTTATTGATGCCGCTCGAGTTTCTGTTGAGGATGAGGTCCTTGCTGAGATGATTGGTAAGGCTCAATTTAAAGTTGGAAAAAATGGAGTGGTGATTGCTGAAGAGCATGCAAAACCTGTTGATATTGTTGAGCATGTGAAAGGTATACGCATGGACAATGGATTTGGTACGTCACTGATCATCAATGATCAGGAGAAGCAACGATTGGTTGAGAGTGACATTCCTGTGATTCTTACAAATCATGATCTTAATTCTCTAAAAGATCTTGAGCAGATTATCTCTCAGATCCGTAAGAGTGGAGGAACAAAACTTGCTATTGTCGCTCGTAGTTTCTCAAATGAGACTATTCAGTTATGTATGAAAAACCATGAGGTTGGATATATGATCTATCCAATCAATGCTCCGTATGTTGATCAAACGCAAGTGATGAAAGACATGGCAGCGGTACTTGGTGGATCATTTATCAATAAGGAGGAGAAAGATCTGGACTCTGTTCAGATGAGTGATCTTGGATTTGCGACTCGCATTGTTGCTGAGAGATTCAGTGCAATATTCACCGGAAAGGATGATGTCGATGTATCTGCACGTGTTGCAGAACTTGAGAAAATGCTTGAAGGAAGTCCATCAGCTTTTGAAAGGACAATGATCGAATCACGACTTGCACAGCTGCAAAATGGTTTTGCAATTGTGAAGGTTGGATCTACTTCAGATCAGGAGCGTAAGTATAAGAAAGACAAGGTTGATGATGCGGTAAATGCTGTACGCGCAGCGTATCAAGAAGGAGTGGTACGAGGTGGAGGATATGCGCTGAAGAGTATTGGTCTTGAAATGCCTGAGGATTCTATTTTGCGTGAAGCAATCCAGGCTCCGTACAATCAGATCCAGGACAATGCTGGAGAAGAGTTTGAAATTCCTGAGTGGGTATATGATCCGGTAAAGGTGGTGCGTATTGCACTTGAGAAAGCATCGAGTGTTGCGATGACACTTGCAACAACTGGTGTTGCTATTGCGCAGCCGCGACCTAAGGCTCGATATGTGCAGGAGGTAGACAAACAGGATGATGGGGAAAACTTATAAACATATGAAGGGGGAGGAAATGTTGGATAAACTTGTTGAGAAGCAAGTATTGCCTAAAAAGAAGAAATAATGTGCTATATTGAAAATGTATGGCAGATGAAAAACTGAAAAAATCTACTCCTAAAAAGCGCGTGACGAAAAGTAAGAATCTAGGAGGTGCAAGGCCTGGGGCTGGAAGAAAGAAGGGAGGGATGAACGCTAAAACTAAGGAGGCTAAGATTGTTGAAGAAGAACTTCGCAATCGTGTTTTGAAGCATGCAAACAAAATCCTCAACGCTCATTTGAATGTAGCTCTTGGTGCAACATACATGTACCGAATTGATGAAACTGAAGACAGCAAAGGAAGAAAGATCCGAAAGCATGTTCTTGTTACTGATCCAGACGAGATCCAGGCGGTGCTTGATGATACTGATGGTATTGGAACATCAGGTGATGACTATTACTACATCACAACCGACAAGCCCGACATCCGAGCTATTGATTCTCTGTTTGATAGAACCTTTGGTAAACCTGCTTCAAAGGTTGAACTTGACGCAAACATTATCAGTGAAACGCAACTAGACGATGAGCAAATCTCAACAATTGCCGCCCGAATACTTGATGGTAAAGCAGCAAGCAAAGAATGATCTGATCTCATTCCAGATTGCGACTAATGATAAGTATGAAGCTAATTGGCATCATGACCTTGTAGCCAGGGAGCTTCAGCATATTGAGGCATTTGGGGATAGAGATTATAAGATCTTGATCATCGATGAACCTCCTCGACATGGGAAGAGTCAGCAGATCTCTATTGACTATCCAGCGTGGTACCTTGGCCGGAATCCTGATGCAGAGATTATCACCTCATCATACTCAGGTGATCTTGCTATAGACTTTGGTACAAAAACTCGAGAGAAGGTAAATAGTGACATCTACAAATTCATCTTTCCTGGAGTGCGCCTAAAGGCGGATGAAAAATCAAAAGGGAAGTGGAGGATCGAACAAAAGAAAGGAGACTCATGGGAATCAGGAGGATCCTATACTTCAGTTGGAGTTGGAGGACCTATCACCGGGCGAGGTGCGAGAGTGTTTATTATCGATGACCCTTTGAAGAACCGAGAGGAGGCAGAATCAGAAGTGGTACGAAAGAAGTTGTGGCAATGGTTTACTTCTACTGCATTCACTCGACTCGAACCGAATGGTGTGATGGTAGTTATGCACACACGTTGGCACAATGGTGATCTAGTAGGAATGATCAAAAGCCATCCTGAGTTTGCTGATCGTGTAAAGCACATTCACCTTCCTGCTATTGCCACTCAGAATGATGCATACCGGATGGAAGGTGATCCGTTGTGGTCTACACGTTTTAATATTGAGAAGCTGGAGGAGATAAAAAGATTGGTTGGTCCATACGATTGGTCCTCACTCTATCAGGGATCTCCGGTGCTAAATGAGAATCAGGAGTTCAAGCCTGAGTGGATACAGCACATTGATGGTGTGCAGTTGCTTAGTATGAATACGCGCAACTTCTTGACGGTTGATACGGCGATGAGCAAGAAGAGCACCGCAGACTACACGGCTTTGTAGACAATCGAGTGAATCAAGAAAACTTTTGGCACGTAAAAGCGTGGCAAAGCAAGATCGGTCCAGAGGAACTTATTGATGCTCTATTTGCATTGCACGCTCAGAATCAGTACGAAGCTATTGGTATTGAAAAGACTACATATACAGAGGGACTGAAGCCATATCTGGATGCAGAGCAGCGCAAGCGAGGCAAGTTCTTGCCTATTGTTGAGCTAAGTCACCGGCAGACGGCAAAAGAGATTCGTATTCGTGGACTCATTCCACGCTATGCCGCTCGATCAATCTTCCACGTGAAAGGACAGTGTAACGATCTTGAAGAGCAGATGATGAGCTTCCCGGTAGGTACGCATGACGATGTGCTCGATGCACTTGCATATCAGTTGCAGCTTGCAGATACGACTGCAGCATCGATGGGTAATGTACAGGTTACGCTGCATGACTATAGTATTGATTAAAAATAATGTGATAGTATTGACACATGATCGGACAATCTCTAATTGATGATAAAGGGGAGCTGAAGGAGCAGTACAAAACCCTTTCTAAATCTAAGTATCAGCCTTCAGAGGAGGTGATGAAACTATTTGAAAAGGTGCAGACTGACTATCAGACTGCATACATGTTGCAGAACCGGAGTTTCAATGAGTTCGATGGATACTCATTGCTGCAGCGAGCTAAGATGGATCAGGAAACATTTAGTTCTTTTGTAGGAATTGAATATCTACCAGCGCATAAGAAGTGGCGATGGCGCGGAAGGCGAAACACTGCGCGTAATAAGTTGATCGGTATCCTTTCGCACATGTTGGCAGCAATGCTCTTTCCTGTTGTACGTGCTCAGGATGAAAGCGATGAGGAGGATAAGGGAGCAGCGCGAGCAATGGCAATTCTTGTTGAGGAATATCTACGCAAGGCAGACTATGAGATGAAGTTTATGTACATTGTGCTCTCAGCACTTGTAAATCCTGCTGTATTCGTGAATGTTGAATTTGTTGAAGCGTATCAGCGTATTAAAGTTAAAACAGATTCAGGAAAGTATGAGGTGGAGAAAGTGCTGGATGAATTTCTTTCAGGACTGAATCTAAACATCTTGCCTATTGATGAGGTAATGCTTGGAGACTTCTATACATTCGATATTCGTAGGCAACCGTTCATCCTCCGGGTACGAAGGATCTCATACGAGAAAGCTCGAAGTGTGTACGGTGACAACAAGAATTTTGAGTACGTACAACCAGGTATGACTCATGTGCTTATTAATGGTGAAGATGGAGAACAGCAGCTATTTGATGTGGACTGGACCGAAGCTGATTCTAATTTTGTACAAGAGATCACTGCATATTACTTGGCAGATGATATGGAGGTGAAGTTGGTTGGTGGAGTATTTATGGGTAATGAGGAGGATGTCTGGAATGGTAATCCATTCTCACACCGGAGAGCTACACTGCATAAAAATAAATGGGTGACTGTACCAGTATATCCATTTGCAAAAACTGGATTTGAGCCTATTGATCCTTCGTGTCGATTCGCATACTACAAGTCCGGAGCATTCAAGGAGTATTGGGATGATAAGGGAATCAACCAGATGGATCGTCTGATGATGGATGGATCGTATCTTGAGGTGATCAAGCCTATCTTTATTTCAGGTGCTGCAAAGATCGACAGCACTGTTGTTGTTCCAGGAGCTTCAGTTGCACTTCCAGCAGATGCGAGCGTGACTCCGTACAGTGTTGGATCGAATCTTGCTGCTGCATACAATGCGATCCGGGAACGAGAGAATGCATTGTCTGAGAGTACTCAGGACAAAATCATGCAAGGTAATGTTGAAAAGGGTGTTACTGCATATGCTACAAACAGAGCAGAAAAGAATGCGCGGATCTTCTTGGGAGTATTTGGTCTCATGCTTGCAAGTCTTGTTGAACAGATCGGAGAGCTGACTACTGATTGTGTTGTCGCAACTGCGACTGTTGGTGATGTTGATCTTACTACACCTGAATCAGTACGAATGAAGTTTAAAACTATTACTTCTCGATCTACTGAAAAGGGAAGAAGTATCACTCATAAGATTATCTTTACAGATAAGAACATGGGATACGACATGACAAAGGAGGAAATACGAAAGCGTGAATGGGAGCTATATAATAAAACTGGAAAGGAGAAAGGAGACCAGAGGATCTTCGAGGTAAATCCATATCTTTTTGCGCGAAGGAAGTACTTCATGTATGTGGATGCTGATCAGATCGTACAGAAGTCTATGGGTACTGATCGAGATCAGAGTATCCTTGCCTTCAATATACTTACTGATTCGCGTGTTGCTCCATTCACTGATCAAGAAGCTGTTGTCAATGACTTTGTTATTGATGAATTCTCAAATGGTAATCCTGATCGCTACAAGCGTAAAGGAAATCTACCTGATGAGCTACTGAATGGAATGATGGCTCAGGCTGGAACTAAGACAGGAGGAATGGAAGCAGTGGCAGAACCTGGAGCAGAGTTTATTGGATAAACGTACATATACGATGAAAAAGGTGCTAAAATAAAAAGCAAGATGCCACTGCATAAAAAAGTGGCATGTGGCTACAAGCCAAAAATTAAAAGTTAGTAATGAAAACTATGGATAACTACCCTTGGGCAGTAAATAAAGAGAAACTTGCGCGAGCTATCAAAGCTCTGCAGGATGAAGGAGCAAAGGTTACAGATGAGGCTGTACGAGAAAAGTACGTTGGATATGCTGGACTTGTTATTGATCAAGTAGAGGCAGAGCCAAAGGCTAAGAAGGAGGCTAAGAAGGAGAAGGAAGATAAAGAATAATGATCGTAAAACTCACAACTTGGTTACTGAAGCGCAGTAATTTATCAAAGAAAGATCGCATGCTATTAACAAATGCGATACTTGATAAATTGTATGCAATACCAACGCGTGATATTATTACTCTTAACGAAGAAGGAAGGCTTCTCGTTAATAATGTTCCTTTAGATCACGAAAAAACTATCCAGCTCCGCGATAGTGCTCGCGCTGCTCTGAACTCGCAGGTGCGCAATCTTGTAAAATCACAAGTTGCATACAAGGCGGTGACAATGGGTGTGCATAAATCAAAAGATATAGATGAGCTATATTTTGCGAAAGCGGCAATATGGTGGGGACAGCAGGAGGATGATCTCCTCAAGCTGCTTGCTGGGCAGGAAGATTTGGAACAATAAACGGGAACTACCCCCTAGGTAGATTACTTATAAGGCACCGTTTGCCATAAAAACGACTATGAATGAAGAAAAAAATCCAGATATAAAGAACGAGGAAGCAGATGCACCTGGAGCAGATGCACCAAAGGATGAAGATAATTCATCTGCACCTTCACAAAATGAAGATCCTATTGATGCAGAACTCAAAAGGAACGAAAGTAATACTCAGAAACGATCTAAGAAAGACAAGCTCCTATATACAAAAAAGCGTGTAGAGGAACAACTTGCCGAACTTGGTGTCGAGGATGAGGATACTGACGATGATGCTGATGATGCTGCACCTCTTACGCGTGGAGACTTGAAAAAGTTTAACGTGGAGAGCGCACGCAAGAAGTCAGTTGATATTGCCAGCAGTATCCAGGATGAGAAGGAGCGAAAGCTCACTCTTCAGTACTTGGAACGAATCGTACCTTCAGGTGATGCAGAAGAAGATGTACGCCTTGCGCGACTTGCGGTGAACTCAGTACGAAATGGGATGGTAATTGAGGAGATTGCTCGTAAAGAAGCAATCAAGATCAACCAGCACGATAGTGCTCCCGGTAATCCGGCACCATCTCCAGAAGGAGTATTTGAGCCATCACCACAAGAAGCATCGCTCATGCGACCTCCGTTTAATCTTACAAAAGAAGATATTCTAAAGGCTCGCGGAGAATAGGTAACTCATTGTGAAGGATTACTACTTAATCCTAAAACGCAATGAAAACTTTCAGTGTTGTAAACCCACTTGATGCGGTGTCTAGTACACGCAGAATTGTGGAATCAGGAGGTGCAGCGACAATTGCTCGCGGTACTCCTACAAAGCAGGGAAGTAACGGAGCCGTAGCCATCATGGCAGACGGTGAAGGTACTACTTCAGAGCGATTTACAGGTCTTGCTAAAAGCGTATCAACTGATACAGCTTCAGCAAACGGAATTGTATATACAATCAATCCGCTACCTGGAATCGTATACAAGGGAAGTCCAAAAGTAGCAGGAGCAGCCGATACACAGGCTGAGATTGACGCGCTTCAAGGTAAGCGTGTAGTTTTCGATCTTACTTCTACAACCTGGACAATTGATTCAGCAGCAGCCGATGGAGCCACAAACACAGTAGTGATTGTTGGCGGTCAGCCAGAGGAGGATGTGCTTTACTTCGTAGTATCAGCAACTGGTATCTACTTCGAGTAATCTTTATTAATTAATCACTAAAACATTATGAGTAATGTATATGGTTTAAACCGTGACGCGAGTCCAAATCTCGAGTTGGTAAAAACAGCTCTGGACAAGATCAAGGATGATCAAATGATGAAGGAGGCTCGAGTTGGTAAAGCAACTGCGCTTGACCCTGTTGTGTTCACACAAGCAGGAGCAGACAATGCGGCTGTTGTTACCTCAGTTATCGGAGGAGGTGGATACTTTGAAAAGAGTATCGATGATGCTTCTCCAGCTAAGAACGTAGCACCAAGTTCTCCAAGTCCTAAGACAACTCTTATCGCAGAGTTCAAGAAGAACCTTCCTATTACACGTACATTTATGGCCGATCAGCAGCAGAATGCTGTTTCTCGAGCTGTACGTCAGCAAGTTCAATCTTGGGCTGCGAGCCGGGACCAGAATGCTTTTGCAGTATATGCAAATGGATTCTCAACTCAGCAGACTATTGACAATGTCGTAGTATTCTCAAACTCTCACGAAAATGAGAACGGAGATACTGTAGACAACCTAGAGACAGGTGCTCTAGCAGATTCAACACTTAACTCAACTATTGTTTCTCTACGAAATCAGAAGAACCAGGTTGGTGTAAAGGTTGGATATGAGCCTGACTTCCTTCTAGTACCTAACGTACTTCACAAGGATGCTATGCAGATCACAAAGTCTGTACTTCGATCAGGAACTGGAAACAATGATCTAAACTACTACTCAGAGCTATATCCTGGAATGATTGTGAAATACAATCAGTTCCTAGATGACACTTCAAGTACTGCCTACTTCGTAGGATCAGCAGGACATGGAATCATGCGCTTTGAGCGAGAGGCTTTCTTCACTGATCTAGTAGACTGGAAAACAGATGACAACGATCACTACAAGTACAAGATGCGTGCTCGAGAAGAGGTAGACTCAATTGAGTACTCAGGACTTGTTGGATCAACAGGTGCTTAGTTATTAACGTAATCGCAATCAACCACTATGATTAAACAAATCAAAGAATGGGCAGGAATGATTGCGTTAATAGCAATCATCGCCACATGGATTGTTCCGTCACCTGCAGGAATGTTGGGAGGAACAACAAACTTCGATCTGTTGGATACAACTGATGGATATGCAGTGGATGGAACTACCGTAATCGATGGTTCTGGAAACTTGGATGCTCCTGTTACTTCAAGTACAGGATCATTCACCGGAGACGTAGGTATTGGTACAACCTCACCTTCAGAGCTTCTTCATGTAGAAGACGCTTCAGCAACTTCAACAGCAGCGATCTCTTCAGGAGCAGCTTCTGTAGGAGGCCGATTGATCCTTGAGGATCACGATGGTGCTGGATGTACTGAGACTGTAGCCCTTAATGGAACATTAACGTCTAAAAGCGTTACTTGTCCGGCAGGGATCTAATTGTTCTACTCAGTCCCCTTCTGGGGATTGGGATAGGGCAGGTAGCCCTCTTACTGGTAACATTAAAATATGAATAAACTCTCACTATCAATACTTCTACCACTTTTGATTGTTGCAATACTTGGATATGTATTTGTAATAAAAGGTGATGGACAAAAAGATGTGGCACTACAAGGAGGAAAGTACTCAAGCTCTTGCAATGTCACAACTTCTTCAAATGTAGCAATCGGGGATGACATCTCATCTTCACTTCTTAGTGCAGCTGCAAATCGCGCATGGGCGCAGATCGAAATTCCTGCAAACGCAACTGATGAATTCTACCTATCATTTGATGAAGGAGCCGCTGCAGCTACAGGAAGCGGAGTGCTTATTGCTTCATCAAGTCCATCAATTGCATTTGGGCTTAATACAGATCTTCCATATACCGGAGCGGTAACTGGAATTACCGCAAACGCAACGACAACTGTTCTTATTACTGAATGTCTTTACTAGCCTATGTATACAGTAGGAAACTTAAAAGACGGAGTGGCAGGAATACTCTCGAGTACTAACCTTGATAATGTTACCAATGTCAATGGCGCACTCGAGCGTACTGCTCGAAAACTGCTTACAAAACTAAGTATTCCAGAGGCTACCGCTGTTCAGGCAATTACTCTCTATGATGGTGTATTCGATTACGCTGCACCTACAAATATATTTGGCACAACCTTGCTGGACTTTAGGCCACAAGGTAATTCTCGTAGTCCGATCAACTATCCGTACAAAATTCCTATCACTACATTTGATCGCACCAAGAAAATGCTTGGATCAGGTGTTGGTCTTACGTTTGAGTATGACAAAGGTACTCCGATCCTTCGTGTTTCAAGTGCAGCACCAACAAAGCGCGCGGTACTAGACACCATGGCTGAAGATACAGGGTGGACAGCTGCAGGAAGTGCGAGTGCTCTTACTGAAGATGACACTGTATTCTATGACTCTCCAAAGTCACTACGGTTTACACTTACAGGATCTTCAACTGGAACCCTAACCAAAACACTTACAAATGCTCTTTCTATTGCAAAGTATGAGAATAACGCAGTAGCACTCCTGGCCTTCAGAGCATCAGCTGTTGCAGATCTTACTTCTGCAACACTTCTTATAGGGTCAGATAGCTCAAACTACGATTCAGTAGCAGTAACAGAAGGATTTCTTGGAGCATGGAAGGCGGGAGAGTGGGTACTTGTGGCCTTCGATATGTCAGGAGCAACTTCAACAGGAACTCCAGACTGGACCGCAATTGATTATGTACAACTTCAATTTGCACATACTGCAACAATCCAGAATGTGTATGTTGGGGGACTATGGCTATCGCTTCCAACTCCATACGAATTAATTTATGAGACTGCAGCAATCTTCCTAAATGATGGCGCATTGTCTAAGACAATTACCGATGATGATGACGAGATTGTGCTTAACGATGCTGCATACGTGATTTATGAAAATCTAGCAGCACTAGAAATCGTTATGCAGGATGGAGCAAGTGGAAAAGATCCGAAAGTAAAAGATCTGGAAACGGTATTGTACGGAGGAGGTAGCCAAATGGGTCTTATCCCGGAATACGAATCTTCAAATCCAAGTGCTGAAATACGCACATTAGATAGTTGGTATGATTAGTAACTTTGATTTCAAAAATCTTGTAGGAGGAGATAAAAGGCCTTTTAAAGGTTACTCTTCTGCTATAGACAAGACCATTGCATCCGGAAGGCTGATGGTCCGGGGATCAAAAAATGTATATGTAAAAGATTCAGGTACGATTGCAAACCGCCCTGGACTAAAAAGGCGTGGTGCTGCAGATGCAACAGAAGCAGGGATCAAATCGTCATTCGAGTGGGTGATGTCACTTGGATTCACTCGGCCTTTGCGTGTTGTGAATGGAGAGCTGCAAGTAGAAAGTGACATTGCAGAAAACGGCACATATGTATGGTATACGCTTCTTGACTCTCTTACTCGCACACGATTCAATTTTGCCCCATGGTGGGACAATACTGCGAAAAAAGACCTACTTATTATGTGCGATGGTGCAGATGACTTGCGTACCTGGAGTGGAGCACTAGGAATCTTTGATCAGGGAAACTCAACCTCTAATACTATCGCTCTTACCGCAACAGCGGCTTCTCTTGGATTTAGATCTAGTGGAGGGACAGTGATTATTAATGGTACTGAATATACGTATACAGGAACATCAGCATCCACACTAACGGGTGTTGGTTCTGACCCTACCGGGGAGGCAGATGGATCAGTGGTTATTGATAAGCCAGATATTGTTTCTGACACACCAGCTGCTAATTTTGAAATTGATTTTATTAAGGTTATTAATAACCAACTATATTGTGGTTCAGATAGCTCTCGATTGATTTATATATCTGATGATGCTGACTACACAGACTTCACACCGGCCTCTCCGCGTGTACCTGGAGATGCTGATTTACTTACACTTGATGAAATACCAACCGGTATCGCCTCTAGGCAAGGTAAAGCACATATCTCCACGCTTGATTCGTGGTATGTCGTGTCATTTGATCAAATAACAGTAGGATCTACACTTACTGAGAGGTCAAATGTGCAGAAAATACCAATGGCTGGACTTAAAGGTGCGAAAGCACATGAATTTATTGACAATGTGGGCGATGATATTGTGTATTTGTCTGCAGATCAGCAATTAACGGTATTCGGTACCTTCAGAAACATAAATCAGCCTCAATTCCCTACTTTATCCGAAGGAATTAAAGAAGAATTGGCAAATGAGGATGTAACAGGGGGTCATTTGCGTGCCATTGGTGATTTTGTATACATTACAGCCCCAAACAATGGTCGTGTATGGCTACATGAGACTCGTACACGTGTAAATGCGCTTGGAAACATCACTCAGGAACGAATATGGCACTCACCATTTATCTGGAATATTGCACGAATTGCCCTGATTTCAGGGGTAGAATATGGCCACAGTAATGCAAATCCTCAGCTGTACCAGATGTGGAACACACTACAATGGCACGATGACTCACCTTCTGATGAGGATATTCCATATGACTCAGTACTTGCTCTCGCATACCAGCAGTATGGCAAGAGGGGGGAATATCACACCTTCGATAAGGTGTATTACGAAGGGTATATTGCTGCTGGATCAGACCTGCAAAGCGCAGTGGTGTTTGAGTACCAAGGATCTAATACAGTCCAGCTTGTGACCATTAATAGCATTGACAATCCAACACAGCTCTTCACAGGTGACGTGGGTATCTCACTTGGAGACGCATCACTTGGAGATAATCCGCTTGGGGATAAAACTACTGATGAGGAACTTGAGCAGGAGTTGCTGCCGAAGTTTAGAGCAATAGGAACAATAAACGCTCAGAATGCTTTTGAGTCACAACTTCGAGTTTTCTCAAGTGAAGCAAATAGCCGATGGGAGATCTTAGCAATCGGTCCGAATGTACAAAACACACAGACAAAGCCTGTATTTATCAAAAAGTAATGTATAATTTAATCATATGAAATTTCTCTTCTCTATACTAATCGCTGCTGCTGTAACCCTTGGGGGGATTGGTGCATATCACAATTTTATTGCACCACAAAATGATGGACTTGTCGTGCTTGGAGGATTTAATCCTGCAGCTGGAGGTACATACCGCCTACAAAGCTCTATTGGTACAACAAACACCAGTATTACACTCTCTTCATTTAAAGAGCCTATTTCTGAAACAAACATCACGATGAGCACTCTTGGCTCAGATATTGGATACGGTACGCTTGATCCACAATCTTCAACTCGTAAGGAGTTTATCTCCTTCACTGGTATTACACAAAATGCTAATGGTACTGCGACTCTTACAGGTGTGACTCGAGGTCTTGGATTCCAGTATCCATATGCTGCATCTGCTACATATCGTAAGGCACATCCCGGACAATCTATCTTCATCCTATCTGACTCACCTCAGCTTTTTGATGAGTACACAAAGCGAAGGAGCAACGAGTGGATCACTGGTACATGGGGATTCTCATCAAACGCGACATCTACAAGCAACTGTTCTTCAGCAGAAGAATATTGTCGTAAGGACTATGTAGACAACGTAGTAAACCAAGGTGCTGCTACTTCAACTGAATCAGTATCCGGTATCGTAGAGCTTGCTACTGCAGCAGAGCAAGCAGCAGGTACTGCGAACACTGCAAATCTTGCCTATGCACTTACTGCAGAGCACGCAACCTCAACTCCAGGTGCTAACAACGTAGCTGCAAATCATACAATCATTGCAGACTCAAATGGATTCTTAGGGATTGGATGGATAAGTTCTGCGCTTGAGTACGCATTTGGCTCTCTTACAGCAACAAATGCTACAACAACAAACCTCACTATTTCAGGAACAGTTTCATCTCTTCTAAAGACTGATGCAAGTGGAATTGTAAGTGGTGCTGTAGCAGGTACAGATTACCCTCCTGTCAACCTTACGTTCTCGACAACAACCGATGCTCTGGTTAATAACGGAAGTATTGATACGACTACTTTCCTTATTCCTGCAGGAACTATTCATGCTAGTTCTACAATCCGAACACTATTCTCTATTACAGGAGTAGACGTAGGAGCAGATACTGAATGTAGTTTCGCACTTAAAACAAGTGGAGATGTAACCCTTGGGGGGATTGGACTTGGAACAATGGATGGAACTAATACTTATATAGCTAACGGTGAGTTTATGACATTGTTCAATAGTTCTGTAAGTTCTCAGACCACACTGGGGTACAGTAATTCTGGTAAGAATTCTATAACAAATGCTACTCGTGCAGGAGCATCTTCATTCTCAGAAAATACATCTTCAATAGACTTTAGTAGTGCAGTAACCCTAAAGGGTGTACTTACTTCAGGAGGAGGAGGAGCAAATTGTACGATTAATAATATGATGCTCAAGGTAAACTAATATGCCAACAATGACACCTACAGAAGAGCAGACAAAAGCAGCAGCAGCAGTTGGTGAGGCTTTTGCTGTAGGACCATCTGATGATCTTACACCGCAACAGAAAGCTGCTTTTAAAGGTGTGCAGGAGGCATTTAGTTCTCCCACTGTTATTACAGACGAAACAATTAGGAACGAAGTAAATCCAGAGAATACTGCAAGAGCAAATGCTCTTCCAGAGCCGGGGAAGAAACGCAATCCACAGGGGATTATCGAAGGAATGGCACCTGAAGGATCAAAGCAGTCATCTGCTGGATTCTTCGTGGCTCCAAATGGTGAGTACTACACTGATGCACCTGATGTACAGTACGATTTTAACGATACCTTTGATCAGTTGCAGGAAGCAGGAATTACTGCATCTCCGGTAACTGGCGTGTCAGATGAAGATCGTGAATACAATGGCCTTCTAAATGAGATGCGACTTTCATCAGATCGAGTGACAAAGTCAATTATTTCATCTATTGAAAATAAGTACGCGGTGTTGAGGTCTCAACAGGAGGATATAAATAAAAGACAGCAGCAAGGTGTAGAAAAAGTACTACTTTTGGCAGGTACTTCACGCTATGCACCAATCACTGCAGGATCCATCTCAAGCGCACAGGAGCGCGCAGGGATCATGGAACTTGCTGCACTTGAGGCAGAGGAGCAACAGCTGATTGCTAACGCTAAGAACGCTCAGGAGGCTCAGAACTTTGAACTGCTTGCAAAGCAGCTTGATCGCGTAGATGCAAAGCGTGCAGAGAAAGCAAAGGTACAGGAAGCTCTTGCAAAGACTCTTGCTAAAGAAATTGAAGATGCTAAGGCAAAGCAGATGCAAGCAACACGCGACTTCGCTATTGCCGGACTTGTGGAGCAAGGTATTACTGATCCTGCTGAAATTATGAAGGCTCTTAATGAAGCATCAGTAGCAGGAGGATATGGTCCTAGTGACTTTACCGCAAAGGAGATTAGTGAAACGCTTGAGTATATTGCAAAGGAAAATGGAGCATCAAGTGCTGGAGCACTTACAGGTGATGCTAAGAACTTCTTCACTATCCGAGATAACTACCCTCAGTATCTTCCAGCTGCTGTTGCAGCACTACCAGAGGATCAGCAACTCGCTGCGTACATTAACTATATGGAGAATGGTGGAACAAGTACTCGCTCAGGTGGTGTAGGAACTGGCAGTGGGTCTGGAGGATCACTTGAGTTTAACTGGAATAAAGTGCCAACTGACGCAAATCTATTTACTGTGCAGGTTGGGCCTAAGATTTACGGAGGCCGTATTTCTAATGATGAGAGTGAACGAATTGAAAGTATTGCGAAGCAAGGAATTGCTCAAGGTAAAACATACGCAGAGATTTTTGATACAACATTGGGATATTCCGTGTCTCGAAACCAAGATCTTGCGGACAATCTGCGCAATGTGCTTCTTACGATCACAGATAGTAGCAAGGGGCTTATTGATTTTGATATGCCTGGACTTGCACGACTTATTGAAGATGGTAAGGATGTAAATGCAATCACTCGTGTTGAAAATCTTGTAATGGACAAGGCGCGTGAAGAACAAAGTGATATATATATGAGTGAGGCATCTGTGAGATACGCAGCAGAGAAAACAGACGAGATTCGAGAAAAAATTACTGCAATGGGAGGAGAGGAACCTATTGGAGTTGTCTCAGGAACCATGCAAAACTGGATTCGCCGCTTTAAGGGAAAGAAAGCTGCAGAGATTCGTGCATCATTCACGACACTTGTTGCCGAGATGCGTAACAGACTATCTGGTACTGCGGTTACAGAATCTGAGGCACGATTCCTTGAGCCACTTATTCCAGATCTATCTGATCGACCTGATGTGTTTATGACGAAGCTAGCTCAGCTTGAGTCAGATCCTTTGATGCGCATGAACAATATCCGAGACACATATTTATTGCCTCGACTCGATAAAGAAAGTCTCTTGAATAAAGATCTACGTGTTGGTCTGTACTCTCAAAGTGGAGATCCACTTGGAATATTTAGTAACGAATCTGCTGCTAATGCAAATGATCCATTAGGAATTAATTCACCATAATATGACTCCAGAACAATTTGCTGCAAAAATAAGAGAGAAGTATCCAGGCTCATACGACAGTATGAGTGATATGGATTTGGTGAATAAGATTACTACCAAATATCCTCAATACAAGTCACAGGTGACAATGCCTGTTGTTGTTCCTACTCCTGAGCCTTCTGCTGTGCCTGAGCAGGGTGGAGGATTCTTTGATAAAGCTGGGGAAGTTATGGGGACAAGACCTCAGGATATAGGAGGTAGGTTGGGTGATCTTGGAAATGATTTTGCAGAGGTAGGAGAAAATATTGTTGAAGGTTTTAACAGGCGTACAGATCGAATAGGGGGAAACATTGCAAGGCGTGCTGAAGGTGGAACACAGCCTCTTGAGATGGCCGCAAATGCACTTGATGTAGGAGGTGCGACTCTTGCAACACTTGCTGATTCTATCTTCCAGGCAGGACTTGGAGTCGTAAAAGCAACACTTACTCCAGAGCAGGAGAAGATGATTGGAGGTGCAGTACAGGCAGGAGCAGAAACCCTAGTAGATACAGATGCTGTAAAAAGCATGGTTCAAGGATTCAATGACTTTGCAGAAAAGAATCCTGAAGCTGCATCTAACCTTCAAACAGCCGGGGATTATGCACAGTTCCTGCTAGATGCAATGGGAATAAAAATAGCTCCTGGAGTTTCACGTGCTACTGCAAAAGCTACTGCTGATGCAGCAGGAGCGGTGCTAGAGAAAGCTGCGCCAGCTGTACGAATGGCAGGAGAAGCAACAGATGTTGCGGTTGACACTACTAAGAAAGTTGCCGGACAGGTTGGAGAAGCTGCTGCAGACATTGCTGCTCAGTCGAGAATCGCACGGTTAGAGAAGGCAAAAGAAAAAATAAAAGAAATAACAGGAAAGATTGTACAAGGGAAACCAAAAGATATTGAGCAAGCAAAGCGTGCTCTTACTGATATTGATACAACTGGTGTTAAAACATATGAAGATCTAAACGCACGAATTAAAGATCGTGTTAGTGCAATTTCAGATGAACTTGGAACATATCTTGATGAAGCTGACACCCGGCTTGGTCGGCTGAACCCTGAAGATCTTATTGTGACCACAAAGGTGGGTGAAAAAACAGTTACACAAAATTTTGTTGAAGATGCAATAAACCATCTTTCTGAGTTGTACACAAAAACAAATGATGCTCCAAATGCAGCAAGGATTGAAAATCTCAGTGAACGATTTGCTGCAGGAAATATAAGTAGGAGAGAGCTAAACGATCTAGCTATCGAGTATAACCAAGAATTTGGACAGAAAGCATTTAGTAAAACAAATGGAGATCCTCTTACAAGTATCAACGCACAGGCGTATGAAAATACAAGAAAGGGGGTAAAAAACACTGTACGAGAAACGCTTGATACTGATGTTGCAAGAACACTCGACTCAAAACTCAGTGATCTTATTTCAACACGTAGACTCACTCAAAAACTAGAAGAGCGAGTGAATGCTTTGTATCAAAAGGTTAAGAAGCGTGGGGTGCTGGAAAAAGCAGCAAGAGGACTTGCTGATCTTGTGAATGTATTAACATTCAATACTATTTCAGGATTTCTTGCTCGGATGTTGCCAAGCAATGTTGGTCTTAAAACAATGAATGCTATTGATATTGAAAGTGTACTTTCTAAGAATCTGAAAAAAATCAATAAACTTATAGAGCTTGAAGATGAAGCTGCTTTAATTAAAGGACTTCAGGCGATTATAAGAGAAAATGCTGATGAAACCCTCCCAAAAGCTAACGGAGCTGCAGCTCCTAAAACTGCGGAGGTTGCAACAGAGCTTCGTACACAAATCGATGACATTGTTTCCGGTAAGATATTTGGTGAAACATTAAATGCTGATGGAACTAAATGGACCGGTACCGATGCAGTAGCTACACTACGAAGTCAGAATATTGCAGCTGCTGATGCGACACCTGAGAGGATCGCAGAGTTCCTATCTGAGAAAGCATACATATTTGATAAGTACCCTGACGAAGTGAAGTATGGGGTATTTAAGATGCCGAATGGTCAGGTGTCTCTTGACATAAACGTATCAACTCAAAACAGAGCAGTATCAGAGCGTATTGCAAAACTCAACAACCAGGATTCATATTGGGATGCCGAGATTGGTAAGGCTATAGACACAGGAGGAACTGGAGTACAAAAACTTACAGATACAGAGATCGAGCAGATCCTGGAGTCAGTAAAATTCTTCAACCGGGATAATCCTGCAGTACGCAAACTCGCTAATGATTTTGCACAATCAAAGGGAATGCCGGAGATCGAAAACAATCTCACATTCTATATAGATAAGGAGCAAGGTAAGAAAATTGCTGATGCATTTGAGCGTATGCCGGACAATCCAACTGATCCAAAGGTTGTTAAAGCATACGATGCACTTGCAAAGGAAACCAAGGAGCAGTACGAGTGGTTGGTATCAAAGGGATATAAGATAGAGCCTTGGAAGGGCAAGGGACAACCATATCCAAACAGCGAAGCTGTTGTAAAAGATATTGCTGACAATAAACATCTATATTTCTTCCTCACTGATGAAGGATTTGGAAGTGGTGTAAGTGCCTCACATCCTCTACTAAAAGAGACTGGAATCATCGTAGATGGAGTAAACCTAAAGTATAACGATCTCTTCAGAGGAGTGCATGACATGTTTGGTCACGCAAAGATGGGTAATAATTTTGGAGCACTTGGAGAAGAAAATGCATGGCGCATTCACTCTCAGATGTTCTCTCCAGAGGCTCGCAAGGCAATGACCACTGAGACCAGAGGTCAAAACTCATGGGTAAACTTTGGTCCACAGATGCGCAATGCACAAGGAGAATTGATAAAACCTGGTGAGCCTGGATACCTAAGACCTAAGGATCGAGCGTATGCAGATCAAAAAACAGGCCTATTGCCTGAAGAGTATTATTAAGTTACCATGTACGTAGTATGGCTATAATGAACGGAACAAAAGAAGCTGAGGAATATGCAAAGTTCCTCGCGCGAAGAAGACCCCACAACCCTCTATTCTTAGAGGTGCTAGAGCGTATAGCAAAAGAAGGAAAAGCTCCACAAGGAAAACTTCTCGAGTCTGCGCTTGATACTACAGAAGAAATAATGGAGAGTTACGAACCTCACTTCAGACGATAGTACTATCCAAGGTTTAGTAAAAATGCTCCCATTGCTAATGCATATAGTATCCACATTGGTGGAAATACTATAGCTAGAGCGACTAAACCTGTTATAATAAATAGGATTCCTATGATGTTAAGTATTGCTGTCATGTACACATACTATGCACGTTAGGTAAGAAAGTCAATATGCTACCTCCTAAAAAACCAGTACGATCTCCTATACGTGTACCGCGACAGCAGGGGGTTAATCTTGGTGGTTTAAATGAAGTGGTACGTCTCGTACAGCAACTTAATTTAGTAAAGAAAAACACTGAAATCGCGCTTAACAAAGCCCTTTCAGAGTTAGAGAGAATAGAAAAAATACAGCGTGGACCTCAAGGTCCCAAGGGAGAGAAAGGAGAGCGTGGAGATCCATTTTACAAGCCGATCAAGGGTGTGGATTACTTTGTAAAAGAGGATATTGATTTGATAGTGAACAATGTTCTGAGTCAGATCCCTAAACCAAAAGACGGTGAGACACCGATCCGGGGTGTCGATTATTTTACAGATGAAGATATTAAATACATTGCATCTGAAGTACTTGAGCTTATTCCTACTCCGGAGGATGGAAAGGATGCAGAAGAGCTTGATCCAAAAGATGTTGTTGATCTTATAAAAGATAGGAGGCTGCTAACTATTGAAGATATTCCAGGACTTGCTGATAACCTCCGGGTGCTTGCAAGCCAGATTGGTGAAGCAAAAGGAGGAAGATATCTCAGTGGATCCGGAGTACCGTCATTAACTGCCGGGAGCAACGTAACACTTACTCAAAAATCTGATGGAGGATACACTGTATCAGCAACAAGTGCTGGATTCGCAAAGGAGACTCCGGTTGGAGTTGTTGATGGATCTAATACCACATACACAGTATCGAATGAGCCTTTGTTTGTTCTTATTGATGGACTAATGCGCACTGATGGATATGGGTACACATATACTGCAGGTACTATTGAGGTTGATGCACTTACTCCACCGACCCAATCAATTACAAGTTTCTATAACGCATAATATGAAAAAAATACTTATCTCACTTTTGATCCTTGCAGCACTTCCTTCAAGTGCTCTTGCTATATCTGTACCTTGGGATCGATCAACAGTTGGAGAGATTAATCCTATTTATATTCTTGATACGGTAAAGGGAAACATCTTTACGGCAACCTCAACCACACAGGATTCTACATTCCCTAATTTTACTGCTACAAACGGTACAACTACAAACGCTACAAGTACGAATCTTTTCACAAGTAACCTAACAATAGGATCACTTTCAGGATTCTTGAAGGCAACCGCAGGAGTTGTTGCAACAGCCCTTATAGACCTCACAGCGGACATTACAGGCGTTCTCCCAATCGCTAACGGAGGGACAGGGGTTACTACATTCGGTGGAACAAACACTGTGTTATTTACTACATCAGCAGATACATTGTCATCAGATACAGAGTTTGTTTATGACGGGGCTAATTTAACACTCTCAAATGGTACAGGAACAAGTACAATCGCACACAACCTTAAAGTAGATGGGGACTTTGAAGTAGATGGTGCTGCACGCCTTAATGCGTCTGTGGTGGCTACGGGGCTTACCTCAGCACTCTTACAAGCTGAGGCAGACGGTACAGTTGCAGAATACGCAGGAACTACTTGTACGAACCAATTTGTACGAGCATTGTCAGCACTAGGTATTGCCACTTGTGCAAGCGTAGACCTAACCGCAGACGTAACAGGAACCCTTCCTGTGGGAAACGGGGGAACGGGAAGCACATCATTTACCGCAGGCTCAATTCCCTTTTCTAACGGTTCTATTCTCACACAGGACAACACTAACTTCTTCTGGGATGATGCAAATAATCGTCTAGGTATCGGTACAGTATCACCTAATACACCACTTCACGTACAGTCTTCAACGGGTTCAGTAGGTCGCTTTGAATCAACAGGTGTAAACTCAAATGCGCGATTCTTTTTACAAAATGACGCACAGACATGGTCTTGGGGGAACAACGGAGGAAGTGGAGACCGTCTGCAGTTTAAAGATGAAACAGGAGGTACCACACCATTCTTTATTGAAGCAACCGCACCTGACAATTCGCTTATTGTAGACTCCTCTGGAAACGTAGGTATTGGAGACACTACGCCAAGTACACTTCTTGAGATAAACACGACAAATAAGTTGGGGAGCACCTTTACAGGAACAACAAACGGAGAGGGGGTGCGGGTGACGCAGACAGATTACACTTCTGGGAACTACGTATCTCTCATTGAAGGAGCGTATGATGACTCTAATGCATCTGCAAATGTGCGTATTGCAGCCATGTATGATGGAGGAGGGTCAAATCTTTCTTTTGGAACAAGCAACAGTTACGGTTCAGGTATTACGAATGAAGCACTTTTCATTGATTCTTCAGGAAACGTAGGTATTGGTACTGATGCGCCTGCAGAAAAACTTTCAATTTTGTCTGACGACAATGCTCAAGGAACAAACATATTCGCTGTACGGGCAAACAACCTTGCGCAAGGTATTGCTTTGGGGTGGAATGAGATTCGCAAAATAGGTACTACCGCTAATACCGACCTTATAATAAATGCCAAAGGTTCTGGAGACCTTCTTCTTCAAACAGATGCAACTGGAAACGTAGGTATTGGTACTGCGAGTCCACAACAAAGGTTAGATGTTCGTGATGGAAATGTGCAGGTTGGAGGATTTGGTGGTGGTAGCGATTATGGATTTATTTTCACGCCAGGAGATGCAGGGACATACGGATGGCTTGCAAACCATAAGGATGCAAACGCATTTCAGATTGGAGCAGGAGCCACAATTGGTACAAATCCGTATCTTACTGTTGGGCTTGAGGGAAGTATTGCTGGAAGCGTAGGTATTGGTACTTCAACACCTGCTTCAACTCTCGACATCAACGGAGGAGCTAGAACAGCAACAGGAACTGTTACAGATGGTGCAACTGTAACCATTGACGCTTCTGTTGGTAACAACCACACCGTAACACTTGGAGGAAACCGTACTCTTGCGTTCTCTAACCTTGTAGTGGGACAGAAGATTACTCTTGCAGTAACACAAGACGCTACAGGAAGCCGCACACTTGCCTACCCTGCCGCAGTAACCTTTGGAAGTGCAGGGACACCAACACTTGATACCGCAGCAGGTTCAACTGACATTATCACTTTCTGGGCAGCAACAAGTACTGCCACAATTCACGCCCGTTTCGCCGACTAATATGAAGAAAACTATCGCCACAATCGGAATTGCAGGAACGCTGCTTGTTGGTGGTGTAAGTGCTCCGATTCTACCAGAAGACATGGAGTGGCAATTCGCATATCAAATACCGTATGGAGACCAGTTTATTTCTAATGAGAGTGCCACAACAACACCAGAGGAATCTTCTCTATTTTTTAAAGACAAAGATAAGAACGGAGTTGTTTCTGTTGCAGTATTTAAAAATGCAAGGAATGAATACGTTTATGAACAAATACCTGATGCTCAATATCATAGAATGGGGCTTGTTGATGGTAAAAAAGATAATCCAAAAAGAAACGAGTTTCGCTCTTTTATTTCAGGGAAAGTGGCTAGGGCAGCAATAGCACGTGATGGGTTTACAGATATTCAACAGATTACTGCAACGTCTATTACTTTTTCTCATACAAATGGAGCAATAGATAACACACTCCTTTTGTGTGGTTCAATATCTGATACCACGGTAACTGGAGTAACTTACAATGGTGTTTCAATGACAAGCTCTGGTGTGTCAATGACCGATGATGCTTCACGTATTCATAGGTGGTGGAGACTTGTTGCTCCTGCGACAGGCTCAAATAATGTAGTTATGTCTCTTTCTAGTTCAGCCACCATTCGTGGTACGTGTGCCTCATACACTGGAGTCGACCAAACAACTCCTATTGACGCAAGCGGTAAAGGAGAAGGATTAACAGGGACAACGCCTTCAATCAGCATAACTTCAACCGTTTCAGACACATGGGGCGTTGCTCTCTTTAGAAATACAGACGCAGCGCCAACAGACGGCACACTTGATATTCGTGCAGTATCAAACTCTCTGGGTCTTGCGGACACCAACGCTTCACTAGGTGGAACTGGAAGCGAAACGCTTAGCATGACTGTAACGGGTGGTGATAGTTATTTAACAGGATTACTTATCGCTCCTGCTGCAGTAGCAACCTCTAACGCAGGAGCAGCAGCCATGATTGGTTCAACTTTTTAATTATGTCCCCAGATTTCCCACAACTACCAGACGGAGTTATCACAGCAATCGTAGCTGGTTTCTACGGGGCGTTTGGTAGTGTGGTGCATTATCTGTACGAGATAGTACGTGATGACGCAAAGCAATTTAACCTACCAATTTTCGCAATAAACCTAGTGCTCGGTATCTTTATAGGGCAGGTATTAGGAAGTTTCCTCTCATTAGATTTTGAGTATCGGGATGGAATTATCCTTATATCTGGTTTTTTGGTATATCAGATACTCAACCTAATCGAACTAAAGGGTATGTCATTATTAAGAAAGAAATTGCTAGATAAATAGTATGGTAGAACAATCAGACATAATCATAGACACAATCGGGGCGATATTTATGCTTGGTGCTTTTGCACACGCCCTGACTGCGCTGTGGTATTCACGTAAACAATCACTTACAAAGGGGCGTATATTCTTCCTTTTTGTGTGTATTGTCTCAGCAATCTACATATATCAGACATTTATACAAATGATAACGGGAGAGTTCGCAAATAAGAATGTGTGGGACATACTCAATTTCCTTAGTGCCGTAACTTTAATGATGGCAGTAAGTATGATTGGTAAATTGACGGGATGTGGATACTCAGCACGACACCCCAACGACCGCTTCTCTCACTTCCCATAATATGTCTCATCCATTTCAACCAGCAACAGAAGGAAGCATACAATGTGGTATTTGTGCATACTGTCGTGATAAAATATAAATATGAAACAAATCTTTTACACACTACCTCTTATAGTCCTAGCGTTTGTGTCAGGTATCGCACTAGCAACGCCACAGCATGATGCTCGACTATCAGGAGCACAAGACCAACTACTCGGAGCAGAACGTAAGCTAAAAAAAGAAAAGGTATCAAAGAAAAAGCTACTCTCAGAAAACATATACCTACAGAATCGGCTTGGAGATGAGCTTACTATTGATGTGTCTGTTGGAACGTCAGAGGAATGGCAGGAGGCAGGTATCGCAAAACTAGAGGAGCTTGGAGTTACTACAGAGGAGCTTGTAAAAGCTGGTTCTATTGATAAGGCATTACGAGCAGAAGCTAATAAACGAAAAGAACTATGCAAAATATAGAAATGCACAATCGTGGGCTAATATTGAAACCTCTTGACCCTGAGGACTATATCTTTGGAAGTGAAACACAACTCAAAGGAGAAATCCTACAACCTAATGGGCAATGGATAGATTTTATACCAGAGGCAGAACGACAGTATCGAGATAGCTTTGAAACTAACGGGTGTACTGGATTCGGTACGCTTAACATGTTGGAGATTCTAACACTTAGGAAGTTTGGTCGCGCTCTCAACTTTAGTGATAGGTTCCTCAACAAACTCTCAGGCACAGACCCAAAAAAAGGAAACTACCCTAAGGCACCTGCTGAGACATTGCGAAAGAAGTGGAGTGTGTACGAGCATGAGTGGCCGTTTGATGAGAGTATTAAAACAGTAGAAGATTTCTATGCAGAAGTACCAAAGAGATTACAACTCCTAGCACTAGGTAGAGGTGCAGAGTGGAGCTTCGGGTATGACTTCATAACAAACACAAATGACGTAAACCTAATGAATGCACTTATGTACTCTCCATTGTGTATTTCTGTAGCACTGATGCCAGGAGAGGATGGAATGTACTACAAGCCTGAGGGTTGGCAGGACTCACACTGGACTACCCTTATAGGATATAAAGAGGGCGAATACTGGCTGGTATACGATAGCTATCCATCACACTTTGATGAAAGTACTCATATTAAAAAGGTAAAATGGGACACAAAGTTCCAGGTGGCTATGCGATACACACTTGACCGTCAGATTGTAAATGAGAGTCCTTGGCAAAAGTTTATCAGTTGGCTTGAAAAATATGTTTTTGGAACAAATAATTAAATGGCTTAGCAAAATACTCGGTTGGGAGGAGCAAGTAGAGGAGCCAATGGCACCTCCTAAACCTCCTGTTGTAGAACCCACAGCTAGAGAGATACTGTATAAAGTGTCAGTTGATAGTCTTGGTAAGGAGATGTCTCCACAAGACCTTGCAGATGACGAGGTAGCTTGCGTGGAGAGCCTGGAGGGAGTTATTAAAAAGGCTTTTGGCTTCTATGTGGGAGGTAAAACACCTATCCTTGCAACGTGGATATTCCTAGATGCTCTACGTAAAGATGATAGATTTGAGGAGGTATCAAAAGGACAACCTGGGGACATTATCCTATGTCCTACAGGTTCAGGTAATGGAAGGATTAGAGGACACGTTGGTATCCTTGGGAATCACAACATTATGTCAAACAACTCATATACTTCGTTATGGGATGCTTCGTTTACACATGAAACATGGTATCAACGCTATGAAGTGAGAGGTGATTTAGATACACACATCTTTAGAATTAAGGTATAATACTCATATATGGAAAATAAACGACTAAAAGGGTGGGCTGCAAGTTCAGCATCACCTGAAGAGGTATCAAATAGGATCAAGGGAGTATTACTCGCAGGGTCTGGTGCTATTGTTTGGTTTCTTGTTACTGTTTTCAACCTAGAAATAACTGTTGATAATTTCGTAACACTTGTCCCACTAATAGGAACTCTTGGAGGATCAATATGGGCGGTATGGGGAGCACTTATGGCACTACTGCGCAAGGTTGCAACCATTCGATAAACGCTTATATTAGAACCTCTCTTACTTACCCTCCTGTTTCTTAAACCAGTTGAGGAACCGGAGATTCACATTCAGACCGTATCTATTGAAACTTCAATAGGAAAACCGGCTACCAAACAACCGCTTGCAGTAAAACGGTTAGGTTCAGAATTGGTTGAAGATCCTTATCCTCATGACGTAGACATACACTTATATAGTTTTGCTCGATCTTTAGTAATAGAAAAATGGGGAGAAGAATACTTTGAATACTTTGATTCTATTGTGAATCAGGAGAGTGGGTGGGTAATATATGATGCGCACTATAAAGATGGCAAGTCCTCAGCACATGGGCTAGGTGGATTCCTGGATATGACATGGGAAACTGTGGGGTGTGAGAAAACTGATGATCCATATGTCCAAATCAGGTGTACTACGTTATATATTGAAAAGAGGTATGGCGATCCAGAAGCGGCCTGGAAATTTCATATAGAAAATAATTGGTACTAGGTAAATGGCAACTCCCCTTCCGGGGAGTTTTTACGTGTACTTGGGGTTGGAGATCTAAACAAAAGATTTAACACAAGCGAATTTACATACAGTTATGGTAAGTACACAGGAGTTTGCCTTATTTATAGTAGCATAAAAAATGGTCCCTATTTATTACGTAGGAACCATAGAAGTGCATAAATGATCACAACAATAGCAATGCCTATGCGGCGCATCTGACCTTCCGATCATACCCATAGACATACGTGGGAATGAATCCGCGGCGCACGTAGAGCGTGTAGTCAGTAACGACATTGATAAACTGAGAACCCTCGCTTGCTTTTGCAGCAAGTTCAAAAAGCTCATATTCAGTCATATCCAGATGATCTGCAAGTTTTTTTACAATGGTCATGGCATTCTCCTTTCTGTATTTTATTGTAGCACTAAAAAAAGGAGCAGGGTTTTAATCTGCTCCATGTCAGGGGGTTAGCCTGACGGTTAGAAAAGGATCACCATCCTTTCTGTTTGTCATAAGGTAGCGAAATGCCTTGCGACTCTTATAGTATAGCACGCTACTTCTCTATACTTGTGAGGAAAACCTCTAATTTTGTAAGGAGTTCATTGTGTTTACTTCTCTCCATAAACTCTCTAGCGTTCTTTGCATATTCTACATTCTCTTCAGCCCAATCCCTCACCTCCTGTATGGTGTCTGCTTTTGTTTGTTTGAGGGCTTGTACTATGTCCTCCCTAAGTAAATTGTTATAACCGCGTCTTCCCATTAAATATTGGTCGGTAAACTTCTCCTCTACCAACTTCTCCTCACTACTCTTTTCTGGTGTATTATTCATGGTTATTTTATTTCATTTATGGTATCGAGTGCTTTCTTTGCGAGTGCTACAGCTCCATTCTTTGGGTCGTGTTGTATTTCGCTTCCATCATCGCAAACATATACACCTTTTTCTTTAAGTCGATTTACAACTGTTCGTGTATATATTGGTTCTCCGTTGATACTGATTGAAACTGTGAGCATGGCTATTTCTCTGTGTTAGGTGCTGATAATGCTTTGAAAGCGTCAATACGTTTCTGTATCATTCGCCACAACTTCTTATAATCCTCTCCTGTTGTTGGGTGGATCATATCTGGTAGAGAATCTATATCGTCTAATACCATATATGCCTCCTCTGCACCCTCCCTCTTTGCTTGGGAGAGTAGTGGGTTAATCTCTGTTTTAATAATAAAGTGGCAGCACGCTCTCATTAGTTTCCCGTTATTACTTTCAGGATCAAACTCTCTTGTCTCTTTTCGAGTCTCATATCCATAAAACGGTGCAAGCATTTCGTACACATCATGGAAAATAACCGCTAGTTTTTCTGATGTCATCTCCTCCACCCCTACAGGCTGTGTGTTTGTTTTGTTCATACGCCTTGTATCTTTTTAATCTGTTCTTTCTTGTAATCTATTTGCCTCTGCTTGAATGCCTGCCAACCGCACTCTCTGTGTTTATCGTTGTAGTATTCTCTATCATTTGGTCGGTATGGTGATTTCTCCTCCTCCAACCTCTCAATATCTGCCTCCAGCATACTGATGGTGTGGGATTTGATGAAGTCTAACAAATCTTCATAGTCGTAGGATTGATAATCTATGATTGGGTTGTGCTCATCTTCTGGAAACATTTGCCATTTCTTCAACTCCTCTACACTCTCAAGATATATGTCGTGGGGTGTTCTACATTCCATGTTTGCCATGTCCATTAAGTCCCTCTGATAATACGATAGCTTCTACATAATCATCCAAAGATTGGAAACCAATGCTCCACAAATACACTGGCAATACTAATTTGTAGACTACGTTTTTTACCTTTGAAATAAATGTTTGATTTCCCATACGCTAATCGTTAGTTACTTTTAATAGGCAATAATCAACTACATCTGACAGTCCTTCAAAGCCGTTTCTCCTAAAGAATGATGACATTTGTTTGTGTTTATTGTGGGGCATATTACTTTTCTGTAGTGTTTTCATAGGTTTATATTGTGTTTGTGAGGTAACGCATCACTTCCGTACTCTATGTCCAAACCTTCTGGTTTCACCTCCTCATACAGCTTCTCCCTGATATCTAGGAGTACTTCGAGTTGTAATTGTGCATATTTTGCGATTGCAAGATTGACAGTACTACTTTTCTCTCTTCCTACTGCTTCTATTTCTTCTCGTGTTCTCATACATCTAAAGCCCTACTAATAAGAGAGGATACTTTTTCTTCGATGTCTGGGTAAACGTCACTAGCATATAGTGTAGTTACAATCTCATTGTTATCTTCATCACGTATAATGCAGTGTTTATACTTTGCCCACTCCTCAAACTCTTGCGTGAGTTCTGTGTGCTTTGGGTTTATTGGTGTGAGAATATAGAGTTTCCCATCTAGTTTTATAGAATCTACACCAGGCCTTACACCGTTCCCCATTGTTTCCAACCCCTCGTACTCTTTTCCGTCTATTGTTATTTTCATACTACTTACGTAATCCAGTAATTGCCTCGAACTGATCCTGTGTGATCTTCTTCTGCATCAGATCCATCACGTGATCGGATACATCTTCGCCTGTTTTTGTGTTTATGAATTGCATGTTAATTTTCCTGACCCTCCACAAACGTGACAGGTGATCATGTCCTCTCCATATCCATCAGAAGCACCCGGATCATTGTATGAAACAGGGTACTTGCCTTCGCCATCACAATTTGTGCAATCTTTGTCCATGCATGTAGTATACACCAACCAAGCACGTTAGTGAAGCTACGTGTTGATAACGTCAAAAGCAATCTTTCTTGCGCGCTCTTCTGTAATAGATTTGCGTGATGATCTCTCTTCTTCCTCTATCCAATCCTGTATCAAAATAATAGTAATCACTTTAGGGAATCGCACTGCCACAAATGCAGCACCACCACTTGCTCCCACAATATCAAACGGCTTCTTTCTATATCCAGCATCATCGAGTTTCCACACGAAGCACTGACTATAGGAGATCAGTTTCTCCTTCTGCTCCGGATCCAGATCTGAAAAAGGAAGCGCATTGCGCCCCCTCAAATGTTTTAACTCAACAGCACACCCATGCCTCTCTTTCAAAAAATTGCGCATCCACGCCTCTACTAATGTATGATCTTTTGCTTCGTGTTTAATCATACAGTGCCTCATTAAAATCTTTACCTGACATGATTGTATCGTACCACTTACGATCCACACTTTCTTTATGATCGGTGACTAAGTGTATATAAAGATTTTTCTTCACTGCATCATACCTTTGAATGCGCCCTTTGCCCTGGATATAGTCTAGGCTTTTGTTTGATAGGGAAGCAAAGATCATAACCGGACACGTTTTGAATTCCCACTCACTTGAAACAGATGCTTGCGCCACAATGTATGCACTGTCCACACTCTCCACAGCTTTCTCCACAGCTTTTCGATCCTTTGTCCTTCCATCCATTTTATATACAACCTTGCCCTCTTTCTCCAACATGTCTGCAATCTGATCTACCTGATCGATATAGTTAGTGAAGATGGTCATTTTTGGAAATTCATACGCGCGCTCCAGGATGTAATTTAATTTCTCGCATGCAAAAAATTCAGTATTGCGAGACACCTTCCCGGTATCTGGATTAAAGACATCCTCATATAAAAGACCATTCTCCACCTGATGCTTCTTCAGTCTGAGTGCACTATCATCTGTGAATCTTCCCGGCAATGTCTTTAATACTTCCTTCTGTTGAGCTGTTAAATCAAAACTCTCAGTGATAAAGGACTGCTCAGGGACATCTTTGATGTCCTCCATACGAAGTGATGGTCCTAGAGAAAGGGTAAATCGTGCAAGTGCATCCATTGATTTTTGATCTCGCTTTGGAGCATATACCGGGGACCATGTATTCATTGGAAGTTTAGTATAAAACAGATCTCGAAACCTGGAATGGTCCCAATCTTTACCAAGCAATCTACCGGCAGCCCAAATGCTCATTGGTGTTTTATTTGGAGTAGCGGTGGCAAAGATCACTCGCTTTGGTTTATGCGTGTCGATGTACCATTTTGTTGCCTCATACAATTTCGATGCCTTTGGTATCTTCACTCCTTTGCGCTGCCTTACGTTAGGAGATACACCAAAATGGAAATGACCTTCATCAAAAATTACCGCATCATAGTGTGGCAGAGTTTTATGATCTCTCCGAAACATTTCTTTGCTTATAACAAAAGGCTCTTGCATACCAAGGGTCTTTGCTTCTTCCTGCCACTGTTTTTTTTGTGTGGTTGTTTTTGGTGCCACCACCATTATGCTCCCTTCACAATCACGCACTGTATTTGTACACGTTCGAGTTTTACCGGTACCGGTACCATGCCAGCAACCGGTCCAGGGTGCTGCAGTGTCTTTAAATTCTTGTTGGTGTGGGGCTATCATTATTTATTATCTAAACTCTCTATCTAGCCGAAGCTAGTGGGGAGAAACGATCTAACCGGTGTGCAAGCCTAAACCCTCACATGGTCGATCACCCCTCCTCACCAGCTCCTGCTGGTGTTTTGCCTTACTCCTTCTCTCCTGCTGCAAGTGCTTCAAATTCTTCGTCAGCTCCTGACTTTTCTTCAGATTGATCTCCTTGATTGCGTGAGGCAAAGAACTCTCTCATCTGGTTGATACCATCTTTGATCTCAGCAATCTTTTCAAGATTTTCTTTGATCTCATCAGCATCAAGCTGACGTACTGCCTCGAACTGCATCTGATTC
>Ga0209692_10001228_pt1 | contig 37504 bp, 28 predicted proteins | sample tdDd472_FD_187129 | JGI IMG/M metagenome (GOLD analysis project Ga0209692, IMG submission 187129) | Marine sediment microbial communities from the Atlantic coast under amendment with organic carbon and nitrate - tdDd47.2 (SPAdes)... | ecosystem: Environmental > Aquatic > Marine > Coastal >...
CGCATCGGCCAAGCCGATACGCGGCCCCTGGAAACCGGCTTTCACAAAGGCCATCCTGGGGCGGGTCCGAAACGGCCCTGCGCGCCCGTAGCTCAGTTGGATAGAGTGCTTGACTACGAATCAAGAGGTCGGGAGTTCGAATCTTCCCGGGCGCGCCAATTTCTCTTTAAAATTTCGCCCCTCAGTCGCCGGGCGACCGCATCCGCGGTCTTGGGCTTCCCTCTCATAAGCTCGGGCGGCCGGTCGGCCTTGCGAACCCTGGCGGGTTCGAACTTTCTCCTACCGGGTGCGCCATTTCTCTCTGAAACTAGATATCCGGCAATACGACGGTTGGGTCCTCCCGGCCTAGAATCCTCATAACCTCGACCGTACCGTCCCGCTCGCGATAGTAAATCGAATGTGCGGCGAAGACGCTGCGTCGGTAGCCTGTTCGGATCTCCTCGACTGCGGCGTACAGCTTCGGGGTCTCGGCGATACTGTCGAAACGGTCGAACAACCCGTCCAAGTAACGATCCGCCTGCGGCGGTCCGAATTGGCCCAGACCATATCGATACAGGCGCTTTATATCCTCCACCGCGTCTTTGCTAAGCCTATAGCCCGCCATTCGCTTTCATGTCGTCGTGAACCGCGCGGCGAATGCCTTCCTTGTCGAGATCTGAAAACCCGCCTTCCTCGGCCTGGATCAGTGCGGCGCGGATGCGCTCGATCTCGGCGCTGCGAAGTTGCTTTTCCCGGATCGCCTCACGGACGACTTCGCTGTCGGATGCGTAATGGCCCGACGCAATTTGCGCCTGAATCCAGTCTTCCTGCTGCTCCGTCACGGTGATGCTTTTCTTGATCATGCCTATTGTTTCTCTTCAGGTATTTCACGCCGATACGATAATATCCGACTTTATCCTACCGCGGGAATTTTAATTGGCCAGAAACCTAAAATAGTGCGCTGTAGCCATAACATGGTCTCACGCGCTAACCTTGCCCGACACGAGAGAGGATTACAGTGGATGGCTGAAGCAAGAGTGCCGCGCCTGGCGGTTCTGATAGACGCGGACAATGCCAAGGTCGAGATCGCAGATGGTCTGTTCGAGGAAATCGCCAAGATCGGCGAGGCCAGCGTGCGGCGGATCTATGGAGATTTTTCCGGAACGCAGTTGAAATCCTGGGCCAAAGTGCTGTCCAAGCACGCCATCACGGCGAGCCAGAACTTCGCCAACACCACCCGCAAGAACGCGTCGGACATCGCCCTGGTGATCGAGGCGATGGACTTCCTGCATAGCGGCCGGTTCGACGGGTTCTGCCTCGTCTCCTCCGACAGCGATTTCACGCGGCTTGCCTCGCGCATCCGCGAGCAGGGCGTCGATGTATACGGGTTCGGGGAACAAAAGACGCCCGAGAGTTTCCGGCAAGCCTGCCGCCGCTTCATCTATACCGAAAACCTGCTGCCCGGCGCGGCTACGGCCGAAGCCCAGTCGGAAACCGGTGACGGGCGGGCCAAGCCCCTGAAGAAAGAGCCGAGCGCGGCGACGCCGCTGCTCCGCAAGGCGATCGCGCAATTGGAGGACGATGACGGTTGGGTCAGCCTGGGCGCGGTCGGCAAACAGTTATCGAACCTGGCCTCGGATTTCGATTCCCGAACCTACGGGCAGGCCAAGCTGATGGGTCTGGTGGAGAAGACCGACGCCTTCGAGATCAAGAAGGAAAGCGGCACGGTTTATGTGCGCGCCAAATCCAGGACCAAGGGCAAGTAAGCGCCGCTGCGCCGTCTTACGGTCGTTTGATCCCGGTCAACCGTCGCGGCTTGGGTCCGTGGCAAGCTCGGCCGTGGGCAGCCCATCGGCGGGCACCCCGAGCAAGGGGCGAGTGATGCGGGAAGTGCCTTCCATTTCGGTCTTCATCAGGCGGGCGGTCGCGGCGATCGCCTTGATTGGACTGACCGCGCCCTTGATTGGGTTGATCGCGCCCAGGGCGCAGGCCGATACCATGTCGGCAATGCAGCAGGAATTGCAGAAACTCACCCAGGCTTTCCTGTCCTGTCCGGACGACGCCTGCCGGTTCCGCGTCCAGACCGAAATGACGGCGCTGGCGCAGCGGATCGGGGAAGAGGCGTCGAAAGCGGCGGGAACCGCCGCCGCGCCGGCTGCGCCGGGGGGCATGACCTTGCCCGAGGCCGGCCCCGTCGATCCGAAGGGCGGGCGCTGGCAGCTCCACCTGGAAACGCGCTGGCGAACCGACGCACCCGGCGTCTACGTCCGAAGCGAGGTTACCGGCACCACCCAGCTGGAAGCGGACGGCAAGGGCGTGCTGACGGGGCAGGCCGCGCTGGAGGCGATGGTCGTTCTATCCGATCCGCCCGGCTGCCAATCCGATCCGCTGTACGGAACCGGCACCGCGCAACTGGGCGGGCTGGTGGACGGGAATTTCATCTGGCTTTGGATAGTGCCGGGCCCGGAAATCGCAACGGGCGGGCGGACGGTCTGCACGGTAAACGGCAAGTCGACCGTACATGAAACCGAGATAATATTGCACCCGGCCACCGAATTCGTCCTGTCCATGCCCGTTCTTCTGCGCAGCGGGCCCGGCGATGTACTTTACACCACCGGAAACACGCGCGGGGTTCCAAGCGGCCCGCCCGGCGCACCGCTGGGCGCCTGGGAGCGGGTCCTGGTGCTCTCCGAACTTCAACCGCCGCAGCAAAAGCCTTCCCCGCCGACGGCGGAGCCTGTTTCGGACTGGGTCCTGGAACATCAGTTCGCCCTGTCCGGCCACCAGCACCGTGGCGAGGTTCCCTTTTCCATCCCGCTGAAAGAGAGCCCGGAACCGCGCGACGTGCGCGGCGTCGGCCCGTTGGATATCGAGGGAACGGGGTTGAACGCGACGGGCCGGCTGATCCTCAACGGCCGGTCCGACGGGGAGACTCTGAGCTTCATTCCGCGTGCGGTTCTCGACGACATCAAAGAACCGGGAACGGCGATGGAAAACATCGGACAGATGTACTTCAACGTACTGTTCCACCCCGGCGACCAGCGCGTGACCCTGCCTTTGAGGGACGGCGCGACCGTGAAGCAAGGCCCGGCAACGTGGACGCTGCACGGCCCCTCCAACTGCAAACTGACGATCACGGGTCCGAAGAGCGGCGAGAAATTCCGTTATTCCGAAGCCGATCCCGGCGAACTGCGTCTGACCTTCAAGGCAAAGGTGGAACCGGCGAAATACGCGAAAGACATCCTGTGGAAAGTGCCGAAACTGGGGGCAGCCGATATCGCGCTCAACCCGCCTGACGCAAAGGGCGGGGACCTTGTCGTGGAGGCTTCCGGCTTGCCCCATCACAACAGCTTCTTCGGCAAGAAAAGTTTCGTCGCCAAGATTCGCACGAAGGAATGCTATGCGACGGCGGCGCGCGAGGTGCAGTTGTTCTTTCCCCGCGATGCCACGAACAACCCGGGGACCAATCCCGGCGACGCGAATGTGAACTTCCAGAAGGGGTTTCCAAAGAAAGTCCCGAACTGGTTCCACTATTGGTCCCAAACACCGGCCAAGTCCGGCCCGGACCCTACCTATGGCGCACGATCGGACAGCTGCAAAAAAAAGGCGTCACGGACAGACCCGCACACGGCCGGATTTTATCGCTGGAGCTACGGCCACGGATTTCCGAACTGGTATCACATCTGCGACCTCACCGGCCTTGGCCCGGACATGCCGATGTCGGTTACCATCTGGACGTTGGTCAAGGTCGGCAAATGCAATGCAACAACCAGTCAGGAGCAGATTTCAACAACCGGTATCGACACCTTCGCGGTGGTGAGCCGTCACGAAGACATGCACCGGTCCCTAACCAGGTTATGGTGGATCGCGCCGAACGGCGCGTTGATAGACGGGCGATTTGATAAGGACCTGGATAATGACGGCGTGCCCGACGCTTTCGAACTGAGTTTCAGCCACAAGAAATCCCTGGAACTCGGCATGCCGAACACGTGCTACGCGCCGATCCTGAACAAAGATGCTAAAACGACCTGGCAGGACATAAGCGACGACGAGTTCTATATTCAGTATGTCGCACACCCTGATTTCAAGACCATGAAGGGTTCCTTCGACGACCTCGACTGGGCCTATCCCGGCAAACAGTGGAAAAATTGAGCGGCGGCGCCGACAGGACCAGCCCAACCGCCGGCATCAGGCGACGGCATCACGCCACGGCAACCGCGCGCACCACGCGGTTTTCCGGGAACCGCACGGTCACGGTGGTGCCCTGGCCGGGAACGGAATCGATCGTCATCGAGCCCTGATGCAGGCGCATCATGGCGCGCACCAGGGGCAGGCCGAGGCCGGTTCCCTGGTCGCTGCGCACATAGGCCGAGCCCGTCTGCGCGAAGGGTTCGACCGCATGGGCGATTTCCGCCCGGGTCATGCCGATGCCGTTGTCGATGATGCTGAGCGCCAGCCGGCCATCTGTTTCCAGCGCGGTGCGGATGCGGACGCGCCCGCCCCGGTCGGTGAATTTGATGGCGTTGGAGGCGAGGTTGATCACCACCTGCTTGACCAGCCGTCGGTCGGCGTTGAGGCGCGGCAGGTCCGCCGCGCTCTCCGCGGCGAGGGCGACACCCGCCTTGCCCGCATTGGGTTCGATCAGCCGCATCACTTCATCGACCACATTGGCGACGTCGATTTCCGTCTCGTGCAGGTCGAGCTTGCCGGCCTCGATCCTGGAATGCTCCAGCAGGTCGTTGATCAGCGACAGCAGATGGCCGCCCGCCTCGCGGATGGATTTCGTGTAGTCCTGATAGCGGCCGTCCCCGCCGAGCGGCCCGAAGCTCTCCAATTCCATCACCTCGGCGAAACCGATGATGGCGTTCAGCGGCGTGCGCAGCTCGTGGCTCATGCTGGCCAGGAAGGAGGATTTCGCCTGGTTCGCGCTTTCGGCGGCGGATTTCGCGCGCACCAGCTCGTTCATCGTCTTCTCGAGATAGAGCATGTGCTGGTTCACGCGCCCGACGACCTGATTGTATTTCTGGGCGACCGGCTCGATTTCGGACCCGGTATGGACGCGCACCGGCTGCAGATGGGACTCGCTGTCCTGGTTTCTCTCCATATCGTCGATGATGTCGACGATGGGCGAGCTTTCGTCATGTTCATAGACGTTGAGGCCGACGCGCTCCCCTTCCTCCGGCACGCGCAGCGGCAGGACACGGTTCAGCAGAGTGAACCCGACGAAGGCGGTGCCGAAACTATAGGCGCCGATGGCCGCCACGCCCAGGATCTGGACCAGGAGCTGGTCGGCGACGGGGATCGAGAAGGTTCCCGCCGGGGCCAGCGGGACGAGGCCGATCGTCCCCGCCGCGCCGGCGAAGAGATGCACGGGGATGGCGCCGACCGCGTCGTCGATCTTCCGGCGCAGCAGCAGATATTCGCCGGCCAGCACCGCCAGCCCGCCCGCCGCGCCGATCGCCGCCGCCCCTTCGGCGGTGAGGATCTGCGCGCCGGCGGTGATGGCGACCAGGCCGCCCAGGATGCCGTTGAACAATTTGCCGACATGCACGCGCCGCGTCAGCGCGTAGGAAACCGCCTGGGTGACCATGCCGCCGAAACAGGCCGCGATGGTCGTGTTCAGAATGATATGCGGCACGTCCTTGTTGAACTGCAGGGTCGATCCGCCGTTGAACCCGAACCAGCCGACCCAGAGGCAGATGACGCCGAGCGCGGAGAGGGAAAGGTTGTTGGGCTGCGGCGGTTTCGCCTCCCCATCGAACCTTCCCATGCGCGGGCCGATGATGAGCAGGATCGCGAGCGCGACCCAGCCGCCGACGGAATGCACCACCGTCGATCCGGCGAAATCGATGAAGCCCATCGCTTCCAGCCAGCCGGCCGCGCCGCCGTCGATGCCGCTCCAGGCCCAGCCGCCGGTCACCGGATAGATCGCGAGCGCGACGAAAAGCGTGATGCAGCCATAGGCGATGAAGCCGACCCGCTCGGCCACCGCGCCGGAAATGATCGTCGTCGCCGTGCCGCAGAAAAGCGACTGGAACAGCAGGAAGGCGGACGGCCAGCCGGTCTCCAACTCCCCCGCGCCCGGCTGATAGAGCTTGCCGTCGGCGAACATGATCGCCGCGCCGACCAGCCAGAAACTGGCGGTGGACAGGCACAGGTCGGCAAGGTTCTTGGCCGCGACGTTGACGTTGTTGCGCGCCCGGACGAAGCCGGATTCAAGCGCGCAGAACCCGCCCTGCATGACCAGGATCAGCGCGGCGGCGATGATGATCCAGGCGACGTCGATGTATTGGCCCACGGGTCACGCCCCACCGGCGGGAGGGCAGCCCTTCCCCTGACCGGCACGATGGACACCCCCGTGCCGCCGATTTCCAGAACCCGTCATGCGCCCCCCGATAACCCGAACGGTGAAACCCAACGCCGCGCCGCCGGCCCCCACCGGCAACGCGCAAGTATTTGTGGGCCGGTATTCAACGGCCGCACATTGTTTCCACCCGTGTTTTTTTGGTTATTACTCAAAACTATTACGAATCTTGGAAGACGCGGCAAGAGTCTTTTTGTTCGTTACTTGATGGTTCCTGGAAATATTATGAACCGATTGCCGATTGGCTCCCGTCCCCGCGCCCTATTTATGCCACAAGGCCCGGCTATCAATTTGGGTGGCGGCGAGAATGTCTGCCGCCTAAGGTCGCAGGCACGGCCATCGGCATTCCTCAGTCAAAGACCCGGCAGGTGACGGTCATGAAATTGCGTTTCCTTTCGATCCCGACCGTCATCGACACCTATTGGCGTTTCCCGCTGCCCCTGTTCTGCGGCGCGGCCCTGTTTGTTCTTATCCTGGACGAGCGCCATGGTTTGTGGAGCGGCTTGGTGTCGGACGACACCCTGGACCGGTTGGCGGCGATCCTTTTCGTCGGGATCTTCTTCCACTGGGCCTTGGCCCTGGCGCCGGCCGCATCGGGCCGGGCCAAAGCGCTTTGGTCGGGGGCGGGTCTGGCGATTCATCTGGCATTCGGCGTTTCGGTGTTCGCTTTGCCGCCAAAGGCCCTGATCTGGCCCGTCACGTCCGCCTGCGCCGTCGGGCTGCTGCTTGTCGCCGTCGCACCCTTCCTGCGCCGCCGGGACGACCTTTCCTTCTGGCAATTCAACCGGATCGTCTGGCAGGGCCTGGGCATCGCAGCCGCGGCGGGGGTGCTTCTGGCGGGCGGCGTGTCGGTCGGCCTGCTGGGAATCGAGGAGCTATTCGGCATCGACATCCGATCGCGCGTCTACGGCGATATCTGGAGTTTCGCTTTCCTGATCATCGTGCCGCTGCACGCGCTGTCCTTCGTGCCGGCGACGACGCATTTCCCCGAACAGGAATGCCGGGCGCCGCGCCCGCTGTCGGTGATCATCGATTGGATCATGGCGCCGCTCGCGCTCGCCTACATGCTCATCCTGTATGCCTATTTCATCAAGATCGGCATCGCCTGGGAATTGCCGAAGGGCATCCTCGCCTATCTGGTCACCGCCTTCGGCGGTTTCGGCATCGTCACCTATCTGGTGGGCTGGCCGATGCGCGCGGATGGCGGGCCGCTGCTGCGGGTCTTCTACAAGGCCTTCATCCCGGCCATGGTGATCCCGGTTGCCTTGCAGGCGGTGGCGATCTACCAGCGGGTCGACGCCTACGGCCTGACCGAAAACCGGATCGCGATCATTGTCGCGACCCTCTGGTTCGCCCTGGTTCTCGCCGCGCGTTTGTTCAAGCCGCTGCCTTTGGTAATTATTCCCGGGCTTCTTGCCCTGCTGCTGGCCGTGGTCGTGGCCGGCCCGTTCAGCGCCTATCACCTGGCGGTCGGGGACCAAACGAGCCGTCTCGATGCGATCCTGGCCCGGCACGGCATGCTGCAGGGGGACCGCATCGTCCACGCCGCGGCGGAACTGCCGGCGGAAGACCGCGCGAAAATCAGTTCCATCGCGACCTTCCTTGTCCGCCGTGGTGCGACAGAGGATCTGCAACGCCGGATCGGCGTTTTCTGGGACCACCCGACCGCGCAGCAGATCACCAAAGCGATGGGCTTCGCCCATTTGTCGGAATGGGAGAGGCGTAACCCGCCCAAGAATAAGAGAATACAAATCGGCACCGAGCCGGATTCAGTGCCGACCGCCGGATACGATATCCTGCTGCAGAAGAAGATCTTCCGCCCCTTACTCAAGACCCGCGGCATCGAAATACCCGGTTGGACGTCCATGCCGACCGTCCATGCCAAGTATGAGAACGGAACCCTGACTTACGCCGTGACGGGCAAAGGCGAAGTATCGCTTGAGATCCTGCCCCTTCTGTTGGCGGAGGCGGCGAAGAAGGAGGAAGACCGGAGCCTGTTGATTGTGGCGGAAGGCGAAAACGAACGCTTCCGCATCAAAACCTTTTTCTGGGCCAGCGCCTGGCTGGATAGCGGTGGCGAGGCCCGGGACGGAGCCGGGGACAAGGACGGAGACGCGGACAGGGACGGAGCCGGGGACGGGGACGGAACGAATGACGGGTTCCGCCTTGATGCCCTTCACTACCTGACCCTGTTCGCCGAAAAAGACGGTGGGTGAGGCATCGCGCCGGGCTGGGGGCCTGGGGTCGATGCGAGATCGACGCGGAAGATCAGTCCAGCGGGTCGAACTGGGCCATGGCGGTCTCCCGCATATCCTTCGCCCGCGCGGTGAGGACCTGCAGGAACTTTTCGAAGAACGCCGTCCTCTCGCGCCGGTCCAGGCGCCGGATCAGAAAATGGCCCAGCATCATGCAGCGGTCGATGGTGCCGGACGCGCAGTAGCGCGCGGCGATGTCCGGATTGTGGGCGTCCTCCAGCCCCGGCGCCTGCATCAGCGGCTTCAGGCGGGTGTGAAGACCCAGGAAGCCGGTGCCCTGGGCCCGATACAGCTCCCGCTCCAGCCTGTCGAACCATTGGCCGAGCGCCCGGCGATAGCCTTCGACGCAGACCTCCAGGAACAGATCGTCCGAGTCGGGCTGCGGCAGGTCGCACAATAGATCCTCCACCATGCCGGCGCGATCCAGCAGCGGTGCGTCGACCGGCGCGTCGTCGGGCTTCGCGGGCCGGGCGCCCGGCAGGGCGATCCCGTCGCTGAAATTCAAGACCCGGCATTGCGGCGCGGTTTCGAACAGGCGGGTGAAGAACATCTGCGCGTATTGGAAGCTGGGCGTCGTATAGGCGGTGCCGCCGAAATTCGCCGCCGCCGGGATGTCGATCGCCTCCATCCCCGTGCCGGCCCGCCAATAGGGATCGTCGGTGGCGTAATATTGGCTGTCCCTGGAGTGATGGCGGTCCCCCTGGAGGTCCCCGTGGCGGGAACCGAGATCGAGGCCGAAGAGCCAGATGTCGCGCACGCCGAAACCGATGGCGGCGCGGGCGGCCGTGTTGATCGCCGTGGGGGCGGCGAGGTGAAGCGCTTCCGCATCGGGCGAGAAGACCCGCGCGCCGGTCGTGGCCGGGCGGAAATACAGCACCCGGCGCTTGAACATCGCCGCGATCCGGGGATCGATGGGATTCCCGCCGATCAGCACCGTTTCGCCGAAATCGTGATCCGCCGCGGTCGCCGCCAGCATATCGGCCATGTCGGTGGTGTTTTCCATCTCGCAATGGAAATCGGGGGTGATGCCGTGGCGCAGCAGAACGCGGAGCGACGAGCCGCCGGAAAACACCAGCGCGCGCCCGGCCAGTTGCTTGATCAGCGGGATCGCCTCGTCCACCGAAGGGCCGCTGCCGACGATCAGGGCCGGGGCGGACAGGCCGCCCTTCGGGCCGTCGCGGAACAGTTTCCAGTCGTGGCGCTTCAAATTCGCCCAGGTATTCCGGAACATGAGGATTTCATCCTCCAGAAACCCCGACGAGACCTCCAGCAGCTTCGACTTCGCCGCGACCCGGTCGAGCACCGCGCGGTTATGCTGCGCGTCCAGATGGGTCAGGAAATAGCTGCCGTCGACCAAGGCGGCGTTGGCGCCGCGCAGGGCGAAGACGATCTCGCTCGCCGCGCTGTCGGGATCGCCCTTGGCGACCAGCGTCACCGTGCCGCCCCGGCCTTCGACCGCCCGGAATATCCCGGCCCAGGGCAGGGCGTGGAGGCTCCAGTAGATCAGGTCGGGATCGGTCTCGTAGATCACCAGGTCGCGCGTTTCGAACATCTGAAGCACAAGCGGCAGATGGATGCCGAGGCCCAGGCCGAAGCAGACGAACCCGCCCGCATCCGGCGTCGGAACGGAATTGACCGCAACATTTCCCAATTTCTCGTAAATGTCGGCGATGAACCGGTCGCCGGCCAGGTTGCGCTTCGGGCTGGGGCCCGGCGCCTGGATCAAATGGCGCGTCGGATTGCGGCGGAAGCCGTCGATCTGATTGTAGGCGGCAGTCAAGGCATCCGGCTTGTAAAGCGCATTGCCGTTCGCGTCATACAGGTTCAGGTCGCCGCGCGCCGCCGTTCCCTGCAGGCGGTAGGCGCCGCCCTGCCGTGCCGCGGCGGCGTCGACGATCGCGCCCATGCCGGCGCGGCGAAAAGCCTCAATACTCTGTTCGAAATAAGACATCGGTCGTCGGGGCCGTTTCGGTTTTCGCTTGAAGAGGCCGTTTTCGGCGGAAAACCCTGGCATGCTTCGCCCATAAAGGGAAATCCCGTTTCTCAATCCCCCGCGATTGCGACAGGCCCGCAGCATTCCGCCGCCGCCGGGTCGGCGGATTCCGTCCGCGATCCGCGCCCCTTCGGCAGGATGACGCAGAAGCAGGACCCTTCCCCCAGATCCGACTGCAAGGTTAGCCGCCCGCCGTTGAGGTCGACCAGCTGCCGCACCAGGGCGAGGCCGAGGCCCGAACCTTCGGATTGCCGGGAATATTTGTTGTCGACCTGCTCGAAGGGCCGGAAGACGCGTTCATGGTCCCGTTTCGCGATCCCGACGCCGGTATCCTTCACCTGCAGCACGACCTCGTTGTCGCCGGATTCCCTGACCGAAACCGTCACGGTTCCGCCCGCCGGCGTATACTTGATCGCGTTTCCGACCAGGTTCGTCAGGATTTGCCGGACCGACCGCGGATCCGCGTAACACGGTATCATCCGGGCCGGGATGGTCGCGGCGAAATCGAGTTCCTGTTTCGCGGCCCGCGCGGAGAACCCTTCGATCACGGGGTGCAGGAACCCGGCCAGATCGAATTCCTCCTTTTCGGTTTCGACCTTGCCGGATTCGATTTTCGCGATGTCGAGCACATCGTTGATCAGGTCCAGCAGATGCGCGCCGCTGTGGTGGATATGCCCGGCATATTCCGAATAGGTCTCCATCACGTCGTCGCCCATCGCCCGGTCGCGGATCAATTCCGCGAAGCCGAGAATGGCGTTCAGCGGTGTCCGCAGCTCGTGGCTCATGGTCGCCAGAAATTGCGATTTCGCCTTGTTCGCCCGGTCCGCGTCGTGTTTTGCCGCGGTCAGCTCGACCGACTGGATGCGGATCGTCTCCGACGACATGCGCAGCACATCCGCCCCGGTCCCGACCCCCAGATAGGCACCGTTCCGCACGACGATGAAGCCCTGCACCATCGCGGTCGGCTTTTCGCCCAGGATCCGGCGGCTGAGCACCGAGAGCGGCACCGCCGCATCGACGATCAGGGGGGCCGCGTCCATCAGGCTGGTGACCGGCCGCCGCGCGTAGAGCGACCGGCCGTAAGGTGCGGCGAAAGTCAGCAGGAACTGGTGCCGGTCCACCAGCCCGACCGGCCTGCCGGCCGCATCGACGACCGGAAGCACGAAGAGGTCGGGCGCGCGGACGAAAAGGTCATAGACCCTTTCGCACCGCGTCTCGGTAAGGCACGGTTCGACCGGCGTGGCGACGGCGCCAAGGCTGACGGCCCGCTCCCCGGCGGAAAGCGTAACGGAAGACTGCATATGTACCCCCACGGCTATGCGCGGGCCGAGGGTCATCCGCAGATGGTTAACAAAACCCCAAAGCCTGTTAACGCTTTGCGCCGCGCAGCTGCGCGGTCCGGCGCCCGGTCAGTCATAGGGCGTATAGGATTTTTCTTCGTAAATATCTGATTTCATTAGCGTATTTATCTCACGCTTCAGGGCGGCGCGGCGGTCGTTGGTTTTGTAGACGGCACGGGCGAGGTCTATGAATCTTTTGTTAAAGTTTTTGTCGCGTTCGCAGTCGCGGATGTCGTCCTCGATCCGCCACAGGCTTTCGTTGACCTCGCGAAGCCCGGCCGTCGCCTGCGCCACGCCGTCGGGCAAAGGCCCGGCCTTGTCGCGGACCGCTTCCAGCAGCGCCCGTTCCTTGCCGACATTCGCAAGCGCCGCGGCGTCTTCCAGTTTCTGCTGCTTGATCTCCAGAATCGTGATTTTGTCGATCAACTCACCCCAGGATACGGGCACTAAGACGGACATAGGAAAGGTCCTCCCGGACGAATGGGCCGCGAACCGGCCGGCTGCCGTTGGGACAATAATCGCTGTTATGTCAGACGACGCCAACCCTTCCCAAACCATAGCGGAGTCGGTCGCGACGGCAATCCGCGAGGCGACCGCGCTGGCCCAGCAAGGCCGATCGGCCGAGGCCGAGGCCGCCTGCGCCGCCGCGATCGAAAAACACGGCGACCAGGCGGATCTGTGGAAATGCCTGGGCGCGGTGCGCCACCATGCGGGCGACGGCCGGGGCGCGGCCGACGCCTTCCGCAGGGCGGTGGACCTGACGCCGGGCGATGCCGGGGCCTGGGCCTCGCTCGGCCTGATGCTGGCGACCGCGGACCGGTCGGAAGCCGCGATCGAGGCCCTTCGCAAAGCCGTGGAGATCGATCCCGGACAGACGGCGGCGGCACGCAATCTGGGGCTGAGCCTGATGAAGGCGGGCCGTCCGGCGGAGGCGTGCGCGGTTTACCGTAAACTTGCCGCCCAACTGCCGAACGACGCCGACGTGCTCGGCTGGCTGGGCCATGCCAGCGCGGCGGCCGACGACATCGACACCGCCTATGCCGCCTATACGCGGGCGCTGCAGATCGGCCCCGGCAACCAGAATCTCGAACTGACCCTGGCCCTGGTCGAGCGGGACCTGGGGCTGTTTCCCGCCAGCCGGGCGCGGTTCGAGCGCCTGTTGGCGTCCCGCCCGGACGATCCCGTCCTGCGCTTCGCCCAGGCCCAGAATTTCCTGCTGCAGGGCGACTATGTAAACGGTTTCCGGGAGTATGAATGGCGCTGGAAACGGCCCGGCATGGAGATGCCGCGCTTCGACGCGGCCCCCTGGCAGGGCGAGGATCCGGCGGGAAAGTCCATCCTGCTGCACGACGAGCAAGGGTTGGGGGATACGATCCAGTTCTGCCGCTTCGCCCCGGTCCTGCGCGGCAAGGGGGCGGCGGTGACCGTGCTGGTCAGGCCGCGCCTGCGCCGCCTGATTTCCAGCCTGGCGCCGGACATCCCGGTGATCGACGCCGTTCCGCCCGGCGCGCCGTACGATTTCCACTGCCCGCTGATGAGCATCCCCGACCGGCTGGGCCTCGCCCAGGCCGATATTCCGGCCCCCCCGGCCTATCTGGCGGCGGAAGCGGAGATCGTCGCGCATTGGCGGCCGCTTCTGACGAAATGGGCGGGCGGCAAGCCCGCCGTCGGACTGAACTGGCAAGGCGATCCGACATCCCAGTCCGAACGCGGCCGGTCGCTGCCTTTCGACGCCCTGCGCGGGCTGCTGGAAAACCGGGACATCCATTTCTTCCTGCTGCAGAAACAGCATGGCCGCGACGGTTTGGCGGCGGCCGCGGGCGCACCGAACGTCACCGATCTGGGCGAGTCGCTGGACCTGGGCGCGGACGCTTTCGTGGACACGGCCGCCGTCATGCAGTGCCTGGACCTTGTGATCACCAGCGATACCGGGCCCGCACATCTGGCCGGCGCGATCGGCGCCAAGACCTGGGTCCTGCTGAAAAAAGTGCCGGAATGGCGCTGGGGAACGGCGGGAACGGCCATGCCCTGGTATCCGTCCATGCGGCTTTTCCGGCAGAAGGTCCGCGGCGATTGGTCGGGGCCGGTCGGCGCGATCGCCGCCGCCTTGAAAACATTTCGTAAAATGTAAACCAATGTGACACCGGTCACAGCGCTTCCCTGGGTTATGATACAGATTGCGCTATGAACTGGTCTGCCCGCATCGGGCAGTCCGCGAAACGGCAAACCATCGGAAACGGTGGGACGCAAAGTTTCCGGCCTAAAACGGCCGCCTTCCGGCAACGGATGGCGGCGTCAGGGCGGCGGGGCTACCGAACGGAGTAGTTGAGATGCGTCGCACGACCTTATTCGGATTGGTGCTTTTGTCTCTGTCGCTGTCGGCGCCCGGGGCTTTGATCTACGTATCGAAAAACGCGCCGGGGTCCTATGAACTCCGCCTAGCCCATGGCGGCGGCGGATCCGAGCAAGGCAGCGGTAATGTGTGGCTGACCACCCCCGCCTTCTCGATCCTCGATGCCGCCGGCGACAACCGGGTTTTCGTTGCCGCGTTGAAAATGGGCAACAGGTCGGAGGCGACGCGCCTGTGCAGATGGATGCCGGTCGTTCGCGACCGTATCCAGACCGTGGTTTCCGGGGTGAGCCGGCGCCACGCGGGCGACGGCACGCCGACGCTGTCCCTGGAAAAGCGCCGACTGAAGATCGAATTGGCCGATGCGCTGGAGACCGGCGCGCCGATGACGGTGGATTTCGTCGACGCCAAAGTGGCGCCGGGCACCGTTCTGAAAGGCGGCGAATCCGTCGTTTGCGACGGCAAGACGCTGGACCGCCGGAGGAGGCCTGTCTTCTTCTGAGGTCCGGAGCAATGTGGACAAGGCGGGTGGGGCCCGCCGAAGCAAAGTGGTGTGACCTTGAACTTCGTGACAATCTTTGCGGCATCCTGCCTGACCCTGTCGGTGGCGATTCCCGGCGGGCTTTACGTCGCGGGCAAGGTTCAAAGCCGGCTGGCGCCGCAGGGATCGTCGCGCGCGGAGGCTGAAAGCCTGTGGATCACCACTCCCCCCTTCACGCTGATGGATGAAAGCGGCGAACGCCATCGCATGATCGCGGCGGTCGGCACCCGCAACAAGGAAGAGGCCGCGCGCCTGTGCAAATATCTGCCGATCGTGCGCGACCGCCTGCAGCGTTTCGCCTCCGCGGTGCGGGTGGTCGGTTCGGAAGGCGGACAGCCGAGTCTGCGCGGCAATGCGAATCAACTGGCCGAGGACCTGGCCGACGCGCTCGGCCTGCACGGCGCTCCCGATGTCAGGATCATCGAAAGCAACTATTCCGTTCAGCAGGTCCTGCAGACGAAGCCGTCGACCTGCGAAAAGGGCCGACCCTCCACCTGACGGCCACTCTATCGATCAATATCGCATTTTTGCCGTTTCAGCGGCTCATCCTCCCGGCGATATCTCTGCCATTAAACACTTCTTAAGGTGTCCTGTTCATAGGATCGGCACAGGTCGGGTATGGGGGTTTGGATTTGCTTTTCATGAGATTATTTCGGTTCGGCGGCGCGGGGATTTTGGTGGCCGCCCTACTCTGTTCGGGCCTGCTTCCCGCCGGCGTCCCGGCCGGCGCATATGCCGGCGACCTCGGCGGCACATTGATTGCCGCATCCTCAGGCCGGCGCAGCCCCTCCATCCTGTTATCGGCGACGGCCTTCACCGTTCAGGACAGCGTCGGCGGCAGACATCTTGTCGCGGCCGCCATGCGCATGCGGACCCAGGACGATGCGGAACGGGTTTGCCGCCATATCCCCGTCATCCGCGACCAGTTCGTATCGCTCGCCGCGAAAGGCAAGATCGCCGTGACGGAGGGCGATGTCACGATCGACGAGTCCGCGCTGGACAGGCTCTTCCGCGACCTGAACGTCATGCTGGACGGCAATGGCCCGCGGGATATCTTTCTCTACGACGGTGCCCATCCCGAGCGCTTGCCGGAGAACATGACGCAAATGATGCGCTGCCATGGCGGTGCGCTGACCGGATACTGATTCAGCCGCCCGCACCCTGCCCTATCCGGCACGAGACCTTGTCCGACCAGCCGGAAAGCCTGCGCTTGTCCGGTCCGGGCCGCTTCCTTTAGGGTCGGGTTCCTACCGCGCAACACAAGATCAACGAAGGAAGCGTCCGCATGCGTGAATACCCGACATTCGTCACCCATCTCGAATGCTCCATGACGGGCAAGACCTATCCGGCCGATACGATCCAGGGCCTGTCGGAAGCGGGACGCCCGCTATTGGTCCGCTACGACCTCGACGCGCTCGGCAAGGCGATCAGCAAGGAAGAGCTCGCGACCCGCCTGGAAGGCGGCTTCTGGCGCTACCGGGAATTCCTGCCGGTCCGCAAATCGGAAAACGCCGTTACGCTGGGCGAAGTGATGACGCCGTTGATCGACCTGCCGCAGCTTTCCGCGGAACTGGGCGGCACCATCATCGTGAAGGACGAAGGCCGCCTGCCGACCGGGTCCTTCAAGGCGCGTGGCCTGGCGCTGGCGGTTTCCATGGCGAAGGAGCTGGGCCTGAACCACCTGGCCATGCCGACGAACGGCAATGCGGGCGCGGCGATGGCGGCCTATGCCAGCCATGCCGGCATGAAGACGACGATTTTCTGCCCGGCCGACACGCCGGAGGTGAACGTTTCGGAAATCGAACTGCAGGGCGCGACGGTCTACCGGGTGAACGGGCTGATCAACGATTGCGGCAAGATCGTCGGCGAGGGCAAGGGCCCCGTCGGCTGGTTCGATGTCAGCACCTTGAAGGAGCCCTACCGCATCGAAGGCAAGAAGACGATGGGGATCGAACTGGCCGAGCAGATGGGCTGGACCCTGCCGGACACGATCTTCTATCCGACCGGCGGCGGCACCGGCCTGATCGGCATGTGGAAGGCCTTCGCGGAATTGCGGGCGATCGGTTGGCTGACCGGCAAGATGCCGCGCATGATCGCGGTGCAGGCGACGGGCTGCGCGCCCATCGTGAAAGCCTATGAGGACGGCGAGGAACACGCGCCGCTTTGGGAAAACGCCCATACCATGGCGTCCGGCATCCGGGTTCCGATCGCGGTGGGCGACTTCCTGATCCTGCGCGCGGTGCGCGAAAGCGGCGGTTTCGCCATCGCCGTCGACGACGACGCGATCCAGGCGGCGCAGGAGGAAGTGGCGAAACGCGAAGGCGTGCTGCTGTGCCCGGAAGGGGCCGCGACCTATGCCGCCTACAAGCAGTCGCTGGCCGACGGCAAGGTCGGCAAGGGTGAGACGGCGGTGCTGTACAACTGCGCCACCGGCCTGAAATACCCGATGCCCCGCATCGACCGGTCCTTGGACCGGACCAAGCCGATCGACTATTCGCAATTCACGTAAACATGCCGGTCACGCAAACGCGTCGTTCATGTAAGCACCTTCCGGCACGAAAAACCGCACCTCCCGGCTGAGAGGTGCGGTTTTCTGTTTCCAGCCCGAGGGCCGGGATCCGGTCAGTTGCTGCTGCCGCCGAACAGGCTTTTGACGCCTTCGGTCGCACCCTTCACCGCATCGCCGGCACCGCCGCCGACGCCTTCCAGCGCCTTGGTCGCTCCGCCGGTTGCGCCTTCGACGGCCTTGGTCGCCTCTTCCACGGCCGCGCCGGCCGCTTTCTTCAGGTCGTCCAGGTTGAGACCGGCAACCGCGCCTTGGACGCTGGCGGTCAATTCGTCGATGACCTTGCCGGCGACCTCGCCCGGCGTGGCGCCGCCCGACTCCTTGCCGATATCCTTCAGGTGGATTTCCGGAACGCCGGTTCCCAGCTTGTCGCCCTTCAGGAAGGGCGCGCTGACGCTGACTTCGGCGCCGCGGATATACAGGTTGTTGATGACGACCTTGGTCTGCTCGCCGCCGGCCTCGTCGCTGCCGGAGGACGAACCGGCCGACGATCCACCGGAGACCTGCTTGGTGAAGGTCTCCACATTCGACTGGATCGCATCGACGTTGGACCCGTTGTCGCCGACTTCATAGATCACTTTCGGCGAGGTCACGACGACTTCGTTGATCACGATCGGGTTGGATTGCAGCGATTCCAGGTCCAGCGAAACGCTGATATCGCCCAGATTGAAGGCGTATTCGGAACTGAAGCCCGAAGGGTTCGCCACGTTGAGATTGCCGAGCGAGGCCATGCCGCCGCCAAGGTCGATATTCACCTTGCCGAGGGTGACGCTGACGCCCGTCGCCCGGGTGCCGGCCTTCTCGACCGCGGTCCGGACAATCTCGTCGAGGTTGCTCAAGAAGAAGTAGAGGCCGCCCCCGATCAATACGATCAGGACAACGAGTGCTATGCCGAGTTTCTTCACCATCTTGGTGCCGCCTTTCCTGGGCTCGATTATTCCGTGTCCCCGCCCGGGCGCATATATTGCTTCCGGGCTCCCGTGCGCCAAGTTTAAGCGCGTAACGGTGGCAGTGAAAGAGAATCGGGTAGTCTCGCGCAACGATGGGAACGGAATTGGACGATATCGCCGCCGCGGACAGAACGCGCCTCGTCACGCGGGGCGTGTGCCGGCTGCTGACGCAGATGGACCAGGCCTGCGTCACCGAACTGCGCCTGAAAACAGGTCGCCGGGTGGATGTCATCTCATTGGATTCAAAAGGGAAATTCACCATCGTCGAGGTCAAGGTGAGCGTCGCCGATTTCCGCGGCGACAGGAAATGGCAGGAATATCTGCCGTTCTGCGACGCCTTCTTTTTCGCCGTGCCGGTCAGCTTCCCCTTGGACATTCTGCCGCAGGAAGCGGGCCTGATCACCGCCGACGCCTATGGCGCGGCGGTCCTCAATCCGGCGGCGGAAGGGGATATGAACGCCAGCCGCCGCAAGGCGCTGACCCTGCGATTCGCGCGCCACGCGGCCAACAGGCTGGGCTCGGTCACCGATGAAGTGCTGGGCGCGGCGGGCAAGGAATTCCTGACCGATATCTGACCGGCCGGGTCTGGTGAAGACCGGGCGGTCAGCCGCCGCGCAGCTTCCTGACCGTCCCGGTCGTGGAATGGCCGTCCAGAAGCCGGGCCAGGAAGACCCGGCCGCCCCAGGACTGGACGTCCGCCGCGCCGACCACCGTTTCCACGGTATAGTCCTGGCCCTTCACCAGCACGTCCGGCTTGAGGGCGCGAATCAGGTCCAGCGGCGTGTCCTCGCCGAACACCACCACCGCATCGACGCTGGCGAGCGAGGCCAGCACCGTCGCCCGCGCGGTTTCGTTATGGACGGGCCGTTCCGGACCCTTGAGGCGCGCCACCGATTCGTCGCTGTTCAAGCCGACGACCAGCCGGTCGCATTGCTCGCGCGCCTGCTGAAGCAGATGGACATGACCCGGATGCAGCAGATCGAAACAACCGTTGGTGAAGCCCACCGTCTTGCCCTGACGCCGCCACAGCCCGGCCTGATCGACCATGCCCGCCAATGTGTGGACCTTGCGTTCGCCTTCCAGCCATGCCGCGCCATGCGCCGCGGCGACCAGTTCCTCCGGCCGCGCCACGGCGGTGCCGGTCTTGCCGACGACGACGCCGCCGCCGAGATTGGCGAGGCGCGCCGCATTGCTTTTGTCGAGGCCCGAGGCCAGGGCCGCCGCCATCAGCGCGATCACCGTGTCGCCCGCGCCGACCACATCGAACACCTCCCGCGCCTGGGCGGGGATATGCAGGACGCCCTCGGCATCGGCCAGCGTCATGCCCTTTTCGCTGCGCGTCGCCAGAATGCCGGCGACGCCGAAGTCGCGGATGGCGGTGCGGCAGGCGGCTTCCACATCCTCGTCCGTCGTCATCGCCATGCCCGTGGCCAGCGACAGTTCCGCCCGGTTTGGCGTCAACAGGTCGGCGCCGGCATAGCGCTGGTAGTCGCGTCCCTTGGGGTCGACCAGAACGGGAATGCCGGCCTGCCGGGCGCGGGCGATCACCGCCGCGATCACCCCGTCGGTCAGCACGCCCTTGCCGTAGTCGGACAGCACGATCGCTCCGCAGCGCGGCAGGGCCATGTCGATCGCCGCGATGACGGAAGCTTCGGTTTCGCCGTCCAGCGCGCCATCGGTTTCCTCGTCCGCGCGGAGCAATTGCTGCCCGCCCGCCAGGAACCGGGTCTTCACCGTGGTCGGACGCGACGAATCGCGGATCACAGTTACGGACAGGCCCGGCCGCTGGCCGAGCAGCTCTTCCAACTCGCCGGCGGCGGCATCGTCGCCGGTCACCGAAACCAGGACCGACCTGGCCCCCACCGCGGACAGGTTGCAGACCACATTGCCCGCCCCGCCCGGCACCGTGCTGTGCCCCTTCACGGAGAGCACCGGGATCGGCGCTTCGGGAGAGATACGGGCAACCGCGCCATGGACGAAACGGTCGAGCATGACATCGCCGACGACGAGCACCGTCGCGCGCGTCAGCCCTTCGATGGCGCGCACCGGGTCGTCGCCCAAAGCCGAAACGGGGGCCGAAACGGGGGCCGAAACGGGGGCCGAAACGGGGGCGGAGGTGGAATCGGTACCTGATTTATCCTGCGTCATAGGGGCTGCGTACTCCAAGGCCGGGGACGGTTCAAGCATCCCCCCGCGGGCACCCGCCTCCCTTCCGCGCCGCTAGGCGCTGGGGCGGGTTCCGAAATCGATCCAGGCTTCCCGGCCGCCGTGATTGTCGAGATGGTTGGCGAGCGCGACCACGACGCGGCGGTCGAATTTCTTGTTGCCGTCCTGCAGCAGCTGGTCGACCGCCGCCTCGAACGGCATGCCGTCGCGCCAGGCGCGGGCGGAGACCATGCCGACGAAGGCATTGGCGACCGAGACGATGCGCGAGGTGACGATGATGTCGCTGCCGGAAAGCCCGTCCGGCATGCCGGATCCGTCGAAGTTTTCCTGCATCTGGGCGAGCGTATCGGCGACCGGCCCTTCGAAATCGACATTGCGGACGAGATTCGCGCTGACCATCACGCTGTCGCGGATCATCTTGAATTCCTCGTCCGTCAGCTTGCCTTCCTTGGTCAGCACATGGGTCGGCACCGTGATCTTGCCCAGATTCATCAGGCTGCCGGCGGTCCCCGCCGTTTCGATCAGCAGCGGGTCCTGCGCCATTTCCGACGCGATGGCGCGGGCGACCACGCCGACCCGGACCGAATGATTGGCCGAGAAGGGATCGCGCTGATCGACGACGGAAACCAGCGTATTGACCAGCTGCTGCATGACCTGTTCGCGCTTCTCGCGCTCGCGGACGCTTTCGGTGATGTCCTGCGTGACGACCAGCGCGCCGTTCGGCATGTCTTCCGACGGCGGCAGATGGATGAGGTCGGAGCGGAAGACGCGCGCGCCGTCGCCCAGATCCATTTCATGGGTATGGGACTGGTGTTCCTGCGTCTCGACGCAGTCCTTGACCCAGCCGGCGATGCGCTTGCCGTGGATCGGGCCGAAAATCGCGGTCACGTGCTTGTTCAGCAGGTCCTGCCGCGCCATCCGCGCCTGTTTCATCGCCATGTCGTTGAACCAGAGGTAATGCCCGCCGTCGTCGTAGATGACGATGGAATTCGGCTGGCTGTCGGTCACCACATGCATGAAATTGCGCTGGGCCTCGAACCGGCTGGCCAGGCGTTCGAACCGGTCGGCGGCCTGCTGGGCGCGCTGCGAGGTGCCGTAATACCAAAGCGCCACGCCGCCGATCAGGACCAGAACGATGATGCCGGTAAAGGCGATCACCATCTGGTTCAACCGGTCCTCGGATTCGGCAAGCGCTTCGGACGTGTCGATCTTGTAGACCAGCGTCCAGGGCACCTGCGGGAAGGCGCGCGACAGGGCCAGAACCTCCGCCCCCGCATAGTCCTTCTTGATCGCGAAGCCGCCCGGCGTCCTGATCGCCCAGGCGGCCGCCAGGTCCGGCGTGTCGACCGAGAGTTTCAGTTTCATCGGCGCGGAGCCGTTCATCAGCGGCGAGAGGTATTCCACCGTAGCGCCCGCCTGGCGCGCCAGGACCGCTTCGGCGGTCTGGTCCACATTGCCCGGCTGCTCCAGCAGGGGGAAAAGTTCCTCCGTCACGGGTTTGACGCCGATGACGGTCGCGATCTGGGAACTGGCGCTTTCGTCCGATTGCAGGGCGAAGACCGGGGCCAGGAAGGCCATGCTGGGCTGCCCGCCCGGACCGATGAACATGTCGGAGACGGCCGCCTGGCCTTTCGGCGTGTTCTCCAGGAAACTGCGAATCTGGCCCTGCACCGGCGGGGTTCCCGGGCTGGCGACGACGATATTGCCTTCCTCGTCGACGATCGCGATGCCGGCGGAACCGACGCGGTTCACATTCGCCGCCACGGCCGGGCCGCTGACCGCGGCGGTGAAGCCGGTCCTGTCGGCCACCACCGTCAACAGATTGCCGAGATATTCAAGCTCGGCCGAGGCTTCACCGTCCGCGCCGCCCGCCGCGTCGTAAAGGATTGTCATGTAGAGCTGCAGGGATTCGTTCTCGGCCAGGCCGCGCAATTCGTCGACCTGTTGGTCCATCCAATTGTCGATATCCGCGAACCGGCTGTCGGCGATGATGCCGAGGCGCACCTGCCAGCGGCGCATTTCGCGGTCGCGCTCGGCCTCGGTGAACTGATAGACCAGGATTCCGCCGACCACCGCGAAAATCAGGATCGCGAATCCGGTCGCCGCCATTTTGAACAGCGCCGAACGCCCGCCGCCTTGCGCGGACTGGCCCTGGTCCCCCGGCTTGCCTGCAGCCGCCGCCGATTGATCGCTCACGGAAAGTCTCCCCAATTCCGCCCTGGCCGGAATCCGGCCCCGTCCCTTGCAGGTTTTTCCAAGTTGACCCTACCGGAATCGCAACCGCAACACATCTTCATACATAATTAACTGCCGGCATTGTGAAATAACGGTCGGTACGGCGCGAAATTTCGGGGTATGACGCTGTAATGCGGAGCAATGCGGCAGGAACACGGGCGGCAGGAAAACGGGCGGCAGGGGCGGCGGTGTCTTCATCGCCCGGCCAGACCGCGTGCCTTTTCAACCCGATGGCCGCCCCCGTCGTCGCCGTCATCATCGCCTTGATGATGCTCGCCCTTGCGCCGGACGCCTTCGGCGCCGCGCGGACGACCGCCAAATGGTCGGTCTTCGGCACGAAGGAGATCATGTCCACCAAACTGGCGAAGTTCCAGAAATGGACGGACACGCTGGAGCGCTATTCCGGCGAGGAGCCCGAGGAGCTGCAGGTCTGTCAGGTCACCCCGACCAACCAGTGCCATTTGGCGCGGTGGCGCATTTTCCTGAAACAGATTCTGACCAAGCCGAAGCGGGAGCAGCTGGACCTGGTCAATGCCTATCTCAACCAATGGCTATACGTCATCGACCCGGTCAATTACGGCGTAAAGGACTATTGGGCGACGCCGAAACAGTTCATGCAGCGGGCCGGCGATTGCGAGGATTACGCGATCTCCAAATTCATGTCGCTGGCCCATCTCGGCTTTCCGAAGGACCAGATGCGGGTGCTCGTCCTGCAGGATCTGAACCTGAGCACCGCGCATGCGGTGCTGCTGGTGGAGCTGGATGGCGAGGTGCTGATGCTGGACAATCAGATCTCGACGGTGATCAACGCCGAGCGCGTCAAGCACTACAAGCCGATCTATTCCATCAACGAAGACGCCTGGTGGCTGCACCGCGGCTGAGCCGCCAAATACCTTGGCCAACCTGCCGGAATCTGGTGTATTCAAGAGCTGGATTACACTGTTGCAGCCGGGTAGAGACGTGCAGGAAAATACGAGCGGGCAAGAATACATGCTGCTGGATTTCGCCCAGCGGCTGGAGCGGCACCGGGACGAACGCCGCGCCGTTCACCTGCATCTGTCGCGCCTGAAACCGCAGAACCGCCGCGACCATCACCTGCGCATCGCCGTCAACACGCTTGAGGATTTCGTCCGCGCCTATGAAGGGCAGATCTTCACGCTCGGCAGCGCCGACGTCGTCTTCGTGTGCAAGGGCGTGCGGCTGGCGCAATTGGACGATATCGTCATGCGGATGCGGTATCTGTTCAGCGAGGATCCCCTGTCGTCGGCAGATGCGGATGACGAGGGCCATGGCCGCTTCGCCACGCTGTACAATATCGAAAGCCAGTACGACGCTTTCCTCGACCTTTGCAAAAAACTCTACAACGAGGAACAGGTCCGCCAGAAGCGGCTGCAGCAGATCTCCACGCAATCCGGCGACAACCTGCCGACCGATACGCGCCGGCCGCTGTCGCCGCAGCAATTGGGGCGGCTGGAAGAGGTTCTGGAGCGGGCCGACCTTTCGTCCGTCCTGCGGCGGCAGGCGGTCTGCGCCTTCAGCAAGAATTCGAACGATCCGCCCAAACCCATGTTCCGGGAACTCTTCGTCTCCGTCGCCGATCTGGCCACGACGGTTCTTCCCGATGTCGACCTGGGCGCGAACCGTTGGCTGTTTCAGCACCTGACGCAGACCCTGGACCGAAGGGTCCTGAAGATGCTGGCGCGCGCCGAAGACACCTCGCTTCATTCCCAAATTTCGGTGAACCTAAACGTCCACACGCTTCTGTCGCAGGAATTCCTTGAATTCGATTCCAGCCTGCGGATGGGAAGCCGCGGCACGCTGGTCGTCGAATTGCAGATGATCGACATCCTGGCGGACTATTCCAACTATCTCTTCGCGCGCGACTTCGCGCGGGAGAAGGGCTATCGCGTCTGCCTGGACGGCATCACGCCGGACACGATCTTTTATGTCGACCGGCACCATCTGGGCGTGGACCTGATCAAGCTCGCCAGTTCCCAGGTCTTCGATTCGGTGGATGAACACGACCCGCGGCTGCAGGAAATCGGCGAAGAAATCGCCCGGGTCGGAAAAGGACGGGTGATCCTCTCCCGGGTCGATAACGAGAACATGATCCGCAACGGCATGAAGCTGGGCATCACCCTGTTCCAGGGCCGCCAGGTGGACCAGATCCTTCAGCGCGGCAACCGCGGCTGGGGTCCGGCGCCGCGCGTCGCGCGCCTGACCCGGTCCTAGTCCCGCCGGGGACGGGCCGCCGCCGATGTTCGGATTCGATCTTACGCCTTTAATGCAGTTCTGGGGGAATGCCTCCGAAGCGACGCTGCTGCTTGCGCCCGCGACGCCGCTGCTGCTGTTGATGGGCCTGGCGCTGGATTGGCTGATCGGCGACATGCGCTGGTTCTTCAGGTTCCTGCCGCATCCGGTGGTCATCATCGGCAAGCTGATCGGTTTCCTGGACAAGAAGCTGAACCGGGAAGGCCGCGGCGATATCAACCGCACGGTTCGCGGCGCGGTCGTCTGCCTGTTCGTCACGGCGGTCGCCGGCGCCGCCGGCTGGGGCGTGCACGCGCTGACGATGCGGCATCCCAGCGGCTGGATGGTGGATGTCTTCCTGGTCGCCGTTCTGGTGGCGCAGCGCAGCCTTGCCGGAAGGGTCCGGGATGTCGGCACGGCGCTGGCGAAGAACGATCTGTTGCAGGCGCGGGACAATCTTCGGCATCTGGTGAGCCGCGATCCCGACAAGCTGGACCGGCACGGCGTCGGCCGGTCGGCGCTGGAAAGCCTGGCCGAGAATTTTTCCGACGCCGTCGTCGCGCCCGCCTTCTGGTATCTGGTGCTGGGGCTTCCCGGCCTGTTCGCCTACAAGGCGATCAACACGATGGATTCCATGATCGGCTACAAGACCGAGCGCTACCTCTCCTTCGGCATGACGGCGGCGCGGCTGGACGACGCGGTGAACTGGATCCCCGCGCGGCTGGCCGGGCTGCTTTTCGTGATCGGCGCGGCCTTCGCCCCCGGCGGGAACCCGGCCCGCGCGTTGAAGGTCATGCTGCGCGACGCCCGCAAGCATGCCAGCCCCAATGCGGGATGGCCGGAAGCGGCGATGGCGGGCGCCTTCGACATGGCGCTGGGCGGGCCGCGGGTCTATGCCGGCGGGGCCAAGACGGAATCGGTCTGGATCGGTGACGGCAAGGCGCGGCTGGAAGCGGGCGATGTGCGCCGCGGCCTGGCGCTGTTCGTCATCGGCTGCGGCTTGCTGTGGCTGTTGACCGCGCCGCTCGCGATCCTTTCCCTGGCGGGTTAGGAAACCGTCCTCAGCGCGCGGCGGCGAGGATCGCGTCGATATCCAGATGCGCTTCCATGTGATCGCCCAACCGGTCCAGCACGCGGTCGACCGAGGCCTCGTAGGCGCCGCCCCCGGCGCGGCCCGCGCGCAGATGGGCGAGGAAGGCGTGGCGGAACCCGTCGGCGGCAAACAATCCATGCAGGTAGCATCCCATGACCCTGCCGGTGGCGTCGACCGCGCCGTCCGCCCGCCCGGCGATGTCGGCCATCGGCCGGGCCAGACCGGGCCCGGTGGTGACGCCCATATGCATCTCGTAGCCGGTGACCGCTTGTCCGGTGGAAAGCTCCGTCGCGGTCACGTCCCGCAACGCCTTCTCGCCGGAGATTTCGGTGTCGATATCGAGCCAGCCGAGCCCCTCCGTATCCCCCGCAGGCCCTTCTATCCCCGCCGGATCGGACAGGCGCCGGCCCAGCATCTGATAGCCGGCGCACAGGCCGACGACCCAGCCGCCGCGGCGGATATGGGCGTGCAGGTCCACATCCCAGCCTTCCTTCCGGAAGGCCGACAGATCACCGATCGTCGTCTTCGACCCCGGCAGCAGAATCAGGTCCGCGTCCAGCGGCAGCGGCTTTCCGGGCGGCACGATGACCAGATCCACATCCGGTTCCGCCCGCAGCGGGTCGAGGTCGTCGAAATTGGCGATGCGCGGCAGGCGCGGCACCGCGATGCGGATCGGACGGTCGGCAGTGCTGCCGTCCCCCGCCTTGCGGTCGGCCGACGGCGTATCCAAGGCGACCGCATCCTCGGCGGGGAGGAGATGGGCCTCCCCGAACCAGGGCAGAACCCCGTGGCAGGCCATCCCGGTGCGGTCGGCGATGATGTCGAGCGCGGAGGTGAACAGCGATTTGTCGCCGCGGAACTTGTTCACCACATAACCGGCGATCAGCGCGCGTTCGCCGTCGGTCAACAACGCATGGGTGCCGACCAGACTGGCGATCACCCCGCCCCGGTCGATATCGGCGACCAGCACGACCGGCACGTCCGCCGCCTCGGCGAAACCCATATTGGCGATGTCGCCGGCGCGCAGGTTCACCTCCGCCGGGCTTCCCGCCCCTTCGACCAGGACGATATCCGCCTCGCCCCGAAGCAGGGCGAAACTTTCCAGCACTTTCGGCAGCAGGGTGGGTTTCAGCGTGTAGTAGTCGCGCGCCTTGGCCTGGCCGAAGACCTTACCCTGGACGATGATCTGGGACCCCATATCCGTCTGCGGCTTCAGCAGGACGGGGTTCATGTGAACGCTGGGCGGCACGCCGCAGGCGCGCGCCTGCAAGGCCTGGGCGCGGCCGATTTCCCCGCCTTCCGCCGTGACGGCGGCATTGTTCGACATGTTCTGGGGCTTGAAGGGACGAACCGTCAGGCCGCGCCGCGTCAGCGCCCGGGCGAGGCCCGCGACCAGAAGGGACTTCCCGACATCCGAGCCGGTGCCCTGCAACATCAGCGAAAGGCCGGGCCTCCTGGTCACGCCGCCATCACTCTTTCCGTCCCTGTCCTGCGCCGATCGTCGGCGGATCAGTTCGCGGCGGGATATTTCGCCAGTTCCTCACGCAGCGGGTCCGCCGCCGCATTCGCGAACTTCCCGTCGACGACGACCGATTTCGGGCTGGCGTCGTTGGTGCCGTAGAAAGCGGCGTTCAGCTTCTCGCGCGGGAAGACCGCCGCCCCTTCGATGCTGACGCCGATGAAGGCGCCCTGGGCGACCGAATAGGCGATGACATCCGCGTTCAGATTGGCCGTGGTCGAGGCTTCCGCCCCCGCCCCATAGGGACCGACCGCGCCGTTGATCTCGCCGCCGATCGTCACCTTGTCGTCCAGGATCGCTTCCAGGCCCTTGCCGGTGAGGACGATCAGCATCAGTTCCGAGCTTTGCGCCCCGATCTGCAGCCCGAAGGAAGCCGCGCCCATGCCGACGAAAGTCGGATAGCTCCAGCGCCCGTCATCGGCTTTCGCCAACAGCACGCCGGACCCGCCCTCGCCGCCCAGGAAGAATCCGCCCTTCAGGATCTGCGGGAAGATCACCACGCCCTTGGCCTTCTTCATATAGCCCTTCACATAGGAGGCGAATTCCTTGTGGTTGCGCATCTTCTCGGCGGTGAAGACCGCTTCCGAGACGATCTCATTCGCCGTCTTCAGATTGTCCGCGGTCTCGTCGGCGGCAGCGGGCGCACCGAAACCGAAGACCAGCGCGGCCGTCATGACCGCCGCCGCCACGGCGCGTTTCAGTCCGGTAAGTTCGATCATCATGAGATTCCTTCTCCCTTGCCTCTGCCCGGATTGACCGTCCGGCCGGTTACCCCCGTCGATATCGGCGCGAACCGCGCCGAAAAAACCATTGCCGCTAGAACTCGATACCGAGCTGGGCTTTCACGCCGCCGCGGAAATGATGCTTCACCATTTCCATTTCGGTCACCATGTCGGCGATTTCGATCAGCTCGTCCTTGGCGTTTCTGCCGGTGACCACCACATGCTTGTCGCGCGGCTTGTTCTTGAGGGTGTCGATCACATCATCTAGTGGCAGGTAGTCATACCGCAGCACGATGTTGAGTTCATCAAGAATTACCATCTGGTAGTCGGGATTGGCGATCGCTTCCTTGGCATAGGCCCAGGCGGCTTCGGCCGCGGCGATATCGCGCTGCCGGTCCTGGGTGTCCCAGGTGAAGCCTTCGCCCATCGCCTTCATCACGACCTGGTCGGGGAATTTTTCCAGCACCACGCGTTCGCCGGTATTCCACACCCCTTTCACGAACTGGACGATGCAGATCTTCATGCCGTTGCCGACGGCGCGCGCCGCAAGGCCCATGGCGGCCGTGGTCTTGCCCTTGCCCTTGCCGGTATGGACCATCAGCAGGCCCTTTTCCTCGGTCTTGGTGGCGATCATCTTGTCGCGCGCCGCCTTCTTCTTCGCCATCTTCTCGGCGTGGCGCTTGTTGATTTCGTCTTCGGTCATGCCTTCGGTTTTCATGCCGGCATCCCTTCCCCGCACGTCACGTAAATCGGTTTCCGTCTTCCTTGTGCCCGGATTCGCCGGGCCGGACATCTCAATATGACGGCACAGTATGGCCTAAAAAAGGCATCTGACGGTTTTGCCGGGCGGGTCCGCTAGCCGGCCAGGCGCCGCAGCGCCTCACGCGTACTGTTGCGGCGCGGTTTCCACAGGCCGCGGTCCTGCGCTTCCAGCAGGCGGTCCGCCATTTCCTTCAGCGCGGCCGGATTGTGTTCCTGCAGGAATTCGCGCACCGCCGTATCGTCCAGATAGGCGTCGAAGACAAGGTCGAAGTGATGGTCCTCCACCGCGCGCGCGGTGGCCGAGAAAGCGAAGAGGTAATCCACCGTGGCGGCCATTTCGAAGGCGCCCTTGTAGCCGTGGCGCATCACGCCCGCGATCCATTTCGGGTTCACCACCCGGGCGCGGACGACGCGGCCGATCTCCTCCTTCAAGGTGCGGATGCGGGGGCTTTCCGGGCGCGAATGGTCGTTGTGATAGACGGTCGGCTGATCGCCCGAAAGATGCCGGACGGCGGCGGTCATCCCCCCTTCGAACTGATAATAGTCGTCGGAATCCAGCAGGTCGTGTTCGCGGTTGTCCTGGTTCTGGACGACCGCCTGCACCTTCTTCAGCCGTGTCGAGAAACCGTCGCGGTCCTGCTCCCCTTCCCGGCCCGATCCATAGGCGTAGCCGCCCCAGGTCAGGTAGGCATCGGCCAAATCGCCTTCGTCCTTCCAGATCTTCTCGTCGATCAGGGCCTGCAGGCCGGCCCCATAGGCGCCGGGCTTCGAGCCGAAGACACGGGCGCCGGCGCGGCGGGCGGCGTCCTCGACACTCACTCCTTCGGTTTCGATCAGGGCCGCCGCCTCGTCGCGGACATGGGCGGCCAGCGGATTGACCGCGTCAGGCTCGTCCAGCGCCGCGACGGCGCGGGCGGCGGAATCGATCAGGTCGATCAGGCCCGGGAAGGCATCGCGGAAGAAACCGGAAATCCGGAAGGTGACGTCGACGCGCGGCCGGTCGAGGATGTCGGCCGGCAATATCTCGAACCCCGTCACGCGGCGGGAACCGTCATCCCAGGTCGGCCGCACGCCCATCAGGGCCAGGGCCTGGGCGACGTCGTCGCCGCCGGTCCGCATATTGGCCGTGCCCCAGGCGCTGATCGCCATCTGCCTTGGATAGTCGCCATGGTCCTGGGCATAGCGTTCGACCATCATCTGGGCCGACTTCCAGCCCAGCGACCAGGCCGCCGGTGTCGGCACCATTCTTGTATCCACGGAATAGAAATTGCGCCCCGTCGGCAGGACTTCCGGCCGCCCGCGCGATGGCGCGCCCGACGGCCCCGGCGGCACGAAGCGCCCGTCCAGCCCGGTCAGAATGCCGGCCCGTTCGGCGGCGCCGCAGGCATCGACCGCGGGGCCCAGCCGGGCCGCGACCATGTCCATGACCGCCTGCGAGGCCGGGCCGGGGGCGGCGGCCTTCCCGGCAAGCAGATCCAGGCCCAGCCGTTCCAGCCGCTCGACCGTATCGCCCTTGCTGCGCCAGGCGGCGTCATCGACCGCGGCCAGGGTTTCCGGGCGCGGGCCGTCCCAGACCTCCCCCATTACACAGTCAAGGGGATTGAACTCGGCGCCGAGGGAAAGATCCTCCGCCAGGGCGCGCAGCAGGGACTTGTCGCCCTCTCCCGTGCCGCGCGGGGCGCGCACCAGGGCCATCAGCAACCCGTCGCGCAAGCCCCCTTCCGGGCTTTGACCGAAAATGTGCAGCCCGTCGCGGATCTGCATTTCCTTCAATTCGCACAGATGGTTGTCCAGCGCGGCCAGCGCGTCTTCCGGCGCGGCATCCGGCGCGATGCCGATATCCTTGTCCAACCCGGCTGAGCGCGTCAGGTCCAGGATCTCTTTGCGCAGCACCTTCACCCGGCGCGGGTCGCCCTGGGCCGCGTCGTAATATTCGTCGACCAGCAGTTCCAGGTCGCGCAGCGGGCCGTAGCTTTCGGCGCGGGTCAGCGGCGGGGTCAGGTGGTCGACGATCACCGCCTGCGCCCGGCGCTTGGCCTGGGTCCCCTCGCCCGGATCGTTGACGATGAAGGGGTAGAGATGCGGCATCGGCCCGAACACCGCTTCCGGCAGACAGGCGGCGGACAGCGCGATGGACTTGCCGGGCAGCCATTCCATCGTGCCGTGCTTGCCCATATGAACGATCGCCTGCGCGCCGAAGGATTTCCGCATCCAGGCATAGAAGGCGAGGTAGCCGTGCGGCGGCAGCAGCGCGGGATCGTGATAGGTCTGCACCGGATCGATATTGTAACCGCGCGCCGGCTGCAGGCCGACCGCCACATTCCCAAGCGTGAATATTGGAAGCGCGAAATCATCCGCATCCTGCCGGAAGAAGGGGTCCGATGCCGGACCGCCCCAACGGCCGGTGATGCCGTCACGAAGCTCTTCGGGCAGCGCCGCGAAAAAGGCGTCATACTCGGCACGCGGCAGGGTCGCACGGATTTCGCGCCCGTCGACCGCCGCATTGGTCGGCCCGGCCGCCAGATGCCGTATCAGATCGTCGCCCGTTTGGAAGGCGTGCGGAACGGCATAGCCGGCTTCCGCCAAAGCGTTCAGGACGGTCAAGGTGCCGGCCGGCGTGTCGAGGCCGACGCCGTTGCCGAGCCTGCCGTCCCGGTTCGGATAATTGGCGAGGACCAGGCCCACCCGCCTCTCGCCCGGCGCGGTTCGGCGCAGGCTTGCCCAGTTCGACGCCAGGTCGGCGACGAAGCCGCAGCGGTCAGCCTGCGGTTCGTAACCGACGATGTCGGCCTGGACATTGGGGTCGCGTCGGCTGGCGCCCTTGAAGGAAACGGCGCGCGTCAGGACCCGCCCGTCCACTTCGGGCAGGGCGACGTTCATGGCGATGTCGCGCGGCGACAGGCCCTTCGTTCCGTCCCGCCAGGATTGCAGATTGCCGCCGGAGAAGACCACCTGAAGGACCGGGCAATCCGCCGCGTCCAACACGGTTCCGGCATTCTCCCCGCCGGGCTTGCCGACGGCGAAGCCCATGCCGTTCAGGATCACATCCGGCTTCGCGGCGCCGAACAGGTCTTCGATCGTCGCCACGGATACCGGGTCCTTCAGGCTGGCCGCGAAGACCGGCAGGGGAATGACGCTCCGGTCTTCCAGCGCCCGGATGAGGGCGTCGATCGCGGCCAGATTCCCGGCCTGGACCAGGGCGCGATAGAAGGTGATGGCCGCCAGCGGCCGCGTCCCGATATCCGCCCAGGGTGCGGCGTCGAGGGAGGGATTGGCCATTCCCGGCCAATAGAGGCCGGCCTTCAGCAGGGGGGCCGGGGCGGGCGGTGCGACGTCGTATCCGAGTTCCGCGGCGATTGCGGTCAAGGCCCCTTCGGCATTGTCTATGCCGCCCTGGATGAAATATTCCCATAAATTGGCATATGCGTCGTCGGACAGCGAGGAGAGGGCGCGCAGTTCCGGGTCGGGCTTGTCGTCGCCCGGCAGGAAGACGACAGGGACGCCCCCCGCCTTGCAGGCGGCGGCGACCTCGTCGACCCCATATGTCCAGTAGGACCGCCCGCCCAGCAGCCGGCACAAAACGAAGCGCGCCTTGGAGACCACTTCCTCCACATAGAGGTCGACCGAATAGTTGTGGCCGAGATGCATGAGATTGGCGCAGCGCAGACTGGGCGCGCCCCCGCCGTCGGTCCTATCGGCCAAACGACGCGCCTGCGCCGCCGCGAGGCAGGCGATTTCCGTATCCGCGGCGGTGATGACGACGATATCGCCTTGCGTCTGGCCGAGGTCTACCGCCTCGGTGCCATCGTCGATACCGCCCGGTTGCGCTGCCAGGAGGTGCATGACGGACCGCTTTCAGACAATTATGGAATGCGCTTGGCGACGCGCCTACAAAGGCGGCGCGGCCATGCCGATCACGTGATAGCCGCTATCGACATGATGGACCACGCCGGTCACGCCCGCCGACAGGTCGGACAGCAGATAGAGGGCGGACCCGCCGACATCTTCCAGCGTGATGTTCCGCCGCAGCGGCGAATTCTCGCCCTGCCAGTTGTAGACGAAACGCGCGCCGGCGATCGCGGAACCCGCCAGCGTCCGCATCGGACCGGCGGAGATCGCATTCACCCGGATGCCGGCCTTGCCGAGATCGTTGGACAGATACCGGACGCTCGCTTCCAGCGCGGCCTTCGCCACCCCCATCACGTTGTAGGAGGGCATGACCCGTTCGGCGCCGGAATAGGACAGCGTCAGCAGGCTGCCGCCGCCCGTCATCAGCGGTTCCGCGCAGCGCGCCACCTCGGTGAAGGAATAGCAGGAGATTTCCAACGTCCGCGCGAAATTCGCGCGGCTGGTATCGACATAGCGGCCCTTCAGCTCGTTCTTGTCGGAATAGGCGATGGCGTGGACCACGAAATCGATCGATCCCCATTCATTGCCGAGCCGTTCGAAGGCGGCGTCGACGGATCCGTCCTCGCTGACGTCGCAGGAAATGCAGAGTTTGGACCCCAGCTGTTCGGCGAGCGGGGCGACCCGCTTGCCGAAGGCTTCGCCCTGATAGGTGAAAGCGAGTTCGGCGCCGTGTTTGGCCAGCGCCGATGCGATACCCCAGGCGATCGAGTGATCGTTGGCGACGCCCATGATCAGGCCCCGCTTACCTTTCATCAGTTGAGTCGGACTGGACCCCATTTTTCGATTACCTCGGAAAGTCGCGAAAGGAAGGAAGGGCGTTGATCAAGAATCGGACCGGCGGAATACGAGACAGGCATTGGTGCCGCCGAAACCGAAACTGTTGGACAGCACGCAATCCAGCCCCGCATTGTCGATCCGTTCCGTGACCACCGGCACGCCGGCAGCCTCTTCATCCAGATTCTCGACATTCGCGGAGGCCGCAATGAAGTCGTGGTTGAGCATCAGCAGGGAATAGATCACCTCATGCACGCCGGTCGCGCCCTGCGAATGGCCGGCGAGCGATTTGGTCGAGGAGATCCGCGGCATGTTGTCCCCGAAGACCTCGCGGATACCGTTGATTTCCGCCATGTCGCCGACCGGGGTCGAGGTGCCGTGCGCGTTGATGTAGCTGATCGGGTCGTTCAGCCCGTCCAGCGCCATTTTCATGCAGCGAACGCCGCCCTCGCCCGACGGCGCGACCATGTCGTAGCCGTCCGAGGTTGCGCCGTAGCCGACCAACTCGCCATAGATCTTCGCGCCGCGCGCCTTGGCGTGTTCCAATTCCTCCAGCACGACGACACCGCCGCCGCCGGAAATCACGAAACCGTCGCGGTCCCGGTCGAACGGGCGGCTCGCGCGGGTCGGATCGTCGTTATACTTGGAGGACAACGCGCCCATCGCGTCGAACAGCACGGTCAGCGTCCAGTTCAGCTCTTCGCCGCCGCCGGCGAAGATGATGTCCTGCTTGCCCCACTGGATCAGTTCGCTGGCATTGCCGATGCAATGCGCGCTGGTCGAGCAGGCGGAGCTGATGGAGTAGTTCACGCCCTTGATGTGATAGGGCGTCGCCAGGGTGGCGGAATTGGTGCTCGACATCGACCGCGGCACCCGATACGGGCCGATGCGCTTCACGCCTTTTTCGCGGGCGATATCGGCCGATTCGACCAGATCGCGGGTCGACGGGCCGCCGGAGCCCATGATCAGGCCGGTGCGCTCGTTGCTGATTTCCTTTTCGGTCAGGCCGGCGTCGTCGATCGCCTGCTGCATGGCGACGTAGTTGTAGGCCGCCCCGTCGCCCATGAAACGCCGGACCTTCCGGTCGATGAGGGAATCCAGGTCGATGTCGATGGCGCCGTGAATATGGCTGCGGAATCCGCGCTCCTTATATTCCTCGACGAATTTGATGCCCGAACGCCCTTCCTTGAGGGAATCCAGGACTTCGGCTTGGCTGTTCCCAAGCGACGAGACGATGCCCATCCCGGTGACAACGACGCGCCGGCGTCCGATCATGCTGGGTCCGTTCATGTTTACTCCCAACCGGCCTTTCGAGACGGCCTTTCGGCGACGGCCACCCGGTTTATGGTTTCCGCACCCGGTTCCGTCCAAGGTTCCGGGCCGGATGCGACAGTCATGCGGGGCGTCGCCGGCCCCGCCGCAATCCTATGTGCTAGTTGGTGTTTTGAACGCCCGTTTCCAACCCGTCAAGCACACGCGGCCCCCTTGCGCCCCGCTTTCGCGGAATCGCCGGGCCGCATCGGTCGAACCGGCGGAAAATCAGGCTTGCGCGGTCTCGGTCGGCTGGAACAGTCCGACTTTCATGTCGCGGACTTCCGTCGCGATCTTGCCGTCGACCTTCATCACCCCGTCGGCGATTCCCATGATCAGCCGCCGTGCGATCACCCGCTTCAAGGTAATGTGATAGGTGACCTTCTTCGCGGTCGGCAGAACCTGTTCAAACAGCTTCACCTCGCCGACGCCGAGCGCCCGGCCCTTGCCCGGCTGACCGAGCCAACCCAGGAAGAAGCCGACCAACTGCCACATCGCGTCCAAACCGAGGCAGCCCGGCATCACCGGATCGCCTTCGAAATGGCACTTGAAGAACCAAAGGTCCGGCTTGATGTCCAGCTCGGCGATGATCTCGCCCTTGCCGTGTTCGCCGCCGTCCTGGGTGATGGAGGTGATGCGGTCGAGCATCAGCATGTTCGGCAACGGCAGTTGCGCGTTTCCGGGTCCGAACAGCTTGCCCTTCGCGCAGGCGATCAGATCATCATACGTAAAGCTTGATTGATCCGTGAGACCTGGAGCCGTTCCTTCTGCAGCCTTGGCCGAGTCTTGTGCGCTCATCTGCCGCGCGTCCCCTCGTTTGAATTGCGTCCTGTTTTCGCGACGGACCCTATACCACACCCCGAATCTTCACAAGCGACCAGGGTATTCGCCGGCATCGGGATCCGCCGCCTCCCACCGCCACCCTAAACGTCCAGGTTGGCGACCTTCAAGGCGTTTTCCTGAATGAATTCACGGCGCGGTTCGACGACGTCGCCCATCAGGGTGGAGAAGACGTCGTCCGCGTCGTCCCCGTGGCCGACCCGCACGCGCAGCAGGGAGCGGACTTCCGGGTCCAGCGTGGTTTCCCACAGCTGCTCCGGATTCATCTCGCCCAAGCCTTTGTAGCGCTGGATCGACAAGCCCTTGCGGCCGTCGGTCATCACCGCCTGGTAGAGATCCACCGGGCCGTTGATCTTGGATTCCTTGTCCTTCACCGCCAGGGTCGCCTGCGGCACATACAATGCCTTGAAACTGCCCGACATGGCGTTCAATCGGCGCGCTTCGGCCGAGCGCAGCAGGTCGCCGTCGACGACGCAGCGTTCGGTGACGCCGCGAAGCGTGCGCGTCACGGCGAAACCGCCGTCGTCCAGGACCTCGCCCTGCCAGCCCCGTTCCGTCACCGGTTGCAGCGAATCCAGGCGTTCGGCCAACTCGTCGACCGCCTTCTGGGCCTGTTCGGGCGTCTTTTCCTGCGCGAAGCTCAGCAAGCCGAGGATCGCGGCCTGTTCGACGACGTCCCATCGGCGCGCCTTTCTGACCAGCGGCTCGATCAGGCGGTAGGATTGCCGCGCATCCTCGATGATCGCTTTCAGGTCTTCCCGGGCGCGTTGGGCGCCGTCCGCGCCGGTCAGGACGCCGACGCCCAGCATGTTGTCGACGAGATAGCGCTCCAGCGCGCCGTCATCCTTCTGATAGACGGATTTGCCGTCGCGCTTCACCTGATAGAGCGGCGGCTGCGCGATATAAAGGTAGCCGCGTTCGATCAGTTCGGGCATCTGGCGATAGAAGAAGGTCAGCAACAGGGTTCGGATATGGCTGCCGTCGACATCCGCGTCCGTCATGATGATGATCTTGTGATAGCGCAGCTTGTCGATGTTGAAATCGTCGCGGCCGATGCCGGTGCCGAGCGCCGTGATCATGGTGCCGATTTCCTGGCTCGACAGCATCTTGTCGAAACGCGCGCGCTCCACGTTCAGGATCTTGCCCTTCAGGGGCAGGATCGCCTGGAACTTCCGGTTCCGGCCCTGTTTCGCGGAGCCGCCGGCGCTGTCGCCCTCGACGATGAAGAGTTCGGAAAGCGCCGGATCGCGTTCCTGGCAATCCGCCAGCTTGCCCGGCAGCGAGGCGATGTCCAGCACGCCCTTGCGGCGGGTCAGCTCGCGCGCCCGGCGGGCCGCTTCACGCGCCGCGGCGGCTTCGACGACCTTCTGCACGACCTTGCGGGCGTCGGAAGGATGTTCCTCGAACCATTCGGCCAGCTTTTCGTTCACCACCGCCTCGACGACGGGGCGGACCTCGGAAGACACCAGCTTGTCTTTCGTCTGGCTGGAGAATTTCGGGTCCGGCACCTTCACCGAGAGCACGCAGGTCAGCCCTTCGCGCGCGTCGTCGCCGGAAATCGAAACCTTTTCCTTCTTCGCCAGGC
>Ga0209692_10001230_pt1 | contig 37404 bp, 38 predicted proteins | sample tdDd472_FD_187129 | JGI IMG/M metagenome (GOLD analysis project Ga0209692, IMG submission 187129) | Marine sediment microbial communities from the Atlantic coast under amendment with organic carbon and nitrate - tdDd47.2 (SPAdes)... | ecosystem: Environmental > Aquatic > Marine > Coastal >...
TGGATTTTCTGCACTGTTGCCCCAGAGAGCTCAGTGGTCTTTTTCCCCGGTTTTGCCCTCTCCTCAAGGTAGGAGTCTTCAATGATACGGGAAAGATGCTGCAGCGACTCTTCGAGCTCCCGGGTTCGATCGTAGACCCTGAGCTCAAGGGTCTCATTGAGCTCTTCAACCTGCTTCATGGATTGAAGAAACCGATGAAGAAGAATCATTGCCCCTCCGATGAACATGACGGTTGCGGCATACCCGAAGACAACTTCTTCAAAGCCGTAGCCCATGAAACTGATATCGGGTCCTCCAAGACGCTGGAGGTAAGCAAAGCCGTCATGGGCAGCCCCGAGAGAAAGAATCAATCCAGGAAAGAACAGATAGCGGGCATAGATATTCTTTTTTTTAAGAGCCTGAACATGAATGGAAATATTATAGAGAGCCAGGGGAGTCAATACGGCAATGACGATAAGGGCGATAAAACGATGCCGGGTCACATCGGTGGCAGAGAGAATCAAAATAGTAAAAAGTACCAGCATTGCCCCAAGGGCCGTCTCTATGCCCTTTCTTTTAAGCCCATAGAGTCGATGAAGAAACATAAGGTGCACTACCACAAGAGCAGTCCACATAAAACCAAAAACCTTAATCCTGATAATCGTATCGGGATAGAGGGGAAAAAAACCGCAAATTTCATACACAACAAAAAAACCCGGAATCATCTGCATGATAAAAAACGCCGACTCAAGACCTCCCCGCCCCATGATAAAAATAACCAGAAACAACAAACCGATGGCGGCGCCAATTCCAAGAATCCCATAATAGACAATAACACTGGTAAGGAGATACCAGTGACGCTGGCTGGCCCACCATGACATATCACTGAGAAAAAGATCTCCCCGCATTTCACCATATATCCTGCAGTATATTCTGATTGCTATAACATTCTTCTGGCCCGGCTTCAAAAGGCTGGCAGGCACATGATAAAATCTTTTGTAGTTCCACATGGAAAATTCTCTCGGCGGGAACCCACCGGTTTCTCCCACGATGTGTCCGTTAACCATGGTTACATCAGCGTTACCGATTCTTCCCATGACCAGCCCGAGTCCCCCGGGAGGGATTTTTTCAGGAACAGCAATGTGCTTTCTGATCCAGAGTGTTCCTTCAATTTTGCCAGTCCTTGCTTTCAGATAACGGATAAAACTTCCCGGCAGTTTAATGGTATCCCAGGACGTATCCGGCAGTTCCTGACTGCCAAAATGCTTTTCATCCCCGATATTGATGAGCCATTTCCCATGAAGGGGTATTTTTATAGATTGAGAGGAAGATTGATATGCGGACAGGCTGAGGGGCATCAACAGGAAAGCAAACATACAGGATACTTTTGCAGCAAATTTCACGATCAGGGCCTCCTCCCTCTTTTTTCCGATATAATCATATAAAAAGAGGGAGTCAAGCAGAAGTCATACTTTAGCGAGAGATAATCTTTGCATCACGGGGAACCTTAAGGTCCTTTACAGACTTTACCTTAACGGGACGATTGAGTTTAATACTTTTAAATTTTAGAGTAAGACGTACCTTGGATTTCTTTTCAACCATCACAATGGTTCTGTAAAAATACCCCTTATTTGTTTTCATGGGTCTCTTGAGATAAATTTCAATAACATCTTTAGCTTTTTTGTTAACCAGTTTAATCTTATCAGGATAATCCCGGCTGAAAGCAATCGTCTGGTACGTATTTTTATTTTCAAGAATCAGGAAAGAGAGAGATGCTTCTTTTTTAACCAGCCCTTCCTTGATAGAGTAATCTTTAATAAGAGGTATTGATCCGGTTAAAAGGTCATATACAACATGATAGGGTATCTGAATATTATTATAATTTCTTAGATCGATAGTCCTGGCGTTATCCTTAATGAGGGTTTTATCAACGGGAAAATAGAAAATAATTTCACTACCATCAATATAAACTCGGGTCAAAGGACTTTTAAATATATAATCAAGAAAAGAAATATACATTTTACCCGCCCCACGATCAAAAAACGCTTTACCGATAGATTTAAACTTTTTCTTTTTCATGGTTCCGTCTATTTCAAATGAGACAGCAAAGGATTTTGGGGCCCCCGCATTAATTTCCTGCACCTTTGCGATCATTTTTTTTGCTTCACTATTGCCTGTTCTTTTTACCACACCGGCTGTTTGTTTTCCTGTGGTTACGCACCCGCAGAGAAACAGCATCACCAGCAGAATTATCTTCATCTTAAAGCTAAATCTGTTCATAGTAACTACTTCCTGTTTAGATTATTAATTTTTTCCCGAACTTTCTTTTCGTCTTTCAGTTTGAGGGATTTTCCCCAGTATTCAAGCGCCTTATCGGTATTTCTATGCTTCAGGTAAGCGTCACCGATATGATCATAGACAACAGCATCGGGACTCTTTGACGCGTTGAGTTTCTTCTCAGCTTCAAGAAGTTTCTGAAGAGCCAGATCATATTTTCCCTGTTTAAAATATGCCCACCCCAGTGAATCCATATACGCTCCATTTTCAGGTTCTATAGAGAGAGCCCTGTTTATAAGAAAAAGGGACCGCTTAAGCTTAATATTATTATCAGCATAAAGATATCCAAGGTAGTTGTTTACCTTTGAACTCCCGGGATTTTTCTTCAGAGCAGTTTCAAGATTTTCTATGGCTTCATCGATCTTTTTGCTTTTTTCAAGTGCAATAGCGAGATAAAAATAATAGGTATCCTTTGAGGCATCAAGAGCAATGGCTTTTTTAATGCTTCTTTCTGCTTTACCATACTTTTTATCACGAATTGAAAAGATACCCTTGAAAAACCAGGGCCGCGAATTTTCCGGTTCTTTTACAGCAACCTTGTTAAAGTAGGAAAAAGCCCGGAGATAGTTTTCTTCCTGCCCAAAGAGGTATCCGATATGAAGCATCAGATCTGAATTCGGCTTTTCATCATTTACCTTCACGTAGTAATGAATCGCCATGGCGCGGTTTCCTTCTTCTTCGCAGGTTCTCCCCATGTAGTAACGGGCTTCAGAAACAGCACTATTAATACTTAAGGCTTCGGTAAACATACGCCGGGCAAGGGTGTAATTTTCTTTTCGAAATGCCAGAATGCCGGCAGTCACATATTCATTGAAAGCTTCTTTGCTTTTTTTCTTCCTTTTAAAAATAGAAGCCAGGGCGATATGGGCTGACACATACGCTGGATTTCGCTTAATGGCAAACCTGAGAAGTTTTTCTGCAGAACCATCCTGCCCCCGCATTTCCAAAAGAAGGCCGCTGGCAAGAATTCCATTAAGGTTTTTGCTGGCCCCTCTCCTGAGATGGGTTATGGCACCATATTCTTCATTGATATACCGGGACCGGCCTATCACACCATTCATGTTTCGATTTTTCGGATATGCCCGAAGGTAGACAAATGCATGTTCAACAGCACTATCGTACTTCATTGCATCAACATAAAGAATCGCAAGACGAAAGTGAGCATAATTATTCTTTCTGTTATATGACACTGTCTTTTCATAATAGCCAAGGGCTTTTTTATTCTGCCGTCTGCGGTAGGCGATATCACCGAGATAATAGTTTCCATACTCAAGATAATAAGCACCGTTCTGAGCAGCTGTGGCTACGGAGACAAGTTTCTTAAACTCTTCCTCAGCCCTGGTAATCTTTTTCATCCGTATATAATAATTTCGCGCCAGGATGTAACGAATCTGCAGTGCCTTCGGCTTGACAACAAGATAGCGTTTAAGCACATCGGCAGCCTTTGTATTATTTCTTAAACGCATGTAAATTTCATAAAGACGGCTGTAGGGAGCCATAAACCCGGGCTTGACGGCTATTGACTTTTCAGCATATTCAATAGCACTGGTGAAGTTGTAGAGGCGGTAGTAACAATCGGAAATCTGATTATAAACATACTCGAGCCCCGTGCCGCCCTTTTCAGCAATTTTGAAATACTCGATGGCTCTGTTCAGCTGCCGGTTTTTTTGCGGGTTTCCCCGTATTTCAAGGGCTTCCCTTTTCAGGTTCAAGCCATGGCTGTAATATGCCCAGTTTTCAGTCACTCCGGGTTTATACAACAACGGGTCATCGGTCCCCTTCGGAGCACCGCTGATTACATAAACCGGCCGGGGGGTAGAACTGCACTGAATCAAAAAAAGTGAAACTAGAAGGAGAAATATAGTTTTTTTCATTATAACTGCCATTTTTTTACTTACGACTTACTAAGATATAACGAGACCATTGCCTTGTCAAATCTAAATGATTTATTCATCTGACCATTTCAGCATCACTACTGTTTCGAGATTTTTTAAATGTAACAATAAAAAGAAAATTTTTACTTAATCCTTAGAGATTCGGCAAAATATTTACCCGAACAGCCGGACTGTTTTATAAATTAACAGCGTTTATTACCGCAACTATCTGGAGGAAAAGATGTATTTTGGACTTGATCCCCTTTATTTAATTATCATGGCGCCGGTGCTGCTCCTTTCGTTTTACGCTTCAATGAAGGTGAAACGTACATTTAAAAAATTTTCCAGCACTACAACAGCAGGAGGCATGACTGGAGCTGATGCTGCCCGGGAGATACTCCGGATGAACGGTCTTTCAAATGTACAGGTCGTTGAAACAAAAGGCTTTCTCTCAGATCATTATGATCCGGCAAAAAAAACAGTCCGCCTTTCTCATGATGTGTACAGCAGTGCTTCAATCGCTGCCATTGGCGTTGCCGCCCATGAAACCGGACACGCCCTTCAGCACAAAGATGCCTACGGCCCCCTTACATTGAGAAACATGATGGTTCCAGTGGCTTCAATCGGTTCAAATTTTGCCTGGATTATCATCATAGCCGGTTTCCTTTTCAGTGCCATGGGGCTTGTCAAAGTGGGGATTCTTCTCTTCAGTGCCGTTGTAGCATTTCAGCTTATCACCCTCCCTGTCGAATTCAATGCCTCGGCACGGGCGAAAAAAGTACTTGGTTCTCAAAGAATGGTAAGCGCGACAGAACTGGCGGGAGTAAGCAATGTCCTCAATGCGGCAGCCATGACCTATGTTGCGGCAGCCGCCTCCGCAGTGGCAACACTTTTTTACTTTTTGCTCAGAGCCGGAATTCTTGGCGATGACTGATGATCGCAAAGCCCTCCAGTACTCCCATAAAAGAGGCTGCCAAAAAGGGCAGCCTCTCACGATAAGTCAAAAAAGACTTGAAGTTTTCATCAAACCTGTTTCAAAATAATATCTGAAGAAAAAAAGGGGCCCACCCCCATGATACAGGCAAAGGAATGCATCGGAAACTCGGACAGGTCGCAAAAACGATAAGCTTAAAAATACTCAGCATATTAAAAAGGATACGGGATTTTATCTTTTTTGATCTGCGGATTACCTTTAGAAACTACACTGATCATGACGGAGAACTGTCAACCTGCGCGCTGGCCTTTTTCCTTCTCATATCCTTTATTCCCGCCTCCCTGGTCATTATTTCAACCCTCAGTTTTTTCTTTAAATCAGAACAGATGGCTGTTTTCTATCTTGACCATCTCCGGCAGCAGCTTCCCGCTATTGACATGGAGAGAATCATCCAGATCATTGACCGAATTATATATTCCAAAAGATACCTGGCGGCAATATGGATACCCTTCCTTTTCTGGTGGGGAAGTTTAATTTTTGATATCTTTGAACGGGTCCTTGAAAAAGCCTTCAGAATCGAAGAGAGCAGAAAATACTGGAAGGCAAAAATCCGTCACTTTATTATCATTCTCGGAATCGGCATCATGATACTGGTTCTTATCTTCCTTTCCCATACCATCGCCCTGGCAAAAAACACGGGAATCGTTAAATTTATAGAAGAAAACGTTAATCTTCTCCCGGTGGTTCGTCAAATCATTACAACTATCGGTAATATTCCCTTTCTCGTATCATCAATATCAACAATGATTGTCAACACCCTTCTCTTCTTTGTTATTTTTAGATTTGTACCGCCGAAAAAAATCGACAACCGCTCAATTCTCTCAGGGGCCTTTCTCATTGCGATTTTTTATGAAGTGATTAAGACAATATTTTCATACTACATCACTGATATTAATGACTATACTTCCATTTTCGGTTCTCTTTCAACTATTGTCATTCTGATGATCTGGATATGGTATACCTGTTTTCTTTTTGTTCTCGGGGCAGAACTTACCTGGGTACTCTTTGAAAAACGCTCACGGGCGGGAGAGCTCAACTTCACGGAAAAAGAATAGTATCGAAAGGAAGTCAAAGGCGGCCCGAAGGTGTCATGGTAATTTTAAAATATTATCCCAAATAATTACCTGCTTGACTTCCCGGGACAAAAAATCTCCACTCAGATTATGAAAACCAAGATGATGCCCGGATGGGTAATAAACCTTTTTTTTATCATTGGACTTGTCTCGGCTCTCCTCTTCAGAATTTTAATATTTTTCAATAATTTCTGGCCCGCATACAGCAGAATGATCTGGTATGCCGGGGTTCTCGGATATATTTTCTTCTTCGCCTTTCGTTTTTATATCAGCTTTAGACGGAAAAAAACCATCAGCAGAAACAAGCTGATCGAAAAGATTGAAGTTTCTAATATTGAAAAAAATGATAAAGATGAAATAATTTATATTATGAATTCAATTATGAAATCGAGGGAGATGATAAACTACATTTTCATTTTCAGCGTCAGCGCCCTTACCATTCTGGTAGATATCCTGCTCACGGTGATACGATAACGTGCTTTCCCTTGCCGCATCGGGTATTATTTTAGGCTTTGCCGCGGGCATCTCTCCCGGGCCGCTCCTGATACTGGTCATTACCGAGACAATCACTCACAACACTAAGAGCGGCATTAAAACCGCCATGGTTCCCCTGATAACCGATACGCCGATAATCATATTGACCCTTCTGCTTCTTGTTCAGCTCAGGGACTTCTCTCTCTTTTTCGGGATGCTCTCAATAGCAGGGGGCTGCTATATCCTGAAAATGGCATACCAGGGATTCAGGGCAAAAAAATTCGAGACCGCATTAGAGAATAAAGCATCAAAGGGACTACAGAAGGGTTTTTTTGTCAACATGCTCAGCCCCCATCCCTGGATATTCTGGATATCTATCGGTTCACCCATTATCCTCAAGGCATCACAACAGGGTTATACCGCAGCGGGTATTTTTATTCTCTTTTTCTATGTCTTCATAATCGGGTCAAAAATAATGATCGCCCTGCTGGTGGGAAAATTCAAAAAAAACTTTGACCGGTACTATATACTTATACAGCGAATACTGGCAGGAATTTTACTAATTTTTTCAGGACTCTTTTTTTACGAAGGATTTAATTTTCTCATAACCCTGTACGGGCAGTAAATAAAAAAGGCGGCCTTTCGGCCGCCTTTTTTATTCAGCTTATTTTTTTGTTTTACTTTTCGTTTTCTTTTTCGCCGCCGGCTTTTTTGCCGAGGCTTTCGTTTTCTTCTTTTCACTTTCCTGGCGTAATTTCTCTTCACTGATTCTAAAATCAATGTACTGGTGAACTTCCTTTTCCATAATGTCCCGAACATGATACTCGACATGATCTTCGATACGGGTTTCCATTTCATGCTCATAATAAGGCTGCTTTTCTTCAAAGGTTGCAGCATCCTTGTCACTTTTAAAAACAAGGCGCCGCAGGTCTGAAAATATATTGTAAAGCAGCGGCGTGGTTATCAAGGTAATCCCGGTACCAAAGAGAAGTCCCCAGGACATTGAAATCGCCATCGGTACAAGAAAAGGATCATACCCGCCGATTCCATAAGCCGTCGGCATCAGGCCGAAGAAGGTGGTAATGGTGGTCAAAAAGACCGGCCTGAGACGGTTTGCCGCTGCACTGAGGGTTGCCTCCCGTACCGGGAGGCCCCTGGCCCGTTCCCGTTTCATAAATTCAAGCATAACAATCGAATCATTGACAATAACCCCCGCGAGCCCCACAACACCCATGATGGCAAGAAAAGAAAAAACCATCTTATGAAAGAAGAAAGCCCAGATAACCCCGATAAAGGTAAGAGGAATAATGCTGATTATGATAAAGGGATGAATGAGTGATCTGAAAAGCCCCACCAGAATAATGTAGATGACTACAACTGCAATAGCAAAAGAGCGGAACAGCTTCTCCATGTTCTCTTTTGTGTCTTTAAATTCTCCGGCATAATCGACAATGATCCCGGGATTATTCTTTTCGATATCAGGGAACTTTTCCTGAAGCCGCGCGTTGACCCAGACTGAAGTGACATCCTTTGCCTTTTCATCTATTTCACATTCAACGCGAATAGAACGCTTCCAGTCGTCCCTGTAAATTGCCGGGATGCCCTTTTTGTAAGAAAACGTTGCAACCTGTCTTAAAGGAACAAGATTGCCCATCCTGTTAGCAACTTTAATAGTATTCAGTGTATTCAGGTTATTTCGCTGATTCTCAGGATAAATTACCCGTATATCAATCTCTTCATCGGTTTTTTTAATTTTAGTTGCGACAGTCCCTTTAAAACAGGTACGAACCGTTGTAGCAACATCATAGACAGTAATACCTGCAACAGAGGCAGTTTTTTCATCAACAATAACTCTGAGCTCCTGTTTACCTTCTTCGAAATTATCCTGCACATCCTTCAGGCCCTTAATAGTATTCAGGTAATTCTGAAATTTCATTGATATTTTTTTCAGCTGGTTAAAGTCATCACCCTTTATAAGAACACTTACCGGCTTACCTGTAGGAGGCCCTGTCTTCACATAGTTCAATTCCATTTTCTCGAACTTTTCAGCATACCCAAGCTTTTTGGATTCGGCACGAACCCAGTCCATTATTTCACGGGCCTCACGGTCTCGACTCTCTGCAGGGGTCAGGTTTACAATAATTGTACCAAGATTATTCCCCCGCTTCGTTTCAGGGTCCATGGGCTGCTCCCTCAAAATACCGGTGGTTGAAATGACATTATCAAGTTCAGTTTTCGGAAGACGCACAATGATACTTTCGAGGAGACCAATTCTTTGACTCATACCATCAAGGCTCGTTCCAGTAGGAGCTTCTGCTTTGACAACAAAGCGCTCGATATTTCCCTGGGGAAAAAGGATAAACTTCATTTGACTTCCAGCGAAAAACAGTGACCCGAAAAAGATAAAAGTAATAACAAGAGCGGCCTTATACTTGTTTCTTAAAATAACATCAAGAATCTTAACATATCGGGCCTTAATCCGTGTGTAGAGACGACCATCAGCGTCGCCTTTTCCTTCTTTAACACTGCCCTTTCGATTTTTTTCAATATCATATACATGGGAAGGAAGAATAAACATTGATTCGATCCACGAGCAGACAAGGGCAACCGAAACCACTGCCGGCATGGTCCACATAAAATCACCCATGATCCCCCCCATGAACATGAGGGGTCCGAAGGCGGCGATAGTCGTCAGAATTGTTCCCAAAACCGGCATGATAACCTCGCTGGTACCGTTGATAACCGCGTCTTTAACCGTAGCCCCCTCCTCGAGGTGACGGTAAATATTTTCAGCAACAACTATAGCATCATCAACCAGCATACCAAGCACGATAATGAGACCAAAGAGAGACATCAGGTTAATGGATACACCGGCCTGAGACATCCAGATAAAGGTTCCACAGAAGGAGAGGGGTACCCCGACTACCGTAACAATGGATATACGCCACCCAAGAGTTAAAAAGAGAGTAATAAAAACAAGGATCAGACCAACAATGGCATTATTAATAAGAACCTTGAGACGCCTTTTTACAAAATAAGAGAGATCATTTGATATCTGAAAATTATAGTTTTTTTCACTTTTTTTGAATTCTTCAACAAGGGATTCAGCCTTGTTAACGGTCTTAATAATATCGGCAGTTTCCTTTTTCAATACCGTCAGGGTAATTGACTGTTTGCCGTCAGATTTGTTAATAAGGGTTGCCTCTTCAAAGGAATCCCTGACTGTAGCAACATCGCCGACCCGTACCCAGTTACCCAGGTCATTAGCGCGGATTAACACATTACGAATATCCTTCGCGCCCTCTACCTCACCAATAGTCCGAATCATAATTTCTTCTTTGGCGGTCTGAACCAGCCCTCCGGGAAAGTTAAGATTTTTCCGGGAAAGAGCGAGAATGACTTCATTCAGACCTACATGGTACTGGTCCATGAGGCGTGGATTTACCTCTACAATCATTTCCCGTTCCCGCCAGCCCTGTTTGTCGACCTGCGCAACCTCGGAGAGATCCTGAAGTTTTTCCTCAAGCCGTTTTGCCACCTTTCTCATGGCCAACTCAGCGGCATCCCCCGAGATGCCCTTTTCCGGAATAACCGATATTTCCATTATCGGAACCAGTTTGGTAGAGAGCTCAACAGCATCAGGATCTTCAGCATCCTCAGGAAAATCAGAAATGCGATCTATTTCATTTTTAATATCGGTAATGGTTTTATCTTTGTTTTCCAGGTCGGGATCGAGCTGTACTGCAACTACGGATCGCGATTCGATTGATGCGGAGTTAATTTCCTTGATCCCTTCTACCCCGTGAATCTGATCTTCTATCGGAATAGTAATATGCTTCTCAATGTCCGCGGCGGTCGCGCCGGGGTAAATTGTGGTAACAATGACCCAGTCGTATTCGACCCGGGGAAAGGCTTCTTTATTAGTAGTAAACATGAACATCAGCCCCGCAATCAAAATCCCGATGGACATCATGTTTACCAGCAGTGAACGTTCAGTAAAAAAGGCGACTAGTTTCTTCATAATATAATTCCCGAATAATTAAGTTTCCCTGTGGGACGTCTAATAAAGCCACAATTAATGCACCCATAACTTCAAACAGTCAAGAATATTAATACAATTATAAAATAATCATAGAGAGCAAAGCCCCCGGGATTCATGTTGACGAGGAATATCAAAGATGGTAATATAGAAAGGAAGTTTACCTGCAGAATTATTATGAAACTGAAAGAAACAAAGAAAAAACTGACAATATTAGCAGTTGATGACGACAAAACCATGCAAATGGTGCTGAAACAGCTGCTGGATATAGAATATGATCTTCACCTCACTAAAACTGTTGCTGAATTCAAGACACAGCTCTTTGAAGTGGTTCCCGACATCTTTCTCCTCGATGTAAACCTCCCTGACGGGGACGGCATCGACCTGTGCCGCATCCTGAGAGAGGACGAACGACACCAGGAAAGTGTCATCATGTTAATTACCAGTTCAAACAAAACCACGACCATCGAAAAGGGATACGCCGCCGGGGCCAATGACTTTATCAGAAAGCCGCTGGTTCCCTGTGAAATTACATCAAAAATTGAACTCTATGAAAAAATGATAGGTCGCCGGGAATCCCTGCGCAGGGCCTATCACTCCCAGGTTACCCTGAATAAAAGACTCCATAATCTGACAGGAATAGTTAAGAACCACATCAAATCAAGGGATGAAGGAGAAGACATCCGGCTGGCGGAAGACCTCGTCACGATTGTGGATACGGGCTACATTGAAGGAGTTATTGAAAAAAAAGGAAGCTTTCTGACAATTTTTGTCCGGCGCAGCAATAACGAGAGCAAATATAGAAGCTTTGAAGATATGAACCGAAGCCTCGGGCTGACCGAAAAAGAAGAAAAAACTCTTCATCAGTTCAAAATCAAGTCAGGGGATACTACCATATTTTGTCTTCTCATACCCCTGGTTGATGAAAATTCATCAAAGGGCTATATTCTCCTCGAAAACACACGGGCCTTTACAGAAGAAGACCTGGAAATCATCAGGCTCTTCATCAGCTCCTTCTCCATCATCCGGGGACGCTTCAATATTGAAAAGTCTATTGAAAAAATGAACCGGGAATACAAAAATGAAATCTCAAAAATCCGGAAAATTCAGGTTGGTTTTCTTCCGGATTTCCATGAAATTACCGGCTTTGAAATATCATCGGCCTTTCTTCCTGCCGCAGATATTTCGGGAGATTTTTTTGATGCCTTCTATCTTGATGAGAACACTTTCCAGATAGTGCTCTGTGATGTTTCGGGTCACGGCATTGCTTCTTCTTATATCGGCAACCAGATCAGAACCCTCTTTAAACTTCATTCAACCCCCGACCGGACTCCTGCAGAGGTGACGAAAAATGTAAATGATATACTCGCCCAGGATCTCCAGGGGCTCTACTACTACGGCACCGCCGTTGTTATTCAAATTAAGTTAAAGGAAGGGGAAATCATATACACGATTGCCGGGCATCCGCCGGTTCTCTACTACAAAAACAAAAAGAAACAATGCAATCAGCTCACCAACACCGGTCCCCTTGTTGGACTCTTTGAAGACAATGAATTTGAAAACAGGGAGCTGACCCTCGAAGAGGGAGACACCCTCCTTCTCTATACTGACGGAGTCACCGAAGCCAGCGCGGGAAATACAGAGGAACTTGAAATGTACGGGGAAGACCGTCTCCTTGAATTATTTTGCGAACTCAGGGGAAACTCCGCAAGGGATATTGTCCATTCAGTAATCGGATCGGTCTACGAGTTCACTGAATACGGAGACCAGGAAGACGACATCACACTCCTCTGCATACAGAAAAATCACATCTCTAAGAACGCTTAAAAGCGTGAAGACGGAAATCTTCTATTATTTCGCTCCCCCGATCCCGAACTGTTAACATGGCGCCATATCCGGATGCACCCGTAAAGACTTCAAGAATCTCACGTTTGCGCTCGTCTTCAACATAGAGATGGTTAAACTGCAGAGGGACTTCCCAGTCGCTGTTTCGTGACGCCAGCAGGCCGTCACAGAAATCGATGATTTCATGAAGCAGGAGTGCCGAACTTTTCAGGTAATCATTCCCGTCTCTCTCTATTTCCAGTTCTGTTACATGGTGCCGGGAAAGAACCAGCATATGATCATCAATTCTCTTTGAGGGACCTTTCCCCTTCGGAACGGCAAGAAAATCGAGGGCATCTTCAAATTCGAAAAGCTTTCTCTTTAAATCATCAGCGGCGCTGATAAGTCTGAAGACAGCAAAATAGACCCGGGCAAACTCAGACATCGCCCCATAGAAATAGGTCAGCTCAAAACCGGCACGGGAATGAAATTCGATCCGGGGATACTTACGGATTTTCGCCGTATTTTCTTCTATAATTGTATCAACGGTTTCACTAAAAGGACGGTCTTTCTTTTTCTTTTCATAGCGCTCCCTGAGTTTTTCAAAATTTGAAATCTCCGCAAGAATAAATCCTTCCATATTCATCCGGTTTTCCAGGGCCATCCTGAGGCGTTCTTCAAAAGGCTCGCTGTTGAACCACTTCTGGTTATGCTTCTGGGCATATTCTTCATAGCGGTCTCTCAGTTTGTAAATCAATTTTTCAATTTCTTCAGTGGAAAGTGACATGTCGGCAGCCCATTACTGTTTTTTTTTGAAAGGAAGTTTACTCAAGTTACGGATGGTAGCTGTTTATTTAACACCATGATTTCATGAAAAAGCCGGGGCTGTCAAAGATTTTTTATAAAAGAAGCCCCGGGCGCGGCCCCTGAAGCCTTAAAGGCGACGAACACCATCGTCGCTTTGGGACATCATTTATAGAGAAGATCCTGAAGTGCCGGAGTCAAAGCGGGATATAGAAAATCATACCCGGCTTCAAGAAGCTTCGAGGGAACAACCCGCTGCCCCTGAAGCAGAACAGAGCTGAATTCTCCCAGGGCGCCTCGAAGAACAAAAGAAGGGACCGGAGGGAATATCGCCGGCTTTTCCATCACTCCCCCGAGCTTTCCTGTAAGAGACCGGTTGGTAACGGGAATCGGGGCGGCGCAGTTAACGGCCCCGGATATATTTTCATCTTCAATAAGGCGTACCAGTATCCGGGCAAGATCCTGCAGGTGTATCCATGAAAACCATTGATTTCCTGTACCGAGCATAGCGCCCAGGTGCCGGTCAAAAACCTTCTGCAGCTTAACAAGGGCGCCTCCCCGCTCACTCAATACAATACCAAAACGGGCACGGACAACCCTGATGCCCGATTCTTCGGCCCTTTCAGCTTCCTTTTCCCAGTCGCCGCATACCCGGGCCAGAAAATCATCTCCCATGGGAGCATCCTCGGAGAGTTCCTGGTCACCAGCTGCCCCATAGTAACCAACCGCCGAGGCGTTAACGAGAACCTGTACACGGCTTTCTGCCTCACCGGCAGCCTCAACGATTCTACCCGTTGTTTCGAGACGGCTTTTCAGTATCTTCTCTTTGTATGACCTGCTCCAGCGGTGAAAAATCGTAACCCCGGTCAGGTTGACCACCGCATCATGAAGCGGTACCGCATCCTGCCAGAGACCCGGAAGAGCCGCGTCTCCCTGGATAATTTCTGTCCCTTCGGGCATCTCTTCATGACGAATCGAACGCCCCATGGCGGTTACCTGGTGACCTTTCTGCAGGAGCTCTTCAGTCAGGCTTCTTCCCACAAGGCCATTACCCCCGGCGATAAAAATTTTCATGGTATCTGCTCCTTTCACACACTATCGTGACATGCGGTTATTACCCGCCACTCACCAGGGGACGTTCTTCAGTGATTTCAAAAAAAACCAGGTACTTGTCTTCTGCTTCTTCTTCATCACTGTACTTTCTGGTACTTCGACGCAAAGCGGGAATCTGGTCACTGTTTTTTTCTTCTCGAATCATTTTCATCGTGAAGCGTCTTCCTTTATAACCCTTCGCCTCTTCAATGAACATATAGGCAGCCAGGGAATTACTCTGTAAATTTTTGTGGCTCAGCCGGTCTGCCATAATTAAGGCAACTGTACCATCATCAAAAAAATGAGGCCGGGAATAGATTGCTGAATCTACATTACCTTCAGCATCAGCGGTCGAAAGTATCCCTGTTCCCTGTGCGGTTTCAAAATATTTTTTCAGTTCCATAATAATCCTCGCTGTAGTAAAAATAACTCTATACAATACCTGAGTACCTGCATAGGTTATATTCACACATAACATGTTACCACAGGTGAGAAAAATATTCTTCTTCCTTTAAAATATTACCATAAAACAACCTGAAAACGAGAACTTTTTCCACAAGAACTCTTCCTTCTCAAGAAATGACCGCATAGACACCTGCCCCGGCCATAAGCATAACCAGTGCGATCCGTATCACCATTTGAGCCGCCGCCCCTTCCATCCAGCGGGAAAAAGCTGATCCCGCGAGGCACCAGAGAGAGTGAAAAAGAAATTGAAAAATGAAAAAGATAATCGCAAATTGGAAAGCGATAAAAAGCGGATCACCTTTCCCCTCGGCAAATTGAGAAAATCCCACCAGGGACATACCCCAGCTTTTCGGGCTGAAGGGATGGATCAGAAAACCCTCAATAAAAGTAAAACGCCCCGAATCGCCGCCCCCCTTAACATTGAGCTTCAGGATTTTTATCACCAGGTAGATGATATATATCAAACCAGCCCCCTTCAGCACAAGGTCGACGATGGGAAGGGCACGAATAACAGACCCGAGGCCCAGGGCAACAGAGAGGTTCAGGGTAAAAAAACCGGTAATGGTACCCAATAGGAATGAAGAGGCGCCGCGGAAACCAGCAGCCTCACCAATGGTCATCATCGTCAGGTTGCCGGGCCCCGGTGTTGCGGTCATAACCAGGACAAACAAAAAAAATGGAATAAGTTTCATTTCTGCACCTCCAGCAGGGAAATCCCATAAAGCAGGGACAGAATAGCCTTGACAATTGCATGCAGTAAATTATTTAATTGTATGCATGACAAAACTTAACATTAATACCAGCATTATCAAAGGCCCCCTTTACCTGCATATCGCTGACACGATCGAAAGGGATGTTTTTTCAGGAAAGCTCAACCCGGGAGATCAGCTTCCTTCACAGCGGGACCTGGCAGCACGGACAGGCATCAATGTCAGCACGGTAACCAGGGGCTATCGGGAAGCAGAAAGGCGGGGATTGCTTTCCGGCACTGTGGGAAGCGGCACCTTTATCGCCTCTGATGCCACTACTGGCATCTCCATGATATCGACAGAACCACGGGCCCCGGGACTCCTTGAACTGGGCCTTGTCACGCCCCTGACGCATCTTGAACCTGACATTTCCGACACCCTTATCCGCCTGGCCCGAAGCGGGAAAAAAAGAAATTTCATGGAATATACCAGTCCGGCTGGGCTCCCGTCTCATCGTGAAGCAGGGGCGCTCTGGGCGCGCCGCTTCGCTGTAACTGCCGACGCCGATGATATTATTGTTGCCGCCGGTTCACAGCACGCCCTTACCTGTATTCTGACCGCCTGCTTTTCTCACGGTGACCGAATCGCTGTAGACGCCCTTACCTACCCGGGCCTGAAATCAACAGCAGCACTGCTTGGTATCAGGCTGATACCGGTAGATCTGGACAGCGATGGAATGATTCCAAAGGCACTTGAAATCGCCTGCCGCCGTGAACAGATGAAGGGACTCTACCTGATGCCGGGGATGCAGAATCCCACCACCGCCTGTCTCTCTGCAAAAAGACGCGATCTCATTGCTGACCTGGCTGAAGAAAACAATCTTCTGGTCATCGAGGATGATGCGTATTTTCATACAGTAAAAAATCCCCCGGATTCCCTTTTTAATCGAATACCTGAACGATGTATATTCCTCGCGGGCATATCTAAGGCTTTCGGTGCGGGACTGCGCATCTCCTTTATCGTTGCCGGTAAACCTCACCGGAAAGTTCTTACTGAAGCGGTACTCAATACCATATGGATGGCTCCTCCCCTCTGCGGCGAGATAGCATCACTCTGGATAAGAAACGGGACCGCGGAAAAAATAATTAAAGAAAAAGAAATGGAAGCGGAAGAAAGAAACCGCCTTGCCGTAAAAATGCTCTCTGGTTACAAACTGGCAGCAACAAAAAGAGGATACTTTGCCTGGCTGGAATTACCAGACGAATTCACCGGACAAATGGTCGAGACAGCAGCGCGGGAGCGTGGAATAAACATTTTCTGCGCTGAACGATTTGCGGTTGGAGGTGGCACGGTGCCACGGGCGGTGCGTGTTTCTCTCACCGGCCCTTCTTCAGCAAAGGAACTCGAAAGGGGTTTAAAAAATCTGAAAGAAATTCTCACCGGCGAAAGCCATTTCACTCCCGTGATGTAAAAGTATCAAGTTTAAAGTGACAAGTTGAAAGTTTATGTCGTGACCCGACCTTACCCTTATTACTTTCTACTTGTGACTTGTAACTTTCACTCCCATACCGTCTAACGAGACTGGTCAAATTATGTTCGCAATAATTAAGGAATACATTTACTTTTTTCTTTTTGACATACAACAGGGCGATGATGTTTATACTTTTTTAAATAAAAAAGTACGAGGTCATCACTATGAACAACAAAGGGAAATCATTTTTTTCATTCACCATGATTCTTGCCGCGACACTTCTACTCACTCTTTCTGCTTGTGACGCTGAGCGGGACCCGAACTACTGGGCAAAGACATACGACTTTACCGAAGGCACACAGATGTCACAATCGATGAAACCGACCGCCGACGGGGGATACATTATTGCAGGAACCGTATCAATCAATCGGTTCGAAGAAATGGATATGGGCGATATATGGGCAGCCAAGCTCAGCCCAGAAGGACAGATCGAGTGGCAGAAGACCTACAGCGGCAGCCACGTTGAAATAGGCATCGACGGCATGGATGTTGTTCTTTCAAATGACAACGGATACCTTCTTTCATGCCGCTCAAATTCCTTCAATGAAGAATTTTCACCATGGCTTGTAAAAATCGATTCATCAGGAAACATTCAGTGGGAAAAAACCTACAGTGACGGCAATTATACAACAGCCAAATCAACCCTGTCCACTCCCGATGGGGGATATATCATGCTGCTTGGGGCTTCAAACAGTTTCATTAACGAAGAAAGCGGCAATGAAGAAAGCACCACCAATGAAGCACAGCTGATGAAGCTTGACAACAGTGGTGCTGTTCAATGGACAAAAAGCTACCTTTTCACCGATGGCACGGAATTTCAGGATATTGAATCAGTTACTCCTGCAGGCGACGGGGGTTACATCATTACCGGAGCGGTCGTTCCCGTTGAACCGGGAGATACCAATAAGATTTACCGTGACGCCCTTATTATGCGTGTCGATTCAAGCGGAAGTCTTATATGGAAAAAAGAAGTCTCTGGATACAGGGTGTTTAACAGCTTTAATGCCGCGACAGCAGTCAGTGATGGAATTATTGCCGCAGGCTCTACCAGCGTTCCTGAAAGCATCGGGAACCGTGACTTCTTTATGGCCAAGTTCAGCTTCAGTGGAGAGCTTATCTGGCAGAAAAAATTTGACATAAACAACAGTGAAGACGACGAGTTTACGTCTATTGATGCATTCGGTTCTTCATTTATCGCTGCCGGCAACACAAGCGGCTATGACCCATCTGACATTATTGCCGGGACCTTCTCCGCAGAAGGAACCCTCCAGTGGATGAAAGCCTATGACGCCGAACGGGCGAAAGCGGGTGAGGTTTACCAGACAGCAACGGGTTACGGAATTGTCGGGTACAATGGCCTCGGGCTGCTCATCAGTGTAAAAGCTGACGGCACTATTCCCTATGGAGAAAAAAGAATCAGAACAATCACGCCATCATTTAAAAACACCGCCTTTGTTCTTTATGACAGGGCAATCACCGAAGGGACAGCTTCAAGAACTGTTACTTCAACCAGCGCCGTTATTAAAAATCTTACTCTCTCAGTAGAGGATCTTTAAACCAACACTACATGTATCCTGCAGCAACCCTCCGCTGCAGGATACTTTTTTTACAATCTCTTTATCTTCCCCGGAAGTATATAATCATACCGCCCCCGGAAAATTTTATTTGTGGTAAAACGCTTAAACCTTCTCAGCTGCAGCACCAGTTCCAAAAGAAAGGCATCCTGTCTGTAATATTTTTTTACTTCCTTTAACATCACCGGGTCAATGTCTTTTCCCTCAGGCTGGTTTTCGAGCCACTGATTGACAATTTCAATGCACCGGGGAATCCTGTCAGCCACCTGTTCTTTATAGAGATTCCCCAGGAGATCGAGAAGGGCGAGGCGAAGATCGAAGTAATCATTAAAATAATCTTCGGCAATACTGAAAAGCTTGAAAATTCTGCCTATGAGCCAGGGACCTGACCGGTAGATCGGTTCAGTAAAAGCCTCAACTTTTCCATTGATTCGCTTGATGGGAGACCCGATATCAATAAGCAGGGGCCCTTCTCCACTTTCAGGAAAGTACCAGTTCGAAAGCTGAGAATCCGCTGCAGCCTCAATGCCATCAGTGGATAACCGGTTATGCCTCAGGCACGAAACCACCACATCAGCGACCCTGGTTAACACAGGGTTCAATTCACTTTCATCACAGGTGCGCACAATAAAATTCCCGAGACGTTCTTTATTTAAAAGTTCCTGCACCAGATAGACGACATGGGTATGACCTTTTACAGCAAGGCATCGGGCAGGAAGTGGATCCACACCCCGCTGCCTCAAAAGATCAAGGTACTCATAAATATCTTTCACATACTGCGCTGTTTCATTTTCGTCGACAAAGCCTGACATACGCTTCAGAGCAAGTCCAGGAAGTTCATTCAGCGTTAAGACAACACTCAGTTCCCCGTAGTCAATGATGCGGCACCCGAAGGGGCCCCCTTCGGGATCATAAAGATCAACCTGTTCTTCAAAGGAAGTAACTATTCGGGTTATATGGTCCCGGTCATGCATCAGCCCCTCCCTCAAGAAGGTTTTCACACATTTTGATACTCTTTGCAAGAAGCCGGATAAGTTTCTTCCCCTCGCTTTCAGTTATAAGAAGCGTCGGTTTGAATTGAAGCACCGAACGGTCGTAGCCCGCCGGAAAGGCCCAGAGCCCCGACTGAAAAGCGCATGCCGTCATGAGGGCACCCCCAAGGGGATGATCAAACTTCAGCCCCATCACCAGGCCCTGCTGACGAACCTCAAGGAGAAAAGGAAAGCGGGCCTTAACTTCCTTCAATGAATCCTTAAAAAAGGTGCTCATTAATTTTATGTTTTCTACCACGGCGGGACGCTGAATAATTTCAAGTACCTTCAGGGCAACGGCGCACCCCAGCTCAGAGCCCCCGGTGGTTGAAGAATAGCCCCACCCGTCAACACTCAGCCAGGCCCCCGCTTCTTCAGAAAGAAGGGCGGCGGCAATCGGATAGAGGCCTCCTGAAAGGCCCTTACCGGCAACCAGAATATCCGGTTCAATGCCGAAGGTCTGGCAGGCCCAGGTGCTGCCGGTTCGCCCCAGACCTGTCTGCACCTCATCGGCAATCAGCATGGTTCCATATTTATCACAAAGCTTACGCGCCTCCCGGTAGTAGTCAGAATCGGGCATCAGAAAACCGCTGGTCGCGGGGATCATTTCGCACAACAGTGCGGCGGCTTCACTGTTTTTCAAGGCTTCCTCAAGAGCGGCGGTATCATTAAAGGGAACCCTGAAAAAATCTTTCTCAGGGGCTTCGGAATGAAAAAAGCGTCCCATCTCGGGATCACCTGCAGCTAAACCGAGGCCTCCGTGGCCGTGATAGGCACCTTCAAACGAAATAATGAGGCGCCGTCCCGTTGCCCTTCGGGCTGAGCGTATTGCCGCGTCTATCGCCTCGCCGCCCCCGGCGGTAAAAAGGGCATACTTAAAACCCCCCGGCATGGTTGCGATAAGAGTACGGGCCAGTTCGGTTCGGGCAATACTGACAAAGTGATGATTGCCCATGTCATAGTGACGGAGCGCCTCCTTCAGGGCACTGATGAGCTCAGGGTTACGGTGCCCCAGGTTATAAGTACCGCCGTTAATATGGACATCAAAGAGCTTTCTTCCGTCGAGATCCCAGAAGTAATGTCCCCGGCGCCGGGCCATGACGGGAATGGTATTGAGCTGACGAAATGTCTCTATTCGTCCAGGACATACATGCATGAGGGCTTCTTCAATCAGCTTTTTTTTATCAAGGGCTTCAAAGTCAAATAGTTCAGCCATCCCGCCTCCCCCTGTTGTTATTCAGTTTCTGATGTACCTTCAGTTTCACCGGCCTTTTTCAGCCTGAAGTAGTTTCTGGCAGACCATGCGGCAGTACCGGCAAGAACTGCCAGATCATCAATCCACCCTACGGGCCCTAAAAAATCCGGGATAAAATCAACGGGCCAGAGGGAATAAAGAATACCGACGGCAAGAAATACCAGGGATACAAAAAATCGCCGCTTTGCATTTCCAAGAGAGTTGTCTTCAATTTCCATTATCATTCACCTGCTTAATATAGTGTACTATCTATACCATAAGAAAAAAGGCTGTGTCAATGCATATTAGAGCATTTGGAGCAGACTCTTATAATTCTCCCTGCACTGTATATTAAAGCCTTATTCTTACTTGAAGGCTGTCACGGATGACAGTATGGATGGATAAAGCAATAGGACGGCGCGCAGGACGCTGGACAGGAGGTCCGAGTGCCGTGGTGCCATGGATGGCAAGGAACGGCTGCGCACTCACGCCCGTTGAGCCCCTCTGGCGATTGAAGAGCGCCCTTTTGCTTCAGTCCCTCTCGGCCGTCCATGGCCTCCGGGACATTCGCACATCCTGTGCAGCATTTTGTGGCGAGACAAAAGTAAGCCCCCGGATGAAGTACAGAATAAAGATATCGATAAAACACCCTGAAAATGAAAAAAAGAAAATAGGATTTTTTGAAGATACACATCTCCGGTTCCAGATACTGAACAAATTACACATTAAGTTAACAGCGTTACGAAAACTGGTTGATTTTTTTATCCATAAATAGTTATCTTCCTTATTATATCCATATAGAAAAGGGAATGAGCTATTTTACACAGGAGGTCTCATTACTATGAAAAAGTCTTTATTTACACTTGCTATTCTCACGCTCACCGCACCGGCACTCTTTGCCCTGACAGGTAAACAAATAATTGAAAAATCAGAAGCACTCCCTGAACCGACGAGCGCGAAAAGCCGTATTGTCATGACCATTACCAAGGGAGGGCGCTCAATAGTTAAGGAATTCAAACTGGCCAGCAAAAAGGTCAATGGCGACGCCAGGGCACTGGTAACCTTTATCCGACCCAGCAAAATGAAGGTATTGACCCACAGCCACAAGAATCGAGATGACGACCAGTGGATCAGGCTCTCATCAGGTCGCGTCAAGCGTATTGCCGGGGCTGACCAGAGCAAAGCCTTTGTCAATTCCCACCTGACCTATTACGATCTGCAAACCAGGGAAAAAAATGACTACAGCTACAAAAAGCTCGCCGATGCTTCAGCCATGGGAGTACCCTGCTATGTTGTTGAGGCAAAAAAAGTAAGGGGCTCAAAGATCTATGATAAAATCATAATCTATGTAAGAAAAAGCGATTTCTTTGTAGTGAAACTTTCTATCTACAAGAAGGGGAGACTCTACAAGCATATCGAAAACTATAACATAAAAAAAATAAAAGGAATCCTTACACCTAAAAAAGTTATGGTAAAAATGGTCAAGACCAGCGGCACCACTGTGCTGAACATTAAAACAGTTAACTATAATTCGGCAATACGCAATTCTGTTTTTAATAAATCATCACTGAGATAAAAAGAAAATAAAGGGAAGACGAAGCCTCTTAAAAGCGACGATGCGTTTTGTCGTCTTTAAGAGGCTTCGTCGCTTTTAAAAGCCGCCTTTTGCAAAAAGCTCATACATAAATATTCCCCCGGCAACTGAAACATTCAGCGAATCCGTACCATGCCCCATGGGAAGCGTTACCAGGGTATCAGACAACCGGCGCCACTGGGGAGTAAGACCATCAGCCTCATTACCCAGAAGAAGGGCCGACTTCTCAAGGCGTACAGTTTCCCGCAGGTCTGCCGCTTCATTATCAAGAACAGTCCCATAGAGATGAAAGCCCGCCTCTTTCAGCATCTCTGCATCAGCAGCTTCATCTTCCATTTCGACCAGTGGCATAACCAGGGCTGTCCCCATGGAAACCTTCAGGCTCCGACGCCCCAGGGGATCACATGACGCGGGTCCCAGGAGCAGGCCGTCAACACCCATTGCGGCTGCGCTGCGGATAATGCTCCCCAGGTTTTCCGCGTCTGTCAAGTCGGGACAGATAACCAGCCGGCGGCATCGGGACATTTCAGAAAGAAGCTCACTGGTTCGACGAAAGGGGCGGCGGATACCCGCGGCCATAACACCGCGGTGAAACCGAAAACCGGCAATCTCTTCTATTTCAGCATCACTCTGCACATAGACGGGACACCGGCCCGCTGCAAGCTGATTCATTTCTTCAGCCATCCGTTCACTGGAAAGAATTGACTCGACTTCCCAGTCAGAAGAGAGAAGACGCTCCACAAGAAAGCGCCCCTCAGCAATAAACCGCCCTTCTCGCCTCAGGTCTCGCTCCCGAAGATTTTGATATACCGAAAGTTGATCACTCATGGCTTCATGATAGAAAGAGACTTATTCAATGTCTATAATTATTTTTGAAGGCGCGAAAGCGTTTTCGCGCCTTCAAATGATCATTTTCATTGACAAAGAAACAGACCGGTATATAAATACTGCACAACTACTACATGCGAGGTATCCCATGGGCTGTTTATTCTGCAATATTATTGAAGGAAGTATCCCCTCAACAAAGGTTTATGAAAATGATAAAGTGTATGCCTTTGAAGACATCGACCCCAAGGCCCCCGTCCATATACTGGTAATTCACAAGACCCACACTAAAAATATCGATGAGCTTACAAAAGACAACGCGCAGATAATGGCAGATCTTTTTCTCGCGGTAAAGGAAGTCGCCGCACTGAAGGGGATCGATAAAGATGGCTACCGGGTCATAATCAATAACGGTACCGCCGGTGGCCAGGAGGTCTGGCACCTCCACATTCATATTCTGGGGGGACAAAAAATGGGTCCCATGGTGTGCAGTCACGGATAGTATGCCCTCACCGCCTCACGCGCCCTTCTGCGAACCGGTAAACTTCCTTTCAACTCACCGTTCCATGACGCCTGAACGTATCAATTCACCGTACCAGCGCCCGCCTGCCTTGATGCATCGTTCCTGGCTCTCGAAGTCAACATGAACAAGGCCGAAGCGCATCGCGTACCCCTTGTCCCATTCATAGTTATCGGTGAGCGACCAGACCATGTAGCCTTTGATATTGATCCCCTCCTCCATGGCGCGATGAACCTGAATAAGATGCTCCTGAAGATACCGAATACGAAAAGCCTCATCAGTGGCGGCAACCCCGTTCTCGGTCACAATAACCGGAAGATCAGTTGCTGTTCCCACCATTTTCAAAACATCATAGAGCCCCCGTGGATAAAGAATCCACCCCATGTCAGTCACCTGGTCCCCCTCCCGGGCTGGAAGGGCTTCCATTCCCTTCATGTAATTTGTGCTGTAGTAATTTATACCGACGAAATCCATGGCCCCTTTCAGTTCAGGGAAAGGAAGTCCCGCCCCCAGGGGGAAACCGACGCGCCCGGTGCGAACCGCATCAAAAAAACAGCCGTTGGCCACCCGGTCAGCCAGACGGGCAGTAAAGCGGTCAAAAAAGGAAGATTTTCTCCAGGGCTGAAAATGCATGTAGGCAAAGGCGACACCCACAGGAGCATCCTTATGATACTTTTTGATAAGGCGGTAGGAGCGCCCCTGCATGGAAAAGAATGTCCGGTAAACCTTTATGAATTTATACCAGCTTTCATTGTAGGGAGGAAAAAGCCCCGCAAGATATCCTCCCAGGGGGACCACATTCGGCTCATTAATAGGCAGCCAGTAATCAACGAGATCACCCAGGGCCTGAATGACCGCTTCCACATAAAAGCTGAAATGCTTCATAAAGACTTTCCGCTTGAGAAACCCGCCTTTCGCTTCCACCCAGAGGGGTATGGTAAAGTGATGCAGGCAGAGCATTACGGAAATACCCCGGTCTTTCAAAGCCTCAAGCATCTTTCGATAATGAGCCAGGGCATTTTCATCAATGCACCCCTCTTCAGGTACGATGCGCGACCATTCTGTAGAAAGACGATGCACCTGGATACCCATCTCCCGGGCAGAGTCATAGTCAGCCTCGTAATGGTTCCAGTGATCCGCCGCATTCCCGCATGGATCAGAAAAACGGCGCTCTGACTGCGGCAGCGCCCGGTCTGCCTGTTCCATCCGGTACCAGTCATTATTGTAATTACCGCCTTCGGTCTGATAGGCTGAAGCGGCACTCCCCCAGAGAAAATCTCCGGGGAACTGTATCGGCTTATGAGACATAATGACTGTCTTCCTTTTTAAATATTTTAGAGGCGTGATCTGCCAGTAAATGCAATTATTTATTTGATGGCGCGATGTTTTAATTGAAGGTGCGAAAGCGCTTACGCGCCTTCACTCAAAACATCCTGCACCTTCAGTACATCAATAAAAACCGCAAACTTCCTAACAATTAAAACATCACAAAAATCGTAAAAACGGGAAAATTTCTTGCTAAAATAACCCCCTTTTGAAAACATTGCAACACCTTTCTGCTGAAAAATTAGATGTTATTTCAGCAGCATATTCCAAAGGAAGGAGAACATTGATGAACACCTATGAACTCACTGTAATTCTGCGTCTCAAAGAGCTTGAGGCCACCCAGGAAAAGATGAAAGAAATCCTTTCCAAAAATGGCATCACGATTGTCAGCGAAGATCCGTGGGGCAACAAAAAGCTCGCCTACGAAATCGACAATGAAAGAGAAGGCTATTACTTCTTCGCCACTGTCCAGACATCACCTGAAACGGTAGAAAATGTAATTGCCGAATTCAGACTTAACCATGAGATTCTCAGATATCTTTTCGTAAAAATCAAAGCCGCGTAAAGGCAAAGGGGGATTCCCATGGCAAGTGACCTTAACAGAGTAATGATAATAGGAAGAATCGTACGTGACCCGGAACTCCGGTACACTCCCACGGTACAAGCTGTTGCCAACTTTTCCGTGGCAAACAACCGTTCGTATGTACAGGGAACTGAAAAAAAAGAACAGGCAAGTTTCTTTAACTGTATTGCCTGGGGTAAACTTGGAGAACTGGTCGTCCAGTACTGCAAGAAAGGCGCACGCCTCGGTCTCGAAGGAAGGCTTCAGCAGCGTTCCTGGGAAGACCAGAACGGCAACAAGCGCTCCGCGGTTGAAATCGTGGCGGATAACGTACAGTTCTTATCACCCAGAGACAGTACGGGTGGAGACGTTCAAATCGACATGCCGGCTCAGGAACAGGCACCACAAAGCGCCCCTGCCCCTGTCGACAATAACCCATTTTCAGATGATGATATTCCATTCTAGTATAGACACAGGAGACACCAATGTCAGAAGAAATCAAAAGCACAGAAGCTGAAGAGAAAGCAGCTAAAACAACAGAAGAAAAACCGGCCGCAGCACCTGCAGCCGAAACAACAAATAAACCTGCAGAAACAGCAGCACCTGCAGCTGCGACTACAGATAAACCTGCAGAAGCAACAGCACCTGCAGCTGCGACTACAGACAAACCTGCAGGAACAACAGCGCCTGCAGCTTCAACACCCAGACCTGCCGGGCAGCGTTCAGACCAGCGTCCCGGTCAGGGCGGTCCACGACGTGACGGACCAGGCGGCCCTCGACGTGACGGAGGAAGACCTCAGCGAAGAGACGGACAGCGTATGCCCCGTTTCCGCCGCAAGGTCTGCAGATTCTGCCACGATAAAGCAGCTGTTATCGATTACAAAAAAATCGATGTTCTTGAAAGCTTTATCACTGACCGGGGTAAAATTCTTCCCCGCCGTGTTACCGGTACCTGCGCCAAGCATCAGCGTACTGTCGCACGGGAAATTAAGCGGGCACGAATTATAGCACTGCTTCCTTTTGTAGAGAAATAAGTACAGTGGTGAGTTACTTTATCATAGTAGCACTGGCACTCCTCTTTGTGCTCTTCTTTGCCTTTACCGCATGGCGGTGGGGTGCCGTTGCCGCCGTACCGGCGGCAATACTGGTGCTGCTTTCCTTTTTTCTCAACAGGAGCCTTGATGAGGCACTCTTTATCTCCATAGCGGCACTGCTGGGATTTTTCAGCGGTTTCGTGGTTCGAAAAAACATTTCCCTCACCGTATACCTTGTTTCGGCGACACTTTTCATGGGAGCTGTTTTTACCGGCCAGCACTACATGCTGAAAAAGTTTTACAACATTGACCGCATGCAGGAATCGCGGATAATTATGGAGAACTTGATTAAAGACGCCCCGCTCACAGAAGAACAGCGCCGCGTTCAAATTGAAAAGCTCAACCTTGGGCAGGAGTTTATAAAAAACAAAATGCCCTTTCTTTTTTTCATGGAAGCCCTGATCTTTTCCGCCCTGGCCTTTCTGGCGGTTAAAATCTTTCTGGTCAGGTTCCATAAGGTAAAAACTGAAAAAGGGCTTGAACTCTTCAGGCTGAGCGATTATTTTATTTTTGCCTTAATCGCAGGACTCGGAACGGTCCTTCTGGTCGACGGGCAGGAGTATCCGCTCATCTATCTCATCGCCTTAAACATGGGACTGATTACGGCACTCCTCTACCTGGTACAGGCCATGGGGGTCATAAAGTTTTTTCTTATGAAACGAAATATGCCGCGCTATCTACTGCCTGTCATGTTTCTGTTTCTTTTGCTGACAAGTTTACAGATACTTCCCTTTTTCCTGATTATTCTTGCAGGATTCGGGACCCTCGACTTGTGGGCTGACTTTAGAAAACTAAATACCGTTGAAAAACCGGAAATATAATCATAGAGGGGGAAGTCAAATGCCCCCTGAGCAGATAATCTCAGTACGAGGAGAAAACAATGAAAGTAATACTTCAAAAAGATATTCCTAACCTAGGTGATGCAGGAGACGTCAAAGATGTTGCCGCTGGTTACGCGCGCAATTACCTGATACCTCAGAATCTGGTTATCATGGCAAATGCTTCAAGCCAAAAGGCCATTGAACACCAGAACAAGCTTATTAAGATCAAAAAAGAAAAGCGCAAAAAAAACAGCGAGAAACTTGCCGACAGCATGAAAGACCTTACATTGACCTTTCAGGTTCAGGTCGGCGAAGAAGACAAGCTCTTCGGATCTATAACCTCTATCGATATCAGCAAAGAACTCAAGAAAAAGGGCTTCGGCTTTGATAAACGTAAAATCATGCTCGATGCCCCTATCAAAGAACTGGGCGAATTTCAGGTTCCTTTGAAACTTGAAGAAGGCCTTAATGTTGATATCAAAGTAGTTGTAGAAAAAAAGGAGTAATATATGTCTCTGGATCGGCTTCCGCCCCAGGACATTGATACAGAAACAGCCTGCCTTGCATCAGCACTGCTGAGCAGGGAGGCACTGTATAAGGTAACTGAAATCCTCCAGCCGGAGGATTTTTACCTGAATAAGCACCGGATCATTTATGACGCCATCGTTTCCCTGGAACGAAAAAACACCCCCGTTGATCTCACCACCCTGAAACAGCGCCTTGCTGATCAGAATGAACTTGAAGATATCGGTGGCGATGCGGCCCTTGCCGAACTCTATCGTTCGGTCTCAACCTCGGCAAACGCTGAATACTACGCACAAAGAATCAAAGACATGGCTATTCGCCGGCAGCTTATCGATGCCTCCACAAAGTCTATTGAGCAGTGCTTTGATACATCACAGGAAACCGCTGAAGTAATCGATAATATTGAGACAAATATTTTTAACGTTACAGAAAAACGTATCGTTTCAAACTACAAGGCTATCGATGATGTTCTCAAAGAAACATTAACGGATATCGGGCACTGGTACGAGACCAAGAAAACTGTTACCGGAACACCAACAGGCTACAATGACCTTGACGAACTCCTGACAGGTTTTCACGGCTCGGAGCTTATTGTTATCGCCGCCCGTCCCGGTATGGGGAAAACCGCCTTTGCCTTGAATATCATGAACAATATCGCCTCCATTGCACCGGAAAAAGCGGTACTTTTCTTTTCCCTTGAAATGCCCGCATCTCAGCTCGGAATGCGGCTTCTCTGCATTCAATCTCTGGTGGACTCACAGCGGGTTCGTACCGGTCACATCAGCTCAGAGGAAATGAAGCAGCTCTTTGCAGCCGCCTCACTACTCGGTAAATCAAATATTTATCTCGATGACACCCCTTCTATTAATATTATGGAAATCCGGGCCAAGGCACGACGCCTTCAGCAGAAAGTTCCCGTGGGGCTTATCATCGTCGACTATCTCCAGCTTATCACCAGTTTATCCCGGGTCGACCGGCACCTGCAGATTGCGGAAATATCCCGATTCTTAAAACAGCTTGCCCGGGAACTGGACATTCCGGTCGTTGCCCTCTCCCAGCTTTCACGTGCCGTTGAGCAGCGTACTGACCAGCGTCCCACTCTCTCCGACCTGCGTGAATCAGGAGCGATTGAACAGGATGCTGATGTCGTCATGTTTATCTACCGGCACGAAAAGGTCAACAGGGACAGCGAGAAAAAAGGTATTGCCGATATCATTGTCGCCAAACAGCGGAGTGGTCCTATTGATGACATAAGCCTTAAATTCTGGGACAAGTATACCAAATTCGATAATCTTGATCGATCCCATGAGTACGATGAGGCGGTGCCGACCTATGAGTAATGGCGAAGCAAGTCTTCCAGTCAGAATAATGCAGGGCCTTGGAGCCCATGCGGTTTTTCTGAAAGACACGATTCGGTGGGCCTTTCGCCCCCCCTTTGATTTTGCCAATACCATCAGCCAGATGCTTGAAATCGGCTACAAGTCTATTCCCGTAACAACCATTACCCTTTTTTTTACCGGTATGGTTATGGCCTACCAGATCGGCCGCGCCATGGATGCCCTGATGTCAGGATCAAGTATTTTTATCGGCAGCGCCGTCACCATTTCAATGTTCCGGGAACTCTGCCCTGTATTGACGGGGCTTCTCCTCGCGGGACGCGTCGGATCATCCATAGCGGCAGAGATAGGCACCATGCAGGTAACCGAGCAGATTGACGCCCTGCGTACCCTCTCTGCCAACCCGATCCAGTACCTGTCGGTACCCCGTTTTATTGCCTGCCTGGTCATGACGCCGACCCTGACCATTCTTACCGACCTGGTGGGAGTCCTGGGGGGCGGTTTTATCGCCTACTTCGGCTTAAACATCACGCCTGAAAAATACGCTGAAAATATTATACACTATGTCAGCCTGGCTGACTTTACGTCGGGACTGATAAAATCAGTCTTCTTCGGAATCATCATCGCCAATATATCTTGCTACCAGGGCTTCAATACCCGGGGCGGTGCGGAAGGTGTCGGGCGCTCAACAATTGCAGCGGTCGTAAACTCGTCAATGGTAATTCTTATTTCAGATTACTTTCTAACCTATCTGCTTACATTTATTGATCTATAAAACAGGACCCTATGAGCAAAGAAAAAAACGCTTTCATCAAACACCTCAAGGATCGTGATATTCAGAAAAAAATTCTCGATGCCTTTACTGCAGTAAACCAGGAAGACTTTTTTACTGACAACGTGGTCGGCGGCCTTTATTCAGAGAAACCGATTCCCATCGGCTGCGGTGAGACCAGTGATCACCCCTTTGCCCTTGCAAAAATGATCCAGGTTCTTGATCCGAAAAAATCATGGCGAATACTTGAAGTCGGTACCGGCTCCGGTTACTCCACGGCAATCCTCTCAGGCATGGTGAAGGAAGTTATAACAGTTGAGTATCACCAGAACCTCGCCGAAATAGCCAAGGAAAATCTTATTGAGCAGGAACATTTCAATGTACGTATATTCGCGGGAGATGCCACAAAGATGCATGACCGCCTGGGCCCCTTTGACGGCATTATCATCCACCCCGCATGCAGTCACCGGCCCCTGACAATACTCTCGATGCTGAAGGAAAGCCGTTTTGCTGTTTTCCCGATGGGACCATCATTTCAGCAGCAGATAGTCCGGTACAAAAACAGTCTCCTCAGCGGCGAAGATACCCTGCAGAATTTTACCTTTTACGATTTCTGCTCAGCAGAATCAATTCGAGGCGAATACGGATGGAAGGACCAGAACAAAGATTTCTTCGTTGATGAACTTCCCGATGACAAACGCATTAAGACCATTGACGATGACGGGAAAGAAAAAACTAAAGAGAAGAAAGAAAAAAAGGCGAAGAAAAAAGCTGCAAAGAAAAAGAAGTAGCATCCCCGGCAGGTTCACCTGAAGACTCGAACCTGCCGAAAATTTAATCACATCATTTCTTTTTACTCTTCGTCATGAATCACCCCGAGGCCGTAGCCATCAAAGGCATAATTGGCAATTCGTACCTGGTCAACACTTCCATCAAAAAAATACTCAGTTATCCCGTTATGATACCTGCCAATCTGCAAAGAATCGCTGCCGGAGGCTCGAGTCCCCGTAAACGCTGTGTCTGTTGCCGCGGCAGCATATGACGATTCTGTCGGATTAATATAAAGTGCCACATTATTATTTTCAACAGTCGCGGCAACATAATACCAAGTGCCCGCACTGATACCGCCAGTACTGAAAGTATAGCCCGTTCCGCCATCGCCAAGAAGAAGAGTCAGGTTCCCGCCTGAATCTACATAGAAGGCAAATTCAGCGGTACCGGCACCACCGGATCCCTTACTGACTATAGGATAGATTGTGCCAGCAGCGAAAGGAGCATCGATATTAATCCACGCTGCAACAGAAAAATCAGCGGCAAAAGACTGAGTAAGACCAGGAACATCAACAAACTGACTACTCACTCGGTCAAGGTCTATCGCCTCCGGAACAGTCTCTGTCCCTTGACCACTGACATAGTCCGGCGAAGCCGGCTCAGTGCCGTTATATCTTCCCATGGTATCAAGGGTATTGCTGTTGAAAGCAAAAAAGGCCAATGTCTTATTCGAAGGCTTATCCGCCCCCCCCAGCTCATCACAGGATATAAAAGCTACAGCTGTTAAAAAAATTACGATAAAAACTCCAATCCGATTTTTCATAGCTTGTTCCTCTTTTTATAGTATTACATATACCTAAAAATAACTTAACATTGTTCAGGTGTCAATAAATATGTGACAAAACTTATGAGTTGAAGGCGCGAAAGCGCTTTCGCGCCTTCAAAAAGATCGCATCTTCAGTATTTTCACAAAATCGATTTCTTTTTCTCTTCGGGATTTTCATCATCCTTATAGCAGTAGCGGCAGCCATAAATCATCAGCTTCTGCTCTTTGTCACCCGCAACAGGAGCGGCGTACAGGGCCTCATACTTGGAGAGACTGGAACGGCAGAGGGGACAGATTCGTTCTCCCGGGGGGATCGTTTCAGCGGAAAAAGGCGCATCGCCTTTGTCTTCCCCCCCATTATCTTTTTTCTTTTCTGTGGCTTCCTTTATTTTTTCCTTTCCGTCATTGAGAAGGGAGACCAGATAAATAAAGGCGGTTACGCCGATAACCAGGCCTGCAATATAGAGAAGAGCGCTCATTTTTTCTTCCTGACAACAAAATTAATCATTACGGTTTCTTCAACCGGTTCACTGAAGGTAAAATCACCAAAAATGCCGAGGATTTCCATTCTTTCGCGGCGTAAAACTTCTGTTATTTCCTTGATGGAATAAATTCGCTGAAAATGGTTTTCTTCTCTGCAGGTACCATCATTGTTAAAAAAGCGAAGGGTGGAAACCATCAGCTTTTCCTTCGGGTCATAGTGGTTTGTCCATTCTACATCCTGCCCCCGTACATCGTAGCAGGTTGTCTGGGCGTCGAAATTCTTCTGCATATTATATTCAGTGGTGACATCGAACATGAAAATAGTTTCATCCCCCATGACCTGTCGAACCGAAGCGATGGCGGCCTGAACTTCCTTCATCTCAAGAAAATAATTCATCGTATCGTGGACCGCAAAGATAAAATCCGGGGTTTTAGCCAGACTGAACCGGCTTATATCACCGCAGAATACTCTGAAATTCCGAAAGGCCCGCGCCTTTGCCACCCGCACCATGTCGAGAGAAAGATCCATGCCGTATATGGTATAATTATCGGCAGAAAACTTGGCACCAAAACGCCCGGTACCGCATCCCAGTTCAAGGATCAAGTCGGGATCATCGACAAATTCATGCATGACCTTCCGAATATAAGCATACCAACCCTGATAATCGACACCCTGGAGGATAAAGTCGTAGGCCGGGGCCAGGTCAGAATAAGGATCAATGTATTTAATAGGACTCATGGCAGCACTCTCCTGCGGCTAGAGAGTCCCGAAAGGGCTGTTTTGTCAAATAATATCTGCAGTATTTTCAGCTGCCTTCACCCGCTCCCTGTTCAGGGAGCATGTTACTTTTTTCCGTATAACAGTATAATTAATTCTTGCATTATACGGTAAAGACCGTAGCGTTAACTTCACATAAACGTATTATTATACAAGGAAGAACAATGAGCAGCGAGACAACCATAACCGAAGAGACCGATTCACTCAACAGCCCGCTGCCGGGCGATGAGAGCGAAAAAGTGTCATACAACATTGAGTTCAGGGGAAACGCCATTGAATACTTCAAGATATGGATCGTTAACACCGGGCTCTCGATTATTACCCTGGGGATCTATTCTGCCTGGGCAAAGGTACGAACAAATCGATACATCTATGGCAGCACCTTTCTTGATTCATCATCTTTTCAGTATACCGCCAGCCCCCTCGGCATTCTGAAAGGAAGACTGATCGCCGGTGCTTTTTTCGCCGTGTACATGCTCTTTACCAGGTTTTTTCCTGAAATAGCGCCCCTCTTTTTTCTTCTGGCGATGCCCTTTATCCCCTGGATGGTGGTAAAATCTCTCAGGTTCAGGTCACGGTATTCCCGGTACCGAAATATCAGCCTTGATTTCACCGGCACGGTAACGGAAGCCCGAAAGTACTGGTTCTGGATGTACTTTCTCGTTATTGTCACCTTCGGCTTTATAATTCCCTATATCGACTTCCGTCAAAAAGAATTCATGTTCAACAGAAATAATTACGGGCAGACCCCCTTTAACTTCTCCGGAAAATGGGAAAATTTCTTTGTCATCTACATCCTGGGGGGACTCATCACCTTCGGCCTGGTCATTGCGGCTCTTCTCCTTGGGGGTGGAATCATAGCAGCGGCTGTTGCAGCAATTGCCGTAATGACCCCTGACGCCATGGGAACACTACTGGAAGATGAAGCGATTCTCGCGGCCCTGATACCCATTGCCATGATGTTTCTCTATCTTCCTGCGGTCATGTTCATGACAGCCTACAAAAGGACTTCAGTCTTTAATTATCTCTTTAACAATACGACTCTGGGCTCTATATCCTTTACAAGCACCCAGAAAATTTTAACGGTCTTCTGGATTTACCTTTCAAACTTTTTTGCCATAGTTTTCACTCTCGGCATTCTTTATCCATGGGCCCTGATGCGGCTTGTCCGCTACCGGATGGAAAACATATCTCTTGAAACCGATGGAGACCTGGATTCATTTCTCGCTTCAGAGAACCAGAATGTTTCCGCAACAGGAGAAGAAATAGGCGAGGCATTTGACTTTGATATCAGCATATAAAATAACAGGGAATTTTTTCCCACCCGGACAGTCTTTAAAGCATGACGCTGAAATTTCAGTAGACCCGAAGCTCTTTACGGTTCATCTGTACAATGAAGAACCTCGCAGGTACCTTATTGAAGAATTAACAATCAGCGACCGCATCGGCGATACCCCCTGTATCATATCACTTCCCGACGGGGGACTGGTGGAAATTTTTGACAATGAAAGCCTCGACGCGCTTTTTCATACCCTTCCCCAAAAGCCCCGGAGCCGGTTCATACATACCCTTGAAACCCGCTGGCAGTGGATAGGAGCAGCCCTTGCGGCCATTGTCGTTTCGCTTGTTCTCCTTTTTACCTTTGGCCTTCCCATGCTGTCGCAAAGCATCGCGTCGCAGATTCCCCCTGTAGTTTCTGAAAAAATGACTGTAAAGGTTATAGCTATGCTCGACAGCGGCATGGTGACTCCTTCCGGGCTGAAAGAAAGAACCAAAAGAAAATACCAGCGCTATTTTAAAAGAATGACCCGCAGGATGGCCCAGGGAAAAGACTATAACTTTCGCCTTCTCTTTCGAAAAGGGAACGCCATCGGGGCGAATGCATTAGCCCTCCCTGATGGAACGATCATTGTAACCGATGAATTGATCCGTCTGGTTTCTCACCGCAATGAATTTATCGGAGTCATGGCCCATGAGGCGGGTCATGTGGTTCACCGTCACGGCCTTCGCATGACACTGCAATCTTCCCTCACCGGACTGGTGCTTGTCTATCTTGGCGGTGACATTTTAAATTCTGCATCTATTATTGCAGCCCTTCCCGGTATTCTTATCGAAAGCGGCTATTCCCGTGATTTTGAACGTGAAGCCGACAAGTTCTCCTTCACCTACATGAAAGAAAACAACATACCGTCAGAATACTTTGCGACGCTACTCAAGAAACTGGAAAGCCAGCAGAAGACTTCCGGCAAATCAAATCTTTTCTCAACCCATCCTGCAACATCTGAGCGCCTTCAGCTTTTAAAAAGCTACGAGAAATAGGCCCCGGTACCGGGGCTCAAAACGCAATGAAAACCGGCACAAAGCATATGACCGCACCTTCCCCCCTGATTCTCGAAATCAAGGGAAACTCTCTTGATGACGGCCCCGGCATCAGGTCTGTTGTATTCTTCAAGGGCTGCCCCCTTGACTGCGTCTGGTGCCACAACCCGGAAAGCAAAAGGAAAACCTCGGAGCTTTCCTTTGATCCGGGTGTCTGTGTCGCCTGTGACGCCTGCATCGAGGCATGCCCTGAGAGAGCCTTAAAAAGAAAAAAGAAAGAATTCATCAACCGGGAAAAATGCACCCTCTGCTTTCAATGCACCGATGTCTGCCCCTCAGGGGCTCTAAGCCGGACAGGCAGAGAGATGACGGCCAGTGATATCCTTGAAACCGTAACCCGGGATAAACCATTTTATGACAGCTCAGGCGGGGGCATAACCCTTTCGGGGGGAGAGCCAACACTGAACATCGACTTTCTTTCAGAAGTAGCAGCCGGAGCACAGAAAAAAGAGATACACGTGCTCCTTGAGACCTGCGGCCTTTTCAGCTTTGACTCATTCATTGAAAAAGTATATCTCCACCTGGATGAAATATTTTTTGACATTAAGATCTTTGATGAAGAAGCCCACAAAAAATACTGCGGCGCTTCGAACAAAATAATCATGGAAAACTTTTCCCGGCTCCACGAAAAGTTTCTGGCCGGCGGCGTACCGATCCTTCCCCGGACGCCCCTGGTTCCCGGTATCACCGACGGTGCGGCAAACCTTGCGGCTATTGCCGATTTTCTCAAAGGCAATAATGTCACCAACGCGTCGCTTCTCGACTACAACCCCCTCTGGCACGAAAAGAATCTTAAAATCGGCGTGACCAACCGGTACTCAAAGAAGAAAGAGATGCAGGACTTTATGGATAAAGATGCGGTAAAAACTGCCAGGAATATTTTTGAGAAAGCCGGCATTATACTTACATAGAGACCGGTATGACCAACCTCTTCACCTTTACAAAACTTATATTGGTTTCACTATTCTGATGCGCAGTTTATATAAAGCATGTTCCATTTTCATCCAGGGGCCCCAGGTACCTGAATAACCTGAATAAGTTCTTTTTACAGTCATTTCAAAACCCGGTTCAAGAAAAAAGCCACCCATATCAAATCCCCCGGAAAGCATCAGAGAGCACCCCTGAACTCGACCCGAATAAGATCCTAGATTATTTTCACCCTTTTCCCAGACATAACGATATCGAAAAGCGCCATGGAGGTAATATGTTTCCATCTCAATACGAAGGCCCGCCTGGGACACGAAACCGTATTTTCCAAAATAGCTATTATCATCTGTTTCAAAATTCTCATAATAATCGGCCCCCAGTGATGGACCGAACCCGAGATAAGGCTGCAGCATTCCCCTATCAAAACGCAGGGCAGGGAAAGCGTCTACCTTCAATGAAGTTAATAATGCATCCCGTATATCACCATTGTATTTAAAAAAACGGAAATCCAATTCACCATCACAGATAAAATCAACCTTAACCGTCCCTTGCTTCAATTCAACAAAAGAAGTGTATACATTATAGCCGACGCCAAATTGATATACATCGGCAGCTTCTCCAACGGCGAAGGTAAAATTAAACTCCCAGCCCTTTTTCCCATCTGCCATGACCTGAGTACCAAAAAAGATAAAAAATATTATAAAAAGACACAGACGTTTCATATGCTTATAATCCTCCAGATTTTATCAACAATTATTGAATGTACTGTCAAAACCTGCACCAGCCACACTAAAATAACGCCCCAAGCGAAGCAAGAACTCTTTAAAAAAATAATGCTCTATTAAAAAAA
>Ga0209692_10001235_pt1 | contig 37315 bp, 35 predicted proteins | sample tdDd472_FD_187129 | JGI IMG/M metagenome (GOLD analysis project Ga0209692, IMG submission 187129) | Marine sediment microbial communities from the Atlantic coast under amendment with organic carbon and nitrate - tdDd47.2 (SPAdes)... | ecosystem: Environmental > Aquatic > Marine > Coastal >...
TAACGGTGTCCTCAAGGGGCTCTACGTCAAACAGTATCCAACGGGGAATTGGATCATTGATTTCTTCTTCCCCAAAATTCGTCTCGGCGTAGAGATCGACGGGAGCGGACACCTTGAACCAGTACAGATGGAAAAGGACCGGCGAAAGGACGCCGACTGCGCCAACCTCGATATCACCATGATCCGTTTTACCAATGACGAGGTTTTCGGAGAGCGTGACCCGCTAGTCGATAAACTCCGCGACGGTTGGCGGCAAGCGCTGCGCCGGGAGAACAAGATCATTGGGAAAACTGAGAGAGAGTTGAGGAAGCAATCAATCCAAGGGTGTGCTTCTTATCCCTAAAAATAGCTCAATTTCTATGAATGCGAATTTTTGAAACAGGGTGGATCATTTCACGTTTTAATGCCGAGTGTATCAAGGTTGTCGGTTAGGCTGAAAATGAAACTTCACCTTGGCTACCAGGAGGATTGGTATGTTCAGCTTTATAAATTGGCCCGCACGCTACTTCGCCAAGCTTAAATACATGAGCTGGAAGGAAGCGTTTAAACAGGTTCTCATTGTTTCAGCGATACTGGCCGCAGTTAACTTTTTTCTTTCTGCAGAGATGTTTCGTTGGCTTTTGAACCCTGACACCCCGCCTGTTTTTAGGGAAGGGTTCGGTGTTCTCATACCACTATTCTTAAAGTCCGTTCCGTTTGCCATGGCCGCTGGTGCCGGTGCGGCGTACTTCGCCTTTACAAAAATTGATCTAACAAAGCCAATCGAGGAAGAGCATGCTTGGTTTGTTGAGGCGAAGAAGAAGCGCCCATATTTGCGGCATCTCCCTAAAGCTTGCACACATTTCCTTATTGGCTGCTTGTTTTTAGCCAATCTCTGCAATCTGGCAATTGCTGCTATGCCGTTGTTTTTGCTTGCGGCCAATGCCCCAGCCATAGCTCAACAGCTCAATGCAGCGATGCAATAGGAGAGAGTATAAAGATTTTTTTTCGTAATTTGGCAAGCTTATGGGGTGGAGAGGCGTTTTGACAGAAAAGAAGATCATTTATTTTGATGAGAGTGGTTACACAGGAACTGACCTACTGAATCTGGATCAGCCGGTGTTTTGCGTCGCAAGTTCAGATCTGGAGGAAGAGCTATCTCGTGAAATTCTCTCGAATTCATTTCCACGGTTCCAAGGGAACGAGTTCAAGTTCAGAAATATTTGGCGAAATAGAACGCACAGAGGAAATCTGTCACGCTTCATTGAAGCACTCGGACCACACTTAGAACATGTTTTTGGCTACGCCGCTGATAAGGAGTTTGTACTGCTTACTAAGATTGTGGATTTCTTAGTTGAACCAGTTGTGACTCAGGCTGGCTACGACTTCTACGCAAATGGATTTTGCCGTGGTTTCGCAAACATGTTTCATTTCGCAATGACGGAATTCGCCTCACAGGAAGACTATGCGACACTTATCAACGCCTATGGAACGTTCAGTAAAACCCCAACCGTGGAGAAGCTGGCGGCTCTTCAGAGTACCTTGGAAAACCTGTTGAATCAGTGCTCAGAGGAGCTGAAGCCATTTCTTGGTATGGCGAGCTTTGGAGCCCAAATTTTTCATGATCACAGCAATATTGAAACTTTTGGTGACAGCAACGAAATCCAGTTGACTGTGGTTCTTTCTTCCGTGGCTTATTGGCGTTCAAAGACTGATCTTGATCTGGTCGTAATCCATGACCAGTCCTCCAATTTTTTTAAGCAAAAAGACTTATGGGACACCATAACTGCGGCAGAAGTGCCAGAGCAGGTAATTATTTCAGGTAGTGGGTTCCCGGTCCAATATCCTCTTCGTGTGGTATCAACTGAGCCAGGAGATTCTAGGGATCACTGGACAATTCAGTTGTGCGATATGGTCAGTGGCTTAATGGCTAAATCGTTATCAAGGAATCTCTCTGGTGATGACAGTGCATCAATTGGAGAATTGATGGAGGCTGGTTTGGGGGAGTTGCAGTTAGATGGGATTCGACCAGGGACCGATTTTATCGAAGGTCCCCCGTCTCATAAAGACGGTCCAGATGCCGTAGATCAGTTTACCCAGATAATTTTTAGACAGTAAACCCGCGGCAAGCGCCACAACACATGGTTGACATTTATCACGGCACAACTAAGGGTAAAGTGCTCAATGTTGATGCTGTTGAGAGCCGTGTATCAATGCATAAGACCGACGTGAAGATTTTTAGTAGTCGAGGTGACCTTCTGCCGTTTGCGGACATCGTACGGCAAAAAGCTGAATCCGATAGAATTGCATTCGGTTTTTTGCCTGAAGTCGCTTATCACGAAGCTGCTGTGAATGAGAAGTTACTCGTCGCGGTCAGTCCTGACGACAATTCTTACAAGGGGCACCTTATCTACGGGGGGGTCTTCCCACGCGGTAGGGTGTTTCAAGTTTTTGTCGATCCATCATGTAGGCAGCAAGGGATCGCCAAAGTTCTTTTCGACCAGCTATTCGATATTCTCAACGGTCTCCATTTTACCCAGATATCCGCTCGGGTTGCCTCAGACTTATCCGCTGCGAACGCACTCTATGAAAAGGTAGGTTTTAAGACACTGCGACAGGTCGACGGAAAGTCGAAAAATCGAAGGATCAATCTTAGAGTTCGTGACTTAGAGGCACCGACACTATTTACATTCGTTCAAAAACCAATCCCCGCGAAGGACCTGAATATTCCCGAGAGGACGGCGGCGAGATCGCCAACATATGTCATTGATCTCAATGTTGTGTTCGATGCGGTAAGACGGCGTGCCAGAACTAAAGAGGCTGGTATTGTTTCCAGGGCCGGTTGGAAGAACCACATCAGAGTTGCAATAAGTCGGGAACTAAAAAATGAACTGGAAAGGACGGCAAAAAACGTTAAAGACGACCCCATGTTGGGAATGGTTAGTCAGTTTTGGCCGTTGGAAATTCCACCCTCACCTAGGGTTAGGGAATTGTCAGGGAGCTTAGCTCCTATAGTTTTTCCAGAACGAACGTCACAAGGTATTCTTACTGTACAGGATAAGTCGGACCTGATTCACCTTGTTACTGCTATCGAAAATAATGCAGCTGGGTTTGTGACGAGCGAAACAAAAATACTTGCTGCTTCAAACTACCTGCGATCCGAATATGGGTTGGATGTTATTAGCCTCTACGACCTCGCGGAGTTGGTTGAAGATGAAGACTCAGATGAAGAGGGGCAATTCGAGTTTGCTGCTTTTTCAGATGACTTTGTTGCTTATCGAACAACCTGCGCGACCGACCCAAAAGTTAAAGCTGCCGTCACTAAGCTTGGGGTAGAATCTCGTTTTCTACCGGCGACCGAGCAATCACCTGCTGACAAAATCAATATTCTGGTCGTTGTTGATAGGATTGATAATCCACTAGGATTCGCGTGGTGGACCAGCTTCCCGGGCCCGACGCCGAAAAACCATGCTTTCATCGCTGCAAAAGAAGACTCTGAATGCTGCCAAGGTGTTGTTGATTTTCTGTGCGAGAAGATAATTGGTGAAGCCTGTGCAAGAGACGCTGCTTTGGTACAGATAACGTCTGACCAAGAGCAAACAACCATCCGAAATTTTTTGGTTGAGCATGGCTTTAGGGCTTCTAGTGGGAAGCACTCTGAAGAAACTATGCTGCAAAAGGTATGTGTAGGCCAACCAATCCATAGAGAAAACTGGGATCAGATTCGGTTGAAGGTTTCCAATCTGACGGGAGGAGTTTTACTTCAAAAAGATATGCCCAGCGGTATTGCGGATGACGATCTAATAAGTTTCTCAAGCCACGATGGTAAACAACTCCATATCGCCAAGAGTGACCTTGAGCACCTACTTTCCCCGACTCTTCTGGTAACAGATGCTAGAGATGGTGCCATTGTCCCTATTACGAGAACATGGGCCGATGACCTTTTCGGTACGCATGAGCAGGGAACGTTACTTACTCCACCTGAAGCTATTGCTCGCCGAGAACGAGTCTATTTTTCCGACCCGGCTACATTCAAATTGCTCAAGCCTGGGCGGGTCATCCTCTTTTACGAATCAATGCGGGTGGTAGGTGGGCGAAAAGCCTTGATCGCCGTTGGCCGCATCACTCAGTCGAACGTAACAATGGTCGAAGATATTGAAGATAGTCTTCTTCGAAAAGGTGTTATCGACAAGAGGATGCTTCAGGATATCGCCAATCGCGGAAAGCAAACCGTCACCATGTTTGACAACATCATGTATTTCAGGAACCCAATATCTTACGAGCGTTTAAACGAGCTTGAATGCAATAATGGCTCGAATTTCGTGACTGCAACACCCATATCGGCTAATCAGTTGGAGCAAATTCTGATTGAAGGCCAATGTCATGTATGACGAAGCAGCAGATATTCTGATTTCTGTGGAAGACCGACATGTGCAAAACATGTTGAATGGTACCAAGAAGGTTGAGCTTCGTCGTCGCACCGTTTCGGTAGAAGAGGGTAGCCGAGTCTGGATTTACTCAAAAATCCCAGCAGGTCAACTGACGGCATACGGAATTGTCCAACATGTCTATACGGCTGCACCGAGTGCGATATGGGAAAAATATGGTGCGGTCAGTGGTATTAGCAGATTGGAGTTTGACGAATATTTTGCTGATCGAGCGTATGGGTGTGCCATCGTTTTTCTGTCGGTTGACGAGCTCGACAATAAGATTTCTCTAAAGGCAATTCGGGATACCATAGGTGGCTTTCATCCACCTCAGTTTTTCAAGTACCTATCTGCAAATAGTCCAGAGCTAGAGCTTTTCGAAAACTGTTTTGCCTAGTGCTACCAGTTACAGGCCCTCTCTCGGTAGTGCTTTTTGCAAAATACAAAATAATCGTATTAAATTGGTGTTTCATGCGGGAAGTCCGTTCGGATAAAGCGGACTTCGTTCGTTATTCTGTTTGAGCCATTTTTGATACCCATCTAGTTCCGGCCCGCCCAAGTTTAAAACATACTCCATGCCGAATATACATACGACGACGTAGTACTCATTTTCGTCAGTTAACAAAATATCAACCTCGTGGAGAACTTGGCTGCCATCATCAAATCGAAAATCCTCACTGTAGATTCTTCGCTTGTTAATAGGCCACGTCACTCCATCATTGAGTCGAACATATTTTCTCAGGAGATCTAGCTCCTCTTTATCTACGATTTCATCGTTCCAACCTTCAATTTCCAAGAATTTTTTGGCCAGTGTTTCCAGCCCGACCTTACCCAAGAAACGACCCATTGTCCGATCATCATGAGTCATGCTCGTTGGAATGATAAAAGAGCCACCTTCTTTCTTCTTGATATGATCGGAAAATAAGGCGTTGTCAGATGACCGGGAGGGATAAACGAACATATCTCCCTCTTGATCCCGTTCCATAGCAATCTCTATTCGGGCTTTTGGGAAATATCCTGAGATTGGAGGAATTTTCCCCCTTTTGTTTCCGATCCCCTGTCTTCCGCGTAGGCTTTGAAAGCCAAGGGATGCCAATAATGGCCCTTCAATTTTTCGGGCAAAGTAGTTGTTACAGGAATCACAAACAACACCAGCAGGTAAGACCGCATCAGTATTTCCGAGTGATTCCGGAATTATATGCTCAATACTCCTAGAGTTAGAAGAATCAGACTTGCAAAATATACATCTCATACTGCTGATGTTAAGACTGGCCTAGGGGAAGGTCAAAATATACGCCCTTCCATAATATGGTCGAGCTAACTTCTCCACTCGAATATGTAGGTGTTGCTGTTCTCCCTGAATCTTGTTCCACTATGAAGTTAGTGGTTTTATATTTTTATCGGAGGCATTTGCGTATCGCAGCCAACACACGGACGAATAAGTTATCGGGATTCCTTCACCTTGATCCCTTGGGCCGTTAACGAGAAAGTTCAGAGCCTCAATACTGGTTAGCGCTTTAAAGCATTATTCTCGTGGTAGCAGGTTGATTCTCCGAAAAAACGTTGCCCAATTTCGATTATTCTCGGCGTACAATAACAAGCCGTCTCTCGCGTTCCTTTTCGCTAAATCGATCTTATCGAAATTTTTGGGATAGTCCGGCCATTTGCGGGAGAGTTCATTAAGTGCGCGAGCTGCCCCTAATGTAGGGTTTTTGCTCAATATGCGTCCTAGGGCGGCTTCTATGTTTGGTGTTTGGATTAAGAGCGTAATATTTTCTCTTCGTGCAAGGGTGAGGGCTTGGTTTTTTTTGCTGTCCCATTTGTCATCATCAAGAAGGACGTATGACTCGGCATATTTTTCGCCCCTTGTTCTGATACGTTTTGCGCGCTCGCTTATAGACTTTTCAACAACACGTAAGCCTGAGCCGCCTCTCGCAATGATTCTTACTAAATGAAAAGCATTTGAACTCTCGTTAATAAGCTCTTGGATATAGGCAGAAAGGGAAAATTCGCTTTCGCCTTCACAACCAAGAAAGAAACTAGTTTTTTTCTGTCTGAATTTAGGCATTTCCTGGGGATTACCCGAAGTTTGGAACTGCGCCGTAGGCACCTGCAAGGTACTTTTTAGCAAAGTTATCTCGCCGCTGAACTCCTGGAATATTCTTTAGTGCAAATGTTTCTGTTGAACCGTCCTGGCCTTTTTCAGCGAAAAATATCTCGTCTTTCTCAAGGTAATTCATCAAATGTGGGCTATTGCAGGACATTAGGAGTTGTGCATTGTTTGGGTTCTGGGCTGGGTCATGAAACCAGCCAACAACTTCCTCCAAAAGATAGGGGTGTAGGTCGCTATCAAGCTCGTCCATTACTGCAACTCCCCCAACCTTTAGTGCGTAATCTATAAGTGGGAAGGCTGATAAGAACTTTAAGGTTCCTTGGGATTGCTGAAAATAAAGCAGGCCAGAATTAATTCCAGAGTGTTTGAAAAGTAGAATCTCTTCATCATCAGATTCTTCTTTATTCCCAATGGACTGAATATCTATGCTTTCAATACCTATATCAACTTTTCTGATTACTCTTTTTAGTCGTTCATTTGCGTCTTCATTTTCTTCGATATATTTGCATATATCTTCTTCTCGCAATCTCGCCTTTACTCCTACAAGGGCTAGATTTCCTTGTATTCCTTCTAGGCCATCGCTGGCTTTTTGGCCCAGGGGAGTATTTGACCAAGATAAAGCTGAAATGAACGAGGCATTGGAGCGGGTAAGCGCTTCTACGAGTTCACTTGGGATTTGCTTTTTGAGAGGGCCTTTCAAAGCAACGTCTTTCCCCTTGCGAATAAGGAGAGGTTTCCACCCTCCTTGTATAAAATACTTCACGATTTCTTTTGAGACCGTTCCGCCTAAAACCCTGTCGGTAGAAAGCTCAATTTCGTAGCGATATAGCCGTTCAGCGTCGTCAATCCACTGAGCACTAAACTCAATTTCAATTGCTGATTTTTGTCCCTCAAATGGGCGCTCCATAAAGTGAGGAACATAAAGGGGATCCTTAGGGGCTTGGCCAAACGAATTCTTGGCAAACTCTTTAGCGAACATTACTGCATGCAATATGGTGGATTTGCCGGAGCCATTTGCTCCGTAAATCGCAGCAACTTTGTTGACTCGTCCCAGTCCATCTGGGAGTTTGGTGTATCTATCTGGGTCGTCAGGTGTTGTTCCGGGGACGCAAAAATTTACTTCTTGTCGACCTTTGATAGACCCAAAGTTTTGTATTGTAATTTTTGATATCATTGCAAAAAAACGCAGACACTCGCTTGATTTTGTCGTTCATAACTCTCGAAACATGGCGGTCTATGCAAAAAAATGCAATATATATCTTCTAAGAATGTGTGAATCTCTAGCAAAGGTTTTTTTCTGGAAACGTTTCCTCCAGTTTAGGCGCAATAACGCCATATAGATAACCAGCAGCTCCATATTGCCCGTCAATCCGCCGAGCTTGATCTTCAAGCACCGTTAAAAAAACTGCTAACGCCGCTCTTGTGCCGTGTTTCTGTTTTGCCGCTCGCCAGATGCCGGGATTGAAATTTGATATGTGCTCGCGTTTGAGCCCTTCGGCTGCTTCCCAGACTTCTTCTATCGTTAAAGGTATTCGAGCATTCTCGTCGATCCGTCTGACAGCTGATCTTGCAAGTCGGATACAGGTTGCTTCGTCTAGGGACTCTTGAGTTTGCTTTCTTGATCTGCCGGAATTTGGCGTTCCTTCCTTGAAGGAGGAATTACATTCGCTCTCCTGGGCTTTTGGCTGAGAGCTGGGTGGATATGTATATGTATTTTTATATCTGTTTATTGATTCACCTTTAGGTGGGCTGCAATCGTTTGCACTACCCCCTGACGGAAAAAGGTCGGCATTTAGGGTATAGGTGTTCACTTCGTTGTAGTCGGCGGCCACCTTTCTTCTCTCTACAGAGATGATGCCTTCTTTCTCAAGGCGCTGAGTAGATATCCAGACCTGCCTCAAGCTCACATCAGCGCGGTTGGCTAGCTCGGGGCCGCTGATCTGAGCTTGGTGGTTGAGTGATCGTCTTTGGATCGCACTTGCAACTCTGATATCTGCGTTTGTGAGGTTTCTGTTTCCGCTGACAGAAAGGGGCAGTTTTCGCGAGGCATAATCGGTGTGCCGGCGGATTTCGGCTTGGCGTTGCTGTCGAGTTTTGCCTGGGACTAGGCGAAGGGAGCGTTGGGCTAAGAGGCGGGATCGCCGTCGTCTCTGTGGTGCTGTTAGCTGTGAGACATGAGTTCTGACTAAGAATGTATCTGAATCGATATTCACATTTTTAGGTGACTCTAGTAGTTGTCGTGACGTTGTTTTTTGGGTTGCGAGTGCTGCCTGGCGCTCAGTGCGTAGTTGGTGAGCGAGGCGTTCGTGCGCGTTTAGATGGTTCTTAATACGCATGGCGTGTCTCGTTTCTGAGACCGCTTCCAAACAGGCAAAGGGGGAGCGTTAGGACAAAGCGTGCCAGCCCTTGTTTTTCGATTCGTTTCAGCCTAGAATCCTGGGAGCAAAATGATGTGGATTAGGCTGTGTACCTGTTCGGGGCGCGGCCTTTTTCATGTCTGGATGCCGGGCGCTGTTGGGCCTGGCGGTGAGATGAAAAATCCTCTCCAGGGTTGGGAGGATGGCCGCGAAGGAGCGGAGGAGGGCGGATGCAGAAGCCGCCCTGGAGAAGGCCGCGTAGGGAAGGTGCGGCTAGAACGTTTTTCACACGTAACTCCAGCTAAGTGCTTGAGTTATCGTGCCGGTACGTGCCTAGTCTTGCGGGTCTATGCCCTTGATTTTTCTAAGTATCCCTGGTCTTGACATCGTAGGGGTCACAAGTTCAATCCTTGTCACGCCCACCATCGGAACCCCTAGGGAAACCTGGGGGTTTCGTCTTTTTGGGATACTCTTTTGAGATTGAGTTTGCGCCAACGATGTAGGCGCAAATCTTGGCTTAAATCTACCCTGTGCTCCAGGAACGGGGTTTGAGCATGCCGGCGATTTTGCAGGTTTGTTGGACGTATCCGTAAGGGAATAGCTCAAACAGGCGGTTGCGTGAGAAGCCTTCCCGTTTCATGAACGCCATGACGTCGCGTCCACTGGGGGCGACTTTGTGTTCTTCGTGCCAGTCGCGGACGAAGCGGATAACGGTCCAGTGCTCTCCTGTAAGCGTCAGGTCTTCGGTGCGGGCCAAGTCGTATGCGATTTCTTCGGTCCAGTCCGCAGGATCAAGGAGATAGCCTTCGTCGCCGGTGGAAACGGTTGCCGAGCTTGTTTGATCCATGGTCAATACCTCCTGTGTTCGCCGGTACGAAGAGGGCTGTCGTCGTGCTGCAGTACCCGAGTTATTTAATATGACAAGATGCTTATATAAATAGCCGCATTTTGGTCAAAGGTATATTGGGGAAATCCACTAAACGACTACGGCCAACACCCGCCTTCGTTTAGGGAAAGCTTGTGCTGACCGTTCTTTGGTGCGGGTTTTCAGTTGGTCTGAAGAGTCGATTAGGACTCGGCAAAGGCCTTCTCAATGACGAACTGGCCCGGTGCGTTATTGGTGCCGAGGGTGAAGCCGCGCGTTTTTAAGTCGGCGGTTAGTTGGTTCATCATATTGGGGTTGCCGCAGATCATTACTCTGTCGTCCTTGGGACCTATCTGCGGTAAGCCGATGTCGCTGAACAGGCGGCCGTTTTCGATCAGGTGGGTAATCCGGCCTTGGGTCGGATATTCTTCACGAGTGACCGTCGGGTAATAGATGAGCTTTTCCCTGACCTGCTCGCCGAAAAACTCGTTGTTGGGCAGTTCTTTCAAAATTAAATCCTGATAAACGAGTTCCGAAGCATAGCGGCAGCTATGGACCAGGATGATTTTTTCAAAGCGTTCGTAAGCCTCGGGATCTTTGACAACGCTCAAGAAGGGGGCGAGCCCGGTGCCTGTGGCCAGGAGGTAGAGGTTTTTGCCGGGAGCCAAGTTATCGAGTGTCAGGGTGCCTGTGGTTTTTATGTTGACCAGAATTTTATCGCCCGGTTTAACGTTTTTAAGCCGTGAGGTCAGCGCCCCATTGGGTACTTTGATGGAGAGAAATTCCAGGTGGTCGTCATAGTGGGCATTGGCCATGCTGTAAGCTCTGAGAAGCGGCCTGTCATCCACCTTAATACCAATCATAGCGAATTGCCCGCTATCGAAACGGAATCCAGGATCGCGGGTGGTTTTGATGGTGAAAAGATTTTCGGTCCAGTGGGTGGCTTCCAGAACCGTCTCTTCACGAATGCTCGACATGGCTCATCCTCGTATTGCTGTAAATAAAAGCGCGGCGGTCTGCTGAACCGCCACGCTGCCGATTGTCCCATCCGGCCGAAATTAAATGGCGGCTGAAATTTCAATTTCAAGAACTACACTAAAAAAATGTATAAAAAAATTAATAACAAAAATTGATTGTGTGAAGTGATCTAAAAGCACACTTGCGCCGCGAGTTGGGGTGATAACAAGCAAATTGCTCTTTTCACATACATGACAAAATGCTTATATACCGGTCTGCAGGGGGCGGAAAAAAGCGAGGCAATCGCTAAATCCGTTTTCGATGGCGGTTTTCCGTCTTGAAAGCGCGCATAAGGGGAGGTTTCCGGTGTATGCCGATCTGATTGGCGATGGGTTCGCCTTGATGGTCGTGGGAATGGGGACGGTTTTCGTCTTTCTCACGGTCGCCGTTATTTCCGTCAGTTTGATGTCCAAGCTAGCCAAGATGATAGAGGCGCGCTTGCCTGCGCCTGCCGCCCCGATCAAAAAAGCTACAGGCGTTCTTCCCGAACACATTGCCGCCATTTCCGCCGCCGTGACCCGATACCGCGCTTCACGATCTTAAAAAGACCGCCCAGGGGAGAAACTTAAGTTATGACCAAGCCGCTTGGAATTACGGAACTGGTTTTGCGCGATGCGCACCAGTCGCTCTTTGCGACGCGTATGCGCATCGAAGATATGTTGCCTATCTGTAGTCAACTGGATGCCATGGGGTATTGGTCTCTCGAAATTTGGGGTGGCGCGACCTTTGATTCCTGCATTCGGTTTTTAGGCGAAGACCCCTGGGAGCGGCTGCGTAAGCTGAAAACGGCTCTGCCCAAGACTCAGACGCAGATGCTGTTCAGGAGCCAGAATATTCTGGGTTACCGCCACTATGCTGACGACGTGGTGGAAAAGTTTGTCGAACGTTCGGCGGATAACGGTATGGATGTGTTCAGGATTTTCGATGCTATGAATGACATCCGCAATATGGAATGCGCCATCAAAGCGACCCTGCCGACCGGCAAGCACGCTCAGGGCTGCCTTTCATATACCCTGAGTCCGGTACATGACATGACCTATTGGCTCGATCTGGCTAAGAAGATCGAAGACCTCGGCGCTCATTCCATCTGCATCAAGGATATGGCGGGGCTGTTGAAGCCCTATACCGCCGAGGAATTGGTTTCGCGCCTTAAGGAAACCGTTTCCCTGCCGATTGCCCTCCATGCCCACGCCACCACGGGCCTCAGTACGGCGACCATTACAAAAGCTGCCGAAGCAGGGGTCGATATGGTTGATGCGGCTGTTTCATCCATGAGCCACACCACCGGGCATTCGGCTACGGAATCCATTGTTTCGATTATGGTGGGGACTGAGCGCGATACTGGCCTGGATTTGGGCAAGCTTGAAGAAATTGCTGCTTATTTTCGCCCCGTCCGGAAAAAATACGCCAAGTTCGAAGGGACTCTCAAAGGGGTGGATTCCAGGATTTTGCTGGCCCAAGTTCCCGGCGGCATGCTGTCCAATATGGAAAATCAACTTCGCGAGCAGAATGCGTTGGATCGCATGGATGAGGTGCTTGAGGAAATTCCCCGTGTCCGGGAAGATCTGGGTTTTATCGCTCTTGTGACGCCGACCTCGCAAATTGTCGGCACCCAGGCGGTTTTGAATGTGCTGATGGGGGAGCGTTATAAGACCATTTCCAAGGAAACGCGGGGTGTTTTGCGCGGCGAGTATGGGGCGACGCCAGCCCCGGTCAATGCTGAGTTGCAGGCTCGCGTGCTCGAAGAAGATGAAACGCCCATGACCTGTCGGCCCGCCGATCATTTGGAGCCGGAAGTGGGCAGACTGACCGTCGAGTTGGAAAAGCTTGCCGAACAAAAGAATATCAAACTGGCCGAAGAGGTAATCGATGACGTCTTGACCTATGCCCTGTTTCCGCAGGTAGGGCTGAAGTTTCTCGAGAACCGCGATAATCCTTCGGCCTTTGAGCCTGCGCCGACGGGTGAAGAGGTAAAGCCCGCTACTGCGCTCGCACCCGCATCTAAACAGGCCGATGGTGGGGTTGAGGCTTACAAGGTGGTGGTGAATGGCACGGCCTATGATGTGGAAGTGGGGCCGGGGGGAGGCGTGACCTCGGCTCAACCCGCGGCGACTCCAGCCCTTGTTGCGCCTGCTGTTACGGGTGGTGACCCGCTCCCTGCTCCGATGTCTGGAAATATCTTCAAGGTCCTGGTTAAGCCGGGGCAGGCCGTCGCCGTCGATGAGGTGGTGATCATCATGGAGGCCATGAAAATGGAGACCGAGGTGCGTACGCCCAAGGCCGGAACGGTCTCGGCTGTCAGTGTTAACGAAGGCGATGCGGTGCAGTCGGGTGACGTCCTGCTGACTGTCGCCTAAGGGCATCGACACATGGATATCGCTCTTTTCATAAAGCTCTGGGAAAGCACCGGTCTGGCCGGTTTTACCTGGGGGCAGGTCGTGATGGTCGGTGTGGGCGGGCTGTTGATATACTTGGCTATCGCCAAGCAATTTGAGCCGCTTTTGCTCGTACCCATCGGGTTTGGGGCGATTTTGAGCAATATTCCTTTTGCCGGGATTGCCGAGGCGGCGCTTGAGCCGGGGCAACCGGCGGGGATGCTCTACTACGTTTATGATATCGGCATCAATTCGGGCGTTTTTCCGCTCATCATTTTCATGGGGGTTGGTGCGCTTACCGACTTTGGGCCACTGATTGCCCGGCCCAGCACCATTTTTCTCGGCGCCGCAGCCCAGTTCGGTATTTTCGTTTCCCTGATCGGCGCCTTGGCGATGAATGTCATTCCCGGTATCGAATTCAGTCTTAAGGATGCGGCGGCTATTGGGATTATCGGCGGGGCGGATGGGCCGACGGCGATTTTCCTTTCAGGCCGCCTTGCCCCTGATCTGATGGGGGCGATTGCGGTTGCTGCCTATTCCTATATGGCCTTGGTGCCGATTATTCAGCCGCCAATCATGCGGGCCTTGACCACTAAGGAAGAACGCAAGGTGGTTATGCAGCAGTTGCGTCCGGTGTCGCGGCTTGAGCGTATCTTATTCCCATTGACCGTTTTGTTGCTCTGCGCCCTGTTTTTACCTTCCGCCGCACCGCTGATCGGCAGCCTGACGTTTGGCAATCTGCTCAAGGAATGCGGCGTGGTCGAGCGGCTTTCGAAAACCACCCAGAATGAGTTGATCAATATCGTGACCATTTTCTTGGGGCTGGGCGTGGGAACAAAGCTTTCGGCCGATAAATTTCTCTCGGCCGAGACCCTGGGTATCTTGAGCCTTGGTCTTATCGCCTTTTGCATTGGTACGGCGACGGGGGTGCTGATGGGCAAGCTTATGCACCGACTGAGCGGTGGCAAGGTTAACCCGCTAATTGGTGCGGCTGGGGTTTCCGCCGTTCCGATGGCGGCCAGGGTGGTCAATAAGGTGGGGCTTGAGGCAGACAAGCACAACTTTCTCCTCATGCATGCTATGGGCCCCAACGTTGCGGGCGTTATCGGCTCGGCCGTCGCCGCCGGAGTGCTGCTGGCCGTGCTGGGTTAACGTCTATTCTCAATAGGGAGGGCTTTTAAGCCTTCCCTATCTTGCCGCCGCATTATTTTTTCTTTTTTTTCCCTTTGTCTTTTTTCTTATCGGACTTTTTATCCTTCTTCCCTTTCTTGCCCTTCTTATCTTTTTTTCCGGATTTCTTTTTCTTTGAGGTCTTGTCCGCTTTGGCTGCTTTCTTGGACTTGGCTTGTTTTTCCGGCTTGGTTCCGGATTTCAGCAAAGCGGTCGCCGCTTCGATGACGCGGAGCGCCCGGATGGGGCCGAAACCGCGAATAGCGCTCAAACTTTCCGGTGTGGCCTTGGCGATTGATTGAACTGTCTTAAAGCCTGCATTCTTTAGTAGTAGGGCCGTGCTTTTGCCGATACCCGGAATGTTTTCGATGGTTTGTGCCATTACGCTTACTCTCTTTCTCGTTCCCTGTTGTTTTTCCTGAGGTCTCGCTCCCACTTGGCGAGGCGCAGCATAACAATTTTTTGTCTCATCTTGTGTTAAATTATAATCCTTTGATTGGTTCTTCTGGCGATGGTTTGATTCTCGGGTGTGCCGATAGAGCATTTCGATTGCTCGAAGTTTTCTAAAAATGTTTTCATGCTGTTTAGGATGTGCAATCACCAGATAGAAACTAAAGGTAGAACGACAAGAGAAGCAAAGCGGGGTTGAAGGGCTTTATGGCGCATATCAGGAAGGTCAACGTAGCAAGCGGCATCTACTGGGTTGAAATACCCGAAGCCGATTTGCGCATTCTCTGTGGCGCGCCAGCCGATGCAGTCAAGCATGTGATGCGCCGAGGGTTGATCGTGCCAACCGAAACCCAGGGCGTCCTTTGTGAAAGTGGACCCAACGCGATCCTCCTTTCTGATCTTGCGCTGCAGAATGGAGCATTCTGCAATCTTGCCGAGTTTCCCGTTCTTCAGATGCTTTACCGCCAGGGTATGGCGATCCCCGGTCATCCGAACAATACGGGAGCCAAGCCGTTGCTGATTGGTCATCGGGATCAGATCGACGCCCAGATGAACTATATCTATCGAGGTAATTACGGCCTTGTTTCGGAAGAAGAAATCGTTGCTGCCGGTTTGACCGAAAGCGAAGCCAAAGAGCATATGCGGATGAAGCTCAAATTCGCCTTCGGCTCCATTAAAAGCTCCGAGGAATTTCTCGATTCCTGTGTCGTTCGAGAAGAACCGGAAGACTTGCCGGGCGGTGCGTCAATTCGCCGGATCAGTCTCAATGTTTTCGAAATTTCATTTAAGGACGAAACGGTTGAGGTGAATCTCAATCTCAAGGAAGATGCCGTTTACGAATCACCTTATCCATTGGGTTTTCATCAGGTAAAGCGCCAGTTCTTTTCGGTGGTTCATTCCGGCAACGGCGATGGCTGGGATATCAACAATCCCTGCATGTCGTCGATTATCGTTTTCCAGGGCGCGATCTACCTTGTCGACGCCAGCCCCAATGTGGAGGCCAGCCTCAAATCTCTGGGGATTGGGATCAACGAAATCGACGGAATTTTCCACACCCACAGCCATGACGACCATTTTGCCGGAATCACCTCGTTGATCCGCGGGGGGCGGCGGCTCAAATACTACGCCACGCCTCTGGTCCGCGCTTCCGTTACGAAAAAACTTTGTGGTTTGCTTTCTCTGGAAGAGCGCGATTTCGCAGAATTTTTCGATATTTGCGATCTGGAGCCTGACCGTTGGAATCAGCTTGGCGGCCTTGAGGTTAAGCCACAGCATTCTCCCCATCCGGTTGAGAATAACGTTTTCACGTTCAGGGTTCTGGGGCCGGAAGGATATCGCACCTATGCCCACATGGCCGATATTACGTCATTCAACGTTTTGTCCGGCATGGTAACCGACGATGCGGATGCGCCAGGGATTTCCTGTGAGCAATTTGAGAAAATTAAAAAAATCTATCTGGCGCCCGCGTCTCTGAAAAAGATTGATGCGGGTGGCGGCATGATCCATGGCGAGCCGGAGGACTTCAGGGGAGATCAGTCCAATAAAATTATTCTGTCACACCGGGCGTCCGACTTTAATGAATCGGAAAAGGAAATCGGTTCGGGTGCGCCGTTCGGCACGATGGACGAGTTGGTTCCCTCCTATCAGAATTTCATCTGGCGGAATGCTTACCACTATTTGCGCAGTTACTTTCCCTCCGTTGATCCCGAGCACCTGAGGAGCCTGATCAATAATGAGATTGTGGTGGTGAACCCGGAAGAAATTTTGCTGCGCGAAGGCGAAGAATTCGATGCGCTTTATCTGGTGATTACCGGGACGTTGGAAGCCATTGCTCAGGGGAGGGTTGCCATTACGCAGATTTCGGCAGGCGCGTTGCTGGGAGAAACCGCTTTTTTGCGGGGCGCGGCGTCTGATCGGACCTACCGCTCAACCAGTTTTGCCCAGGCGCTTAAAATTCCCTCCATCCAGTATCTGGAGTTCGTGCGGGCCAATGCATTGTTTGAAGAACTCACGGAAATTCGCGAACGCCAGGCGCAACTGAGCATCTTCCCACTGCTCGACGAGGGCATTCCGCAAACTACGTTTACCGAGCTTGTGCGCGGGTTGGGGCGGAAAACCTTAAAGAAAGGCGACGTCCTTCATCTCAACGATATGGACAAAATACACCTGATCAAGAAAGGGCGTCTGGTTCGAGTCGTTGAAGGGCAGGTCTTTGAAACCCTGGGGCCCCGGGACTTCTTCGGTGAGGAAACGGCAATTTTTAAAACGCCCAGTATTTTTGCGGTCGAGGTGATCGAGGATACGGAAGTCTATACGCTGCCGGGGGAAATGTTGCGCTGTATCCCGGTGGTGCGCTGGAAGCTCCAGGAGGTGTTCGATCGCCGCCGCCGTCTGGTGCTCAACCGGCGAAATAGCGAAGTGGAGGCGTTGCGTTGGCGTAATTCCTACCGTGTTTCCATTCAGGAAATGGACGCCCAGCACAAGGTTTTTTTCCAGCTGGCTGACGCCATCATGGCCGGCATCGCTTCTCAGGAAGACCCGCGTGATCTGGTGAAGGCCGTCAATGCTTTGGTCGACTACGCTCACCATCACTTTGCTGACGAAGAGGCTCTTTTGGAGCAATACAGCTATCCAGCGCTTGATGAGCACAAAGCGTTCCATGAGAAGCTAATTGCCGATGTAGAGCAGGTCCGCGACTCCATTCAGGATGGTAAAATTTGGAGCGGTCGGGAGTTCAACGATTTCTTCAGCAAATGGTTGATAGAGCATATTCTTTCTGAAGATATGAAGTACGGTCGTTTTCTTAACGATAAGCGGGTTTTCTAGCCTACTGACCGTACCCGCGGTTCTTTCTTTTCTTTAAAGATATTTAAGTAGTTCCAATGTTTATTGTTGGTTGGGACTCTGTGTTGGGCGTGTGCAAGGCTGTTTTAGCTTCAAGGCCGCTCTAGATAACGTTTGGGATATGATCCTATATGGCGGTAGGTGCTGCACTTAAAACCGTTTTCGGCGGCAAAAAAACCAAAAAGCCGACCAAGAAGAAAAAGGTCGCGGCCAAGCCTGTTGAGCCGAGCGAAGAGGAGCGTCTTGAAGAAGAGGCGTTGGATGCTGAGCGCTCTAAACAAAGAGGATTTGATTACTTTTCAGCTTCCCGTCTCGATGTGGCGGAGAGTCTTTGGGATGAAGGTATTCTGACGCCCGGAGGCTACGACTATGCTCTTTACATCCTAAAAGTTTTGGGACTATCGGGCGCCAATTCCTTGTTGCAGATTGGCGGAGGGCTTGGTGGCGTAGCGCGGGCCTGGACCAGGGCCTACGGCGTTTGGGTCGATGCTTTAGAGCGCAATGAGGACTTTGCTCGCAATGCGGCAGGACGTTCGGCCCGCGAAGGTCTCGGTAAAAAGGCCAATATCAAACTCTATGATCCTGAGACCTTTACCCTGAAAGAGCGGAAGTATGATGCGGCGGCTTCGCTTGAGACGATTTATACCATCAAAGATAAAGAGCATTTATTTCAGGAGCTAAGCAAAACCCTTCGGCCCAACGGCCATTTGGTTTTCACCGACATTATGAAGGGGGTGGAGGGAGATCTGCCCGTTGATGTGGAAAAATGGGTCGACGATGAGCCGTATCCTGTCTATCTGGCGACCGGAAATCAGACGGTTGAGATAATGAAGGCTTGCGGATTTGAAATTCGTATCTCGGAGAATATCACCAAAGAACATCGGAAGATGATCATTGACGGCTGGGTCAAATATATAGGTAAACTGGATAAGCCGACCCTGATGGAAAAGTGCGACGATGTCTTGGCTGAGTGCTCTTTTTGGGCGCGCAGGGTTAAGGCGCTCGACAGCGGCGGTATCCGGTATCAGCGTTTCCACGCCATTAAGGTGCCGGAAAAACCGAAACTTTAGGCGATTTTTTCCATCTTCCGCCGTTGACAGGGGAGGCGGTTATCCGTATGTTCCCGGCCTCAGGCTGCCTTGAGGGCGGTCTCATTTATTTTTGTGTGGAAATTCTAGACGTTTAGGGACCTGAGCGATGAAAGTCCGGAACTCTCTCAAATCCGCGAAGACGCGTGACAAGAACTGCATCGTGGTCCGTCGCCGTGGCCGCGTCTACGTGATCAATAAGCGGAACCCGCGCTTCAAGGCCCGTCAGGGCTAAGCCGGAACCGTTCGCCGGATTTGCTGTCCGGCCGTTATGAACCGCGTTCGATTATCGAGCGCGGTTTTTGTCGTTTGATATGGGTAATGCTTGCCCGGCCTTTGTGAAACACAGATACTTTCCGGCATGTTTTTACCGGAGCCCGACAAGTCCATCATTGCGCGACGTGCCGAGATTATCGGGCGGATGCGTCAGATTGTTCCCGCTGAGGGTGGGGTAATTGCCGATGAGCGGGCTCTGGCAGCTTATGAATGCGATGGCCTGACGGCGATTAAGCAACTGCCCCTAATCGTCGTTTTGCCCGAATCCACCGAACAGGTGGCCGAAATTCTTAAATATTGTCATGAAAACGAGGTGAAGATTGTCCCGAGAGGGGCCGGGACCTCTCTGTCCGGGGGCGCCATTCCGTTGGCCGACGCCATTACGCTGGGCATGATGAAGTTCAGCCGGATTCTTCAAATCGATTATGCCAACCGGTGTATCGTCGCCCAGCCCGGTGTGACCAATCTTGCATTATCTCAGGCCGTTGAAGCCGAAGGGTTTTACTATGCCCCGGATCCGTCGAGCCAGATTGCTTGCTCCATCGGCGGTAATGTGGCTGAAAACGCAGGTGGGGTCCATTGCCTGAAATACGGCTTGACCACCAACAACCTGTTGGGGGTGAAGATGGTCACGGTTGAGGGTGACGTCCTGACGCTTGGCGGTAAGCATATGGATGCCGAGGGCTACGATTTATTGGGGTTGGTGACCGGTTCTGAAGGCCTCTTGGGCGTGGTGACGGAAGTGACCGTACGGATTATCCCGCGCCCCGAAACGGCGCGGGCGGTTCTAGTCGGATTTCCATCGAATGAAGCGGCCGGAAAATGTGTGGCGGAAATCATCGGTGCGGGCATTATTCCGGGCGGCATGGAGATGATGGACAAAGCTTCCATTCAGGCTGCCGAAGATTTTGTTCATGCCGGTTATCCGCTGGATGTGGAGTCCCTGCTGATTGTCGAGTTGGATGGACCGGAAGTTGAAGTCAATCACCAGATTGAACGCGTGATAAAAATCGCTGAGCGGAACGGCGCCCTCAACCACAGAGCCAGCGCGAGTGAGGAAGAACGCGCTCGATTCTGGGCAGGACGAAAGGCGGCTTTTCCGGCCATCGGCCGTATCTCACCAGACTATCTTTGTATGGACGGCACCATCCCGCGCCATCAGTTGCCCAAGGTTCTCAAGGCCATGGAAGAATTGTCCGCGCAGCATGGGTTGCGAGTCGCCAATGTTTTTCATGCGGGGGACGGCAATCTTCATCCACTGATTCTCTATGACGCCAACCAACCGGGAGAGTTGGAGGCCGCCGAGGCGTTCGGTTCCGATATTCTCAAACTCTGTGTCGAGGTTGGTGGGGTCCTGACTGGCGAGCATGGTGTTGGGGTCGAGAAGCGTGAGCTGATGCCGGTGATGTTTAGTGAAACCGATCTTGCCCAACAGGAGCGGGTCAAATGCGCTTTTGATCCAAAGGCGGTTCTCAACCCCGGCAAGGTTTTCCCCCAACTCAAGGGATGTGGGGAGTTGAGCAGTCTGGATGCCCGGCAAGTCGAGGCGAAATTTCCTAACATGCCGAGGTTTTAAGTGGTGGAAACCCTGACCCCGAAAAATCTTGAGCAGGTGGAGACGGCTCTGCGTTGGGCCTTTGAAACGGATACGCCGGTCGAACTTGTAGGTCGCGGCTCTAAAACGGGGATGGGGCGGCCCGTGGCGGCAACCCATAAACTTGACCTGTCCGGTTTGACCGGGGTCACTCTCTATGAGCCCGAGGAATTGGTTATGCGGGCTGGAGCAGGTACTTCTTTGGCCGAAATCAGGCAAATTCTCGCCAAAGAGGGCCAGCACTTGGCTTTTGAGCCGCCCAATTTGCCGTTGCTTTATGGTGACGGTGAGGATGAAGGTTCCATTGGCGGAGTTTTCGCCTGTAATCTGTCAGGCCCCCGCCGTCTGTGGAGCGGTGCGGCGCGGGACCATATCCTGGGTGTTACGGTCGTCACCGGGCGCGGAGAAACAGTTCGTTCCGGCGGTCGGGTGGTCAAGAACGTCACCGGATTTGATTTGTCGAAGTTGATGGCCGGGTCTTTCGGCACCTTGGGCGCAATTGCCGAGGTAGCGTTCAAGGTTTTGCCCATGGCTGAGACCGAACGGACGATCCTGCTGGAGGGAGCTGGTACGGGAGAAGCGACAGAGGCAATGGCGCTGGCTTTGCGCGGTCCGTTCGAGATTACCGGCGCAGCTTACCTACCAGCCGATATCGCTGCGGAATTGGGGCATTCAGGGGCGCTGACCGCCTTGCGAATTCAAGGCCCTCTACCTTCTGTCGAAGCGAAATCTACGGCGTTACGCTGTTTGCTCGGCGCTTTCGGCCGGGTTCGATATCTGGATGGCGGTGAGGGAGACGCGTTTTGGCGAAACGTCGGGGATGCATCATTTTTTGCCGACCCGCCGGAAAACCAAGTCTGGAGACTATCGATCCCTCCCGCCGGCGCCGCTGCCGTAATCAGTCGGTTGCCGGATGAACTGGATGCCCGATGGTTTCTCGACCGCGCCGGGGCGACTGTTTGGCTTTCCATGCCGCCTCGTCCCCATGCGGGCCAGGAGTTGGTGCGGGCGGCCATTGGGCGAGGCGGTGGTCATGCGACCCTGATCCGGGCCGACGATGCCGTGAGGGCCAGGGTTTCGGTCTTTCAACCGCAACCCACACCGCTTGCCGCTCTCTCTCGGCGGGTTAAAGACGCATTCGATCCCAAGGGAATTTTGAGCCCTGGTCGTATGGTGGGAGAGGGCTAGCCATGCAGACCGATTTTTCGTCCCAGCAGTTGACCGATCCCGATATTGCGCTTGCCGATTCTATTTTACGCAAATGTGTCCATTGTGGATTTTGTACGGCGACTTGCCCGACCTTTACCCTGCTGGGCGATGAGGCCGATAGTCCACGCGGCCGGATATATTTGATCAAGGAATACTTTGAACGAGGCGGCGCTCCTTCGAAAAATCTGGTCACCCATCTCGACCGTTGCCTGACCTGCCTTTCCTGCATGACCACTTGTCCTTCGGGTGTTGATTATCGCCGATTGGTGGATATGGCTCGTCACCGTATGGAAAATGAGCACGGGCGTTCAACGGCCGATCAACTGACCCGCAGACTATTGGCGTTGGTTTTGCCGAAACCCGGACTGTTCCGTATGTCCTTGAAAGCGGCATCATTTTTCAGGGTTTTTGCAAAGATTTTGCCCGATCCCTTGCGGGGGATGGTGGAAATGGCGCCGCGACATTTGCCGCCACCGTCAACGATGGACGGGCCTGCAATCTATCTACCTAAAAAGAAGCAGAAGATGCGGGTCGCTCTTTTGACGGGGTGTGCGCAAAAGGTGATACGCCCATCGATCAATGAGGCGACCATCCGCCTGCTGACCCGCTTGGGTGCGGAGGTTGTAATCCCCGAAGGGGGCGGTTGTTGCGGTGCTTTGGCCCATCATCTGGGGAGGGAAAGCCAAGCCAAGACCGCAGCCCGGTCCAATATTGCCGCTTGGAAGGCCCTGGGTGAAATCGATGCCGTGGTTTCCAACGCTTCAGGGTGCGGTTTCGTAGTCAAGGAGTATGGGTTCCTGTTGCGGGGCGAAACAGACGAACAGGACGGGCAAGCCATGGCGGACCTCTGCCTGGATGTGACCGAAATTGTCGAACGCCTCGGGTTGTCCGGCGAAGGATCGGAAGATCTGCCGCTTGTCAGCTATCATGCGGCTTGTTCTCTGCAACATGGTTTGGGAATAAAGGATTCTCCAGTCAGTTTGCTGCGTCAGGTGGGGTTTGAGGTGCGACGCCCCGCCGAGGAGCATCTCTGTTGTGGTTCGGCCGGTACTTATAGCGTCTTACAGGCTGAATTGTCTGATCGTTTGAAAGAAAGAAAACTGAAGAATTTATCGCGATGCGGCGGTGCGGTCATTGCGACGGGCAATATCGGGTGTCTTGAGCACTTATCAAATGACGCAACCGTTTCGGTGGTGCATACGGTCGAACTACTCGATTGGGCGACGGGTGGACCAAAGCCGCCTGGAATCGATTAACGGAACTGGAGGTGGAATTTCCTTGAGGTCTATTTCTTATCGCCGCAAAATTCCAGAAAAATCCGAATGGAGAATATAAATGCCGCCGGTTTCCCCTAAGCTATTGAAAATGGCTGAGCTTCCAGGAGTAGGAAAACTCCTGGGAGGCGCTTTTGGCATGAACCGGCTGCGTAAAAAATTTATCCCGGCGGAAACGGCTGCGGAAGCGGTCGAGGTGGCTATTGACCTTTGTGACCAAGGGTTTCGTGCGGGGCTTTACCATCTTTGCGATGATGTGACAGATAGCAACACTATCGGTGATAGTCGCGCCCAGAGCATTGAAGCGATGAAGCTTCTTAATGAAGCCGGTCTCGATATCGTTGTTTACAAGGGGGTCCGCCAGTTGGGATTTGGCGCCTTCAAGGATGTTGCAAAGCGCAATCTGGTGGCGGTCGCCGATCGGTTGATGCGTGAAGCGGGCGATCAAACGGCCAACTATGAAACGCGTCTCACTCTGTCGCGCAAGCGCAACGAGGTCGATCCCGAGGCCCTGGGACCCCGGCGGCACCATCTGGTGCTCGAAGCCGAGGATATGGGTGTAATCCGGGGCTTGCTCGGCCTTCATGGCTATCTGGCGCGCAATGCGGTTTCCGTGGTTGCCTCTGTCTATGCAGCCATGGTTGAGTCGGAGACCGATCTCATGGCCTTGATTGCGGGGCGGGCGGATATTCGCCTTTGCCTGACGACCCTCGAATATAAAGATGCCGAGGTTTATGACGAAGACACCATCCCGGGAAATTACGAAGTTTTGATCGAGACCCTGCTTTCCGAAGAGGCGGCGATCAATGGGGTCTATCCCATCTTTCATGTCACCGACCTCGAGTGGGCCGAGCTGATTAAAGAAAATATCGACCAGGACGACTGGGAACCGGGGAGCTATGAGTTTGAAGTGCCCTATGGCCTGGGTAACGGCTTGGCTGAATCTTTACGGGACGAAGGGCATCGGGTACGGATTGTCGTGCCGTTCGGCAGGGAATGGTTGGGGTATGCCGAGCGCTATCTCGTCACGTAGGGATTGATTCTAGATCATATCCAGTGCGTGCTTGTAGAGGTCGAGGATTTCCTCCTGCTCGGCCCGATCAGATGCATCCATCTTGCGCAGCCGGACAACCTGCCGCATGACCTTGACATCGAAGCCGGCGCTCTTGGCTTCGGCGTAAACGTCTTTGATATCGTCGGCGATGCCTTTTTTCTCTTCTTCCAAACGCTCAATGCGTTCGACGAAAGATTTTAAACGGTCCGATGCGATGCCGCCTACGTCAGTCATTAACCAAATCCTTGAACTCTGGAACTAAACTACCCGATAATCCGTTTCGATGCGGAAGATAGCCGGTGGATTGGTGGGGCGCAAGAGAGCTGCGCGTCGACGGTGACTAAAGGGACTTGTTGGGGCTTTTTTTAGTGGGTATCAGGTGACTGTATATAGCTTCGAGCGGCTTTCCATCTTGTTGGTGGAAGACAATCAATACATCAGGCATACCGTTGAAGATCTTCTCCGGTATTTTGAATTCGGTAAGATTGTTTCCGCCCAGAACGGTCAGGAAGCGATTGAAATTCTAAGCACATCGGCAATTTCCGGCGCGCCGGGGCTTGGCTTCGATATCGTCCTTTCCGATTTGATCATGAGTCCGATCAACGGTCTGCTTTTGACCCGCTGGGTCCGCAACGCCAAAAACTCGCCCAATCGCTTTATGCCGGTTATTCTGCTGAGTGGTGCGGCCGACGACGAGTATGTTTCGGCGGCCCGTGATCTGGGGGCGACGGAATTTCTGGCTAAGCCGTTCTCGGCGGAATCCGTCTATAAGCGGGTGTTGGAGGTTGTCGATTACCCCAGGCAAATTATTGCAACCCACACCTATTTTGGGCCTGATCGGCGTCGGCGCAGCGGTACCTATGATAAAGCTTCCGAGCGACGGAAAAATACCGATAAGGACATGACCATCGTCTATTCGGAGAAAAAGACGGTGAAACCAAAGGAAGAATCCGATGTTTGGTGCTTCCGTTTGCCTAACTATTTAAAAGACAAGGTTGGGGGCATGGGATCGGCGAAGGGCGGCGAAATGCCCATGGCGATTCTTGAAAAGGCTGAAGAAAAACTGGAACGTAAGAAACTCGATTTTGCCGATTGGGCGCTCAAATATCTGTCCGAATTATCCAATCTTTGCGCCGATGCCCTGATGAAGCCCGGACGTAGGTCTGCTCATTTCGAGAAAATTCATCTGCTTGCCCATGAGTTGCGGGGGCAAGGGGGGACTTTTGGTTATCCCTTGATCACCCATGTCGCCAAGATGCTTTATGAGATCACTCATGAACACTGCCGTGAGGATGACAACGCGGTTGAAATCGTCAAGGCCCATATCGATACCATGCGGGTGGTGATTCGTGACCGGGTTTCCGGCGATGGTGGGGCCATCGGTAAGGAACTGATTGCCGGAATCCAACAGGCCATCGATAAGAACTCCACGATTGGTTGATTATCCGCCTAAACCATAAGTCGATGATCTTTCTTTTTCGCACTCGCGGATTGCGTATATATCATTGGTTGTGTATTCTCTGGTTCTTCTCTGATTTGGGATGCGCTTGGTGTTTCTGGATAAGCAAGAACCCTATATTCTTTTTGTCGAAGATCAGCCGGATATTCGGGACGCCTTCGTGTTGTCGTTTCGAGGCCGTGGCTGTCAGGTTATCTCTGTTGCCAGTGGCGAAGAGGCATTGGAAAAAGTGAGTCATTTGCCATCGCTTCCGCAGGCCATTGTAAGCGATTTTTGCTTAGGCGATGACGAAACCGGGCTAGAGGTTATTGCGTCTGTCCGCTCGGCCTTAGGCGCGACTGTGCCAAGCGTTCTGCTCTCCGGCGACACTAGTCCCGATACTTTGAAACAGCTTTATGATGGCAATGTTCAATGCAGTGATGTCGCCGTGCTTCACAAGCCGGTTCGGTATGCCGATGTCCGCGAAGCCATTGAAAGTCTGGGCGTAGCGCTTTAAATCAATAAGCTCAGAGATCAAAGGCCATCGAGCGTTTGGAAGGTCAGGCAATCGACCACGCCTTTCAGTGCGTCTTCATGGCTGCCGCCTTTCTTGCGGACTGAGTTGTATTTCTTCTGCTGAAGGTGTGCGCTTGTGCCGTTTTCAATGATAAGACGGGCCGCCATGATTTCTTCGGTGCAGCCGAGCGCCTCTGCGTCTTCTTTGACCATGTCGAGGAGTTCGTCCAACAGGTCTGCGCAGGAAACAACCTCTCCCTTGCCAAAATCGACCAGTCCTTCATCCATCCCATAGCGCTGAGCGCGCCAGCGGTTTTCCTCGATTAACATATGGGCGTATTGCCGCCAGCGTTGATTGGAGCGGCGGAGTCGGTAGAGCATGCGGAGAATACAAACATAAAGCGCAGCGATGGCGGCGGCGTGGTCAAGCCGTGTGCAGACGTCGGTGATCCGCATTTCCAGGGTCGGGAACTTAACGCTCGGTCGCACGTCCCACCAAATCATACTTGCATCATCGATCAATCCGGCCATCTCCAGCACTTTTACATGACGGCTGTATTCCTGATAGGAGGCAAAGCTTTGAGGGAGGCCGGTGCGCGGCAGTTCGCTGAAAATGGCCAGTCGATAAGACTTCAGGCCCGTGTCCTCGCCGCGCCAGAATGGCGAGGAGGTTGAAAGGGCGAGGAGATGGGGCAAAAAATAGGTAACCTGATTCATCAGGTCGATGCGCAGTTCCTCGTCTTCAATTCCTACATGGACGTGCATACCCGAAATAACCAACCGGCGGGCGACGGCTTGAAGGTTTTTCGCCAGTGTGTGGTAACGGGCTTTATCGGTGTGCTTGAGGTCTTCCCACTGGGCGAAGGGGTGGGTTGAGGAAGCGATTGGGGCAAGGCCGTAGTTTCCGGCAATTTCGGCCACTAGTTTGCGAAGGTCGCGCAACTGGCCCTTCGCTTCGCCGACGGTATTGCAGACGGATGTTCCCACTTCAACTTGCGATCTCAGAAACTCAGGCCGCACATGCTCCGGCATGGCTGTCTCGAAGTCTTTGAGCATCTGTTCGGGAGGATCGGCGAGGTCGCGCGTTTCCTTATCGACGAGTAGATATTCTTCCTCGATCCCGACGGTCCATGGCGGCTCTTTGAATAAGGACATCTCTAAAAATGCTCCACATGGCGCAGTCCTTCACGGGACAGTGCATCTTCGAGTGCGTCGCCGAGCAGCTTTGCCCAGGCCTTAACCCCTTCAGCGTCTGAAATCAGGTCCTGCCTGATTTCAATGGCGGCGTTGGGGAGTCCTGCAGCCAACCCATGACGGTCAATGGAGTAAGCCAACTGCTTGCCGTCGTAGGGTTCATTGTCGCCAATATGGAGATGTGAGTGCTGGCGGAGATGTTCAATCATTGGCAGGGCGATACGTGGGTCGCGGTTCCACAATATTCCCGCATCCCAGGGGCGTGCGCGTCCCATCATGACGGGGGTGAAGCTGTGGATGGAGAAAAGCGCTGGAGGGCCTGAATTTCGCATCACATGGGCCATGCCATCGGAAATCGCCTGATGGTAAGGATGGGCGAAAACTTCGGCGCGGGCGACCTGTTCTTCCTCGCTCAAGTTTCGGTTGCCGGGGATGGGATTGCCATCGCTTTCTTCGGGGATGGAAGCCGGATCGCCCGGCGCTCGATTGACGTCAATAACGAGACGGGAAAACCGGGTGAGAAAGGCCTGACAGTCGAGCCTTTCGGCAACCAGCCGTGTGACTTCCGCCGCGCCGATATCCCAGGCAATGTGTTGGGTGAGAAGATCGTTGTTGAGCCCCAGTTTTCCCATAGTCCGCGGTATCTTATTGTCCGCGTGATCGCAGATCAGCACTAAGGGCGTTTCGCCTTCAGGGTTAATCTGCTGAAAAACCGGGCCTTCGTCTTCTTCCAGGAAGCGTTCCCATCCGTCGGGCATTGGTTTGATCATGGGGCTTTAGCTTCTCTTATGCGGCGTTTCATTGGCTTGGTTGAGAAATATAGCGTAAAAACGCATTGCTTTGCTAATACCTTAGGGTCCTGACCCTAGCGCATTGGATCTATGGGGCAAGTAGACGGTATGAGCGACGGAACGGTGGAGAATAAAGGCGCCAATGCGGCGCTTCCCGCCTTATTTATGGGCGCCGTGGCGATTGCGTTTGCCCCAATTTTTGTCCGCTTGAGCGAGATTGGCCCCGTGGGGTCGGCCTTTTATCGGGTGCTGTTGGCGGTGCCTGTTCTCATGGTTTTGATGGCTGCCGAAGGGCGCAGCCCAAAGAAGCCGCAACGCCCCAAAACGCTATCGGATTTCGGTCAGTTGGCTTTGGTTGGGTTCTTTTTTGCCGGCGATCTCGCTTTTTGGCATTGGTCGATCCTCAAGACATCGGTGGCCAATGCGACATTGCTGGCCAATTTTGCACCTATCTTCGTCACCCTTGCGGGGTTCCTGTTGTTCAAAGAACGGTTCTCTCGCACCTTTTTAATCGGCATGGCCTTGGCGATCCTTGGGGCTTTTATTTTGATGGGCGACAGTGTCGCCTTCAGACCGGAACGAATTCTGGGTGATGTCCTTGGCGTAATCACGGCAATTTTCTATGCAGGTTACATTCTTTCCGTGGGAAGGCTTCGTGGGCGGTTTTCGACGGCTACTATCATGGCTTGGAGCAGCGTGGTTATGGCGGTGCTTCTTCTACCTGTCGCTTTAATGATGGGCGAAAGTCTCGTTGTGGAAAGCGCCTACGGTTGGGCGATTCTGTTTGGTTTGGCATGGATTTCCCATGTTGGTGGGCAGGGAATGATCGCTTATGCCCTGGCCCATTTACCTGCCGCTTTTTCTTCCGTAGGCCTATTATTGCAACCGGCGACGGCGGCTGTTCTTGCTTGGTTGCTGTTTGATGAAGCCTTAGGCTGGATGCAGGCAGCCGGAGGTTTGGTTATTCTGACGGGAATCTTTCTTGCCCGACGCGGAAGCTGATATAGACTAGTCTGACCGCTCTTGACGGAGAGAACCGCACTCCATAGGTTGTTTCCCTTTTTTGGAACTAAATGGTAGCGATTGACGCTCATGACCGACGAACAACAGCAAACGCCTGAAAAGGGACAAAAGGTTTCCGAGCGGGTTGCGGGGCTGATCTTGGATCAGATATCCAACGGCGACCTGACGCCGGGACAACGCCTGCCGGGTGAAAGGCAGTTGGCTGAATCCCTTGGGGTGAGCCGGGTTTCGGTCCGGGCGGCTTTGCAGAAGTTGAAGGCGCAAGGCTTTCTCGAGGCGGTCCAGGGGGGCGGCACCCGGGTCATTTCGTCGGCTGGCGATATGGACTCGCCTTTGACGGCGCTTCTGAGAACCAACTCTGAAAACCTTCATGATTTGGCTGAAATTCGGGGTGACCTGGAGGTCTGGGCGGCGCGCAAAGCGGCAATGAACGCAACGGAAGAAGACGTGCAGCGTCTTGAGCGTGTGGTCGCCGCCATGGAAAAGGCGCGCGGCACCGATAAGGCGGTGGAGGATATCAACTTCCACTACGCGCTTGCTCGGGCGACGGGAAGTGCGGTCTATGTCCATATTTTCGATGTTATCCGCGATACCCTCACCTCGACGCTGGAGTACCATAAGTATCGCCCTGTCCGTGAGTTCATCGATGATCAAATTTTGACCGAGCAGCATCGCTCGGTTCTTGAGGCTATTCGGACCCGCAATCCGGACAATGCGGCCAAGGCTATGTCGTCCCATCTGGAAAGCGTTCTTAAACGCTATGAAGCTGAAAAACTGCGTCAGGCGGAAGCTTCCGAGGGCGTGGACGGCGCTTCCGGTTGAGGGTTGATCCGAAAAACGTTTCTCCTTTGATCCCCTGGCTGTTCTGGGGATTGGCCGCCCTTTTTTATTGCTACGGTTTTTTCCACCGAGTTGCGCCGAGCGTCATGGTCGACGATCTGATGCGCGATTTTTCCGTTTCCGCAGCCGTGCTCGGCAATCTGTCGGCTTTCTATTTTTATGCCTACGCGGGCATTCAGCTTCCGGTCGGCGTACTTGTCGATCGGTTCGGAGCCCGCCGGGTTTTAGCCATTGCCGCTTTGGCCTGTGGTGCGGGCAGTGCGCTTTTCGGTATGGCGGCGAACATCGAAGTCGCCTACCTCGGGAGACTATTGGTTGGTTTGGGAGCAGCCTTTACCTGGGTCGGGACGCTGAAAATTGCATCGGTTTGGTTTCCGGCCAACCGGTTTGCTATGGTCTCGGGCCTGACCCTGATGCTTGGCATGGGCGGTGGCATAGGCGGTCAGGCGCCATTGGCCGCCTTTGTCGAGATGGTCGGTTGGCGCGAAACCATGATCTTTGCGGCTGCGGCTGCTGGAATTCTAGCCTTGTTGATCTTCGCTGTCGTGCGAGACGGAGAGGGAGATCATGGGGAAGGACCGCAGCCGGGACAGGCAGGGCTCCTCGATGGCTTGAAAAGTGCGCTGGCTCGGTCCCAGACTTGGTTTGTCGGCGCTTTCGGTTTGTTTATGGCTGGGCCCATGTTGTCTTTTGGCGGCCTTTGGGGGGTGCCATATATGACGACCGTCCACGGTCTGGATCGGGCTTCGGCAGGGTTTATGGCTTCGACCATGATGGTCGGTTGGGCGATAGGCGCGCCGCTCTCGGGATGGGTGTCCGATAGAATTGGACGTCGCAAGCCCTTGATGATTGGTGGTGCGCTCATTGCCTTGGTGACGGTCTCGGCGGTTATCTACCTTCCCGGGTTGTCGATTTGGATGATGCGGGTATTGCTCCTGGTCAATGGCATCGCTGCTGGCGGCATGGTTGTCGGTTTCGCCGTTTCCCGTGAGATCAATCTTCCCCATGCCAGCGGAGCCGCCTTAGGAATCGTCAATATGCTCGTTATGGCCTCGGGCGCGCTGTTTCAGCCCCTAATCGGCCTGCTTCTGGACGCCAATTGGGACGGTCGATTGCTTGATGGTGCGCGGATTTACGGGGCAGGGGCTTATGAGGTTGCTTTTCTGACACTGCCGTTGTGCGGTATCGGGGCTTTTGTCGTGGCCTCATTGGTTAAGGAGACCTATTGCCGCCAGCAGGTCAATTGACCAAGGTCAACGCCTGAGGTCGGTGCTTGGGGGTAGACAATCGCAGCGACCGATTGATCGTAAAATCAAGGTAATCACGATGAACGATGCAGGCTTTCCCGTTTGGTTCTATATCGCCCCGATGCTGTTTTTCGGCCCGGTGGTGGTGTGGGTGCTTTACAATTTCGCCTACAAGAACCTGGGTGGTCTCGGTGGAGAAATTAAAGAAGCCCGCAAGGCCAAGCAAGACGAGTATATTGAGGCCCGTAGACGGCGCGGTTTCGTTTAAGACATCTTGAGATTTTGTGGGGGAATCTGATGATGCGCTGGCTAACTTGCGTGCTTTTTACCGTGCTTTTCGCGCTACCCGTTTGGGCGGCTGAGGAAAAGCCTGCTTTCGATCCAAGCGATTTTGACAAATATAACGCCGAAGACATCAATATGGTTTGCGCCGCATGCCATGGTGAAAACGGTCAGGGTGGAAAGGGAGGCGTCTATCCAAGAATCGCTGGGCTGCCTTACGATTATATCGTCGATCAGCTTAAGCTGTTCCGCACCCGTGATCGGGTCAATATTCCCATGGTGCCGTTTACCGAAGAACGTGAACTTCCCGATGAAGATATTCATGATATTTCGGCGTTTTTCGCCCAGATAAAACTCGACAATCAAATGCCTGTGCTGCCTGAGGAGACGGATGCTTATATCCGTCTCAAGGCGGCGGAAAAAGTGATTCAGATCGCCAAGCATGAAGGTGATGTCAAGGCTGGGAAAAGTCTTTACCGGTCTGAATGTAGGCTTTGTCACGGAAAAACCGGGTATGGAAAAAAGAAAACCCCACAGTTGGCGGGGCAATATACCCAGTATCTTAAAAAGCAGATTAAGGAAGTGTTGGAAGGCAAACGCCAGCACGAGGACAGTGAAATTCTTTTTGGCGAATTGACTGAAGAAGACATCAATAATCTTATGGCTTATCTGTCCACTCTGGACGACTGACGGCCCCTTGGGCTAGTGTCCGCCCTTGAAGAATTTTCATCTGTTCCGGGGCGCTCAATCTATGGTCAATTTCTACTGTTTCGCTTGGCCTTTCATTCGCATGATGGACCCGGAGGCGGCTCATGGCTTTGCCCTCAAGGGGCTGAAAATGGGTCTGGCGCCAAAGCCGCAGATTTTCAACGATCCGGTGCTTGAAACAGAACTTTGGGGGTTAAAGTTCAGAACGCCCATCGGCATGGCTGCCGGGTTCGATAAGAACGGAGATGTGCCCGATCAGCTTTTGCAACAGGGTTTCGGTTATGTGGAAGTGGGCAGCATTACACCGCGCCCTCAACCGGGAAATCCCCAACCGCGGATGTTCCGTCTGATTCCCGATGCGGGCGTCATCAACCGCATGGGCTTCAACAGTCTGGGCGCTCAAACTGTGGCGGCTCGTCTTGAACGCCGTTCAAAAAGTCAGAGATATCCTGGCGTTATCGGTATCAATCTGGGTAAGAATAAGGAAACCGAAGACGCGGCGGCCGATTATGTTCTGGGGGTTAAGGCGTTCGGCGGTTTTGCCGACTACATTGTCGTCAACGTTTCCTCGCCCAACACGCCGGGGCTGCGCGCCCTGCAGGGAAAGGCTGAGTTGCAGGACCTACTCGGCCGTACCCAGGAAGCCTTGAAGGAAACCAAGCCTGAGGGTACGCCCCCTCTCCTGCTCAAGATTGCTCCCGATCTGACCGACGATGATAAAAAAGATATCGCTGAGGTGGTTTTAGAATTAGGTATCGACGGGCTGATCGCCACCAATACGACCATTGAGCGGCCAGACTTTTTAAAGGGGAGTGACCGGGCCGAAACGGGCGGCCTTAGCGGGCAGCCGGTTTTTGCGCCTTCGACCAAGGTGCTGGGTGAAATGTACCAACTGACCGATGGCAAAATTCCTCTGATCGGCGTGGGAGGGATTTCGAACGCCGAGCAAGCTTATGCCAAGATCAAGGCCGGGGCGTCGCTGCTTCAGCTCTATTCGGCGATGATTTACAAAGGGCCGCAGTTGGCTAACGACATTGCACGAGATCTGGCGGATTTAGTTAAGCGGGATGGCTTTTCCAATATTTCCCAAGCGGTCGGCATGGACTTCAAGGGGTAACACGATGAATGTCGCGTCATATCTGGCAAAAGCCGCCCGTATCTGGCCCGACAACACAGCTTTATCTCTGGGCAAAAAGGCCTTTGCCTCCTATCGAGAATTCGGTGCGCAAGTTGCGATTATGGCGGGGAGGCTGAGGGCAGGGCTCGAACCCGGCGACCGAGTGGCTGCGGTTATGACCAACCGGCCCGAATATCTGATTGCGCTTTATGCAATTTGGCACGCCGGTCTGACTGCCGTTCCGATCAATGCCAAGCTCCACCCCAAGGAATTTTCCTATATTCTCAAGCATAGTGCGGCTAAGCGTTGTCTAGTGTCCCCCGATCTTTCTGACAAAGTGGATTTCAGCGGAAAAATCGTCGTTGCAAGTCCTGAATGGCAGGCCCTGCTCGATGGCGACCCTGCTCCTATAGCCGAGACGATGGATGACGATGTGGCCTGGCTTTTCTATACCAGCGGCACCACAGGGCAACCCAAAGGGGCCATGCTCACCCATAAGAACATTCACGCCATGACACTCGGCTATTTCGCTGATGTGGATACGGTAAAGGCCGAAGACTGTATTCTTCACGCCGCACCTATTTCCCATGGATCGGGAATGTATAATTTCCCTCATGTGCTCAAAGGGGCCAATCAAGTGATCCCCGAGAGCGGCGGCTTTGACCCGGCAGAAATTTTCGACCTGATTGAGACCTATGAAGGGGTTGCCTTTTTCGCTGCGCCGACCATGGTCAAACGTCTGGTGGAAGCGCCGTTCGCCACTCATGCCGATACAGGAAACCTCAAAACCATTGTCTATGGCGGTGGCCCGATGTATGTGGCCGATCTTAAAAAAGCGATGGCGATACTCGGCCCCAAACTGGCGCAGATTTACGGTCAAGGCGAGAGCCCCATGACCATTACCGCTCTATCGAAAGACCTTCATCGAGCAAGCAATCATCCTCGCTATGACGAGCGTTTGGCCTCTGTCGGTGTGGCGCATAGTGTGGTCGAGGTGAGGGTGATGAATTCCGATGGAGAATCTCTTCCGGTTGGAGAGCCCGGCGAAGTTTGTGTGCGGGGTGAAACAGTGATGAAGGGATATTGGCGAAATCCCGAGGCGACGGCTGAAACCATTCGCCATGGTTGGCTCTTTACCGGCGACATGGGGTGCATGGATGAGGACGGTTTCCTGATCCTGATGGATCGCTCAAAGGACATGATTATCAGTGGGGGAAGCAATATTTATCCCCGTGAAATTGAAGAGGTCTTACAGGCTCATCCGGGCGTGGCCGAAGTTTCCGTTGTTGGTAAGCCGCATGCCGATTGGGGCGAAGTGGTCGTTGCCTTCATTGTGGCAAATGGGAACGCTGAAGTGACCGAGCGGGAGTTGGATGCTCTTTGCTTGGAAAATATCGCTCGGTTTAAGCGGCCCAAGGAATACCGTTTCGTCGAGGCTTTGCCGAAGAATAATTACGGTAAAATTCTTAAAACCGAACTGCGAGAGCTGTTGAATTCTTGACGGGGGTCGTGGATGGAAAACCTCCTCACTGCTAATTTGCTCAAGCGTTGCTGACCACTTTGGAGCCATTAATGAAGCCCCTCTCTCTTTTGGGAATGATCGCGGTTTGTGCGGCTTTGGTTGTTTCTCCGGCCGCTGCCGATACGGATAAAGATTTGGATATGCTCTTCGCCAGTCCGCCTGCCGGTTGGGAAGTGGCGCTCAATGTCGGCGAGGAAGGCAGCCGCGTTACCGAATATGTGCCCAAGGGACAAAATAAGGATACTTGGGATGAAAAAATTACGATCCAGGTATTTGACGGGCTTACTGCCATCGACCCGCGTGAATTCACCGAGCGCATTCAGGAAGGGCGGCGAAAACTCTGCCCGGACCTTATGACTCACGAACCCAATAGTCGTGAGATCAATGGTTATAACGTGACGGTGGTTCGGGTTGAATGTCGGGACACAAACGTCGCCGATGCGCCTGAAGGGACGGAACTACGCAAGATTGAGTTTTTGATGATGAAGGTCATCATGGGTCGGCAAAACCTCTATATCATCCAAAGAGCTTGGCATGGGAATAAGCCTGGACCCGGATATCCTTTTTATTCGGAGACCGACGCAGCTAGTTGGAGCGCATTTTTCCGACAGACTGAGGTCTGCGCGCCCAATGACCCGGGGGCTTCTTGTGGCGCATTGGGGCTCTTGTCGCATGAGCAGGTCAATGCCTGGGCCATGAACCGCTACGGTGATGGAAAAGCTTCCTGCCCCTACTATGCCTCTTTGACGGTTAAACCTGAGATTTCAAAGCCCGTGGCGGCAGGGCGTATTGCCCCCGTGCGCCTTGGAATAAAAGAATTCGGAGCCAGGAATGAAGAGAGCCGACTGCTCGAAGCCATGGCCGGACTGGCGCAACAGAATGCCCCAATGACCCTGATCATCTCTTTAGACGATGAAGCTGTGGTCGATAAGAAAACCAACGGTCAAAAGGTGGAGGCCGATCTTGCCGCCATGGCCAAAAGCTTGGTCGAGAAAAAGGTCGATAAAGAGCGAATCGTTATTCGGCGTAACGCCAATTGCAAGTAGTTATACCAATAAGCTCATTTCTTAGATTCATTTTAAGTTTAGTGTTTCTCCTTATGGAAAAGTGGCTATATTGCGTCGCAACAAAAAAAGGTTTTGTGAGTTGAATAAACAGACCTTTTTGGGCCGTACGAAGCCGAGCAATAAGGCAGAGATGGCAGTGGGACTCTAGGAGGGACATTTCGTGGATAATATTCGAATCGCCACAAAGCTGTGGTTGATGGTCGGTGTTGCGTTTCTTGGCATCGTTGCCGTTGTTTTGCTCGGCCTTTTCAATATCGGCGGAGTAATGATGGAAGATCGGCGGACAATCACTAAGAATGTGGTGGAGGTCGCGGAGAGCATCGTTAAGGATTATGTCGAAAAATCGGAAAAAGGCGAAATGACTGCTGTGGAAGCGCAGCAAGCCGCGAAAGCCACTTTGAGTGCCGTCCGCTATGGCGATAATGACTATCTGTGGATTAACGACTTCAATGCCGTCGTTGTGATGCATCCGATCAAACCTGATTTGAATGGGAAAGACCTCTCGAGCCTTGAAGACTCCAACGGTAAGAAAATCTTCTCCGAATTTGCCCGTATCGCCAAAACAAAAGGCAGCGGGACGGTTGAATACCTCTGGCCTAAACCGGGCTTTAAAGAACCCGTTGAGAAAGTTTCCTACGTCAAAGCTGTCAACGAATGGGGCTGGGTTATCGGTTCCGGTATCTACGTCGATGATGTAACCAGCGAATTCTGGAAACAGGCTCAGATTTTCGGGGTTATCAGCTTAATCGTTCTTGCCATTGTGGCGGCTATTTCACGAATTGTCTCCAATGGTACAGCACGCCCGATAACCGGTCTTACCGAAGTTATGAAAGCGCTGGCGGGAGGCGATACCGCGGTTGATATTCCGGGAGCCCACCGAGGTGATGAAATAGGACACATGGCCGATGCCGTGAAGGTCTTTAAAGAGAATATGATTAAAGCCGAGCGTTTGGATTCTGAGCAGAAAGCCGAGCAGGCTAAGCAAATGCTCCGAGCCAAATCGCTGGAGCAACTTACCCAGTCGTTTGATGATGAAATTACGCTGATAATCGAAAACGTCAGTGGGGCGTCGGTCCAACTGAATGGAACAGCCCAGTCCATGTCGCGGACGGCCGAAGGTACCAGTCAGCGGGCGGGTTCCGTCGCGGCGGCTTCGGAACAGGCTACGGCCAATGTTCAAACGGTCGCTAGTGCAGCTGAAGAGTTGTCAGCCTCAATCAGTGAAATCGCTCGGCAGGTTTCTCAATCCTCCGAAGTCGCTTCCGATGCCGTCGAACATGCCAAACTCACCGCGAGTACGGTTCAGGGACTGGTCGAGTCGGCGCAGAAAATTGGTGAAGTCGTTGCTCTGATCACCGATATTGCAGACCAGACCAATCTTCTCGCCTTGAATGCGACAATTGAAGCTGCTCGGGCCGGTGATGCGGGCAAGGGGTTTGCGGTGGTTGCGTCGGAGGTGAAAAATCTAGCTAATCAGA
>Ga0209692_10001236_pt1 | contig 37297 bp, 33 predicted proteins | sample tdDd472_FD_187129 | JGI IMG/M metagenome (GOLD analysis project Ga0209692, IMG submission 187129) | Marine sediment microbial communities from the Atlantic coast under amendment with organic carbon and nitrate - tdDd47.2 (SPAdes)... | ecosystem: Environmental > Aquatic > Marine > Coastal >...
CATCCTTGACGCGCAGGCTGGCGAAGCGGGAGTCGTTGACCGTTGTGTCGCGGATGGATGCGTCCACACGGAAATATCCGTCCTGGGCGATGTAGTCTTCCCACGGCAGGGTGTAGACATTGCGATAGACTTCGTCGCCATCAAAGGCGCGGAATCTTTTCAGCTCGAACAGCACGCGATGGCCGGTGCGCACCCAGAGGTTGAGGCGCATGCAGTCCTTGAGGGTGCCTTTGATGAGCACGCCCGCGTCGAGCAGTTCGGAGTCCTTGTAGCCGAGGGCTTCGAGTTCAATTTGCAGATACTCAGGCATACCCTTGGGGCAGGTCACCAGAATCGGGGCTGTTTTTTCAAATATCGACATCAGTCCACCAGAATGATTGAAATATCCATTACATTAGTGCGGGTCGGGCCGGTAATCAGCAGATCGCCGGTCTCCCGCAGGAACCGGTACGCGTCGTTGTTGTCCAGATACGCCTGTGGGTCAAGTCCTGCCTTTTTTGCGCGGGCGAGTGTGCCGGGCAGGGCGTATCCCCCGGCAGCATCCGTGGGGCCGTCGGTGCCGTCCGTACCGGCGAACAGAGCGTGAATTCTCTTGTCGCCTCGAGCGGCCATGGCAAAGGCCAGAGCCATCTCCTGATTGCGTCCGCCCTCGCCTTCTCCCAGAACTTTTACAACGGTCTCGCCGCCCGTGATCAGGCAGACGTGTTTGTTATGCGGTGCGTTCGCGACGGTTCCGGCCAGTGTCGCCAGACTGGTCGCTTCCACACGAGCCTCTCCGACGATCTCTTCGCTGATGATCCGGGCATCATATCCCATCTCTTCCGCCTTGCGCATGGCCGCGTCGAGGGCCATGTGGTTGCTTGCCACAATGACATTCTGGACGTGCGCGAACGCATCGTCACCGGGTTTTGGCGTTTCGGTAATATCCCCAGCCATGCCGGATTCCAGTCGTTGTCTGACTTCTTCCGGGATGAAGTGGAGCAGCCCGGTGCGTTCGATGACAGCATGGGCTTCCGCGAAGGTGGTTTGGTCGGGCGAGGTCGGGCCGGATGCGATGCTTCCGAGATCGTCACCCACCACGTCGGAGACGATGAGGGTCAGCATGGTTGCGGGCTGTGCGGCGCATGCGAATTGTCCGCCGCTGAAAAGAGAGAGGTGCTTGCGCACGGTGTTCATCTCATGGATGGAGGTTTTCGTGTTCATGAGCAGCCGGGTGGTCTGCTGCACGTCCTCCAGCGAAATTCCGTCAGCCGGTGCCGGGGTCAGTGCGCTGGTCCCGCCGGTGATGACACAGAGAATGAGGTCGTCTGCGGTCGCCTTGCTTGCCATGTCCAGGAGTGCGTGGGCCGCTTTTTCTCCCGCCGCGTCAGGGACAGGATGGGCCGCCTCTACTGTTCGGACTTTGGTCAGCGGCAGAGCGTGTCCATATTTGACGCAGATGAGGCCGTCTGTAATCCGGTCGCCGAGCAGGGATTCCAGTTCTCCAGCCATGGGAGCCGCGCCCTTGCCAGCGCCAAGGATGATGATGCGTTTGAAATCGTCGAGATCGTAAGTTGTGTCATCGCAATGCAGCAGGGAACCGTCGAGCCTGAGCGCGTTGCGCACGGCCCTGTCCGGGGCCACCGCAGCCAGGGCTGCGTCGAGAATCGTCTTGAGTTGCTGCTTGTCCGGCATGATTTAACTCACAAGGGTTGCATGTCCCATTCTTTTGATGGGTCGGGATCGGGTTCCGGGTCGGGAACTGGATCAGGGGTCGGATCTGCTTCTTTTATCACGTCAGCTTTTTTGGTTCTGACGTTCGGTGCATTCAACGGTCGGGCCAGGACCAGGAAGAATCCGAGTCCGATAGCTGCTGCCATGGCCGGGTCGTACAGGAGCGGTGTGTTCATGCCCTGGGCAAAGAGGGCGGCGGTCAATCCTGCGCCCATGCGGGTCAGGCGGCGGAAAAGCAGGACGAAAAGCACGGTCAGGAGCATGAGGGGGGCGATGATGCCCCAGGCCAGGGAGAGGCGCAGCCAGAAAGACGGGATCAGCGGGAGATAAGCGCCCATCATGGCCGGACTTCCGGTAGCCGCCTCCCAGACGGGGGCCATACCGACCGGGAAAGCAACGGGCAGGGCTTGGCTAACAGGGAGACCGGTCAACAACAGCATGGGGTTTTCGGCAAACAGCCGAATTGTCTCCACCCATAGCCAGTAATCTACGTACCGAATGGAATCCGACGATGTGACCGGGAGAAAGAATGTGGCCCCTATGAGACTGAGACAGACCGTCGACCCGGCTATGCGCACCTTTTTGGGGCCGCGTCCGAAACAGAGGTAGACCCAGGCGGCGGCAAAGAGCCCTGTTCGCGACAGGCAGGCCGCGATACCTAGCATGACTAGCAGTCGCCAAAGGCGGTGGCCCTGATCCGGTTCGTAGACGCCGCCTTCATTGTCGCCCGGCTTGAGGCTGGCGCACAGTGAGACCAGCAGCAGTCCGGCCAGGACGTCGGCATTGCCGAGCCAGCGTACGGTCGGCACGGACTGGTAGATAACAGCCTCGGCTGCGAGATCGATGATGCACAGCAATCCGAGCAATGCGCCGTACCTTTGAAAATCAGCCCGATCAGGCATCCCGAAGGTCTTGATCCACAGGCCACAGAAAAGGAGCATGCCCAGCGGCAGGGCTTCCGAGATGTAGGGAATGGCTGGTTCCATCTGTCTGAAAATGTCGCGCCCGTAGAGAACCAGAATGGTGATCAGGGTAATGAACATGGCGACTTCGAAAACGAAACGTTTTTTGACGCGCACCCCGGAGGACCGGAAAAGCATGGCGCAGACGGTTCCCAATCCCGCGAGGATAAGCCAGGGCAGGAAGGGTGATACCTCGGCTGACGGATTCTGGAACCTGGCCAGGACCATGCCCAAGGGGATCGCCACATATGCGACCGCAAGGGGAATGGTTTTCAGTTTGGATGCGTTCCTGAATGTGCCTTGTCTCTGTGTCATACCGCTCGTCAATTACCTCTTTGGGCCACTTAGGTAAAGGTGGACAATAATTTGGTGAAATCTGTTTATTTAATTATTTCAACATGCAATTTTCTATCATTTTGCTTTTGTTGAAGTTTTTTGTGGATAAATTTGCAGGAGTTAATCTGGTGGAATAATTAACATTTTTTGCCGTTGTGGTTTGTTGTTGTCGCAACTCCTCTAAATGTTTTGAAAATATTGTCCGATAGGAAAGAATAGTGTATGGTGACAGCGCGTTACCACTCAGTGGGATGAGGATGGTCAACGAATTACAGTGGGGGTGACCATGAAATGGGTCGCAAAAACCGCTTTGAGGAAAGCGGTTATTAATATGATGGCGGTGATGTGTTTCGTCGCTCTCCTGCCAGGTTGTGCGGTTGTGGGACCGCTCCTGACAATGGGAGGGCTGGGGTTTGCACCTCTCCAATATGTGTCGACGGCGTATACCATCGGCGAATTTACCTATGAGTATGCCGCGAACGACACAGATCCCGGCGAACTCATTAGTCAGAAAATCGACAATGTTCTTACCGGTGAAGCTTTCGAAGTGCCGGATTACATGCAGCCTGCCGTGGAAGGACCGGACGGAACAACTACCGTCGTGTTGACTGCGGCCCAGGTTGAAGACCTTGAGGCTCGTGTTAATCTGTCTGCCGATGCTCGTCAGAAACGGATCGATACAGTGCTTGGTCGCCGCAATGTCCAGTTTGAACGTCTGGAACTCAGGCGTATGGCTTTCTTCAAAGCTAAATCACGCAACGAACTCTCTCTGCGCCAGACATCAATGGCCAGCTCACCTGATTTGTTTCAGGGAGCCGTGGACGAGGTCTCGCTGGATTAGTTTTATTTCCCACCTCACATAGACTTAAGATATTCAAGGGACGCCTGATGGCGTCCCTTTTTTTGTGGTGACTACTCCGCCCGCACCGTCAACAACTCTTCCCATACCGTTGTGTACCTCGGCGAGCGCATTTCCCGTTTCATTTTCCAGTTCCGTTTTATGCCTGACGCGGCGAAGGCGACAGTGTCTCGTCCCCATCGTTTGTTTAAGGTGTCCACGGCCTGCATGAGCGGTCGGTCGTCCGGGCGGTCGTCGGGCGGCAGGTCCAGGAGGCTGAGCCAGCGGCCGTTTACGGGTTCGAGTCCGGAGAGCATGACGCCGCATTTCTTGAAGGCGTAGTCCTCGCGATAGATGCGCTTCATGCCGGACTGGGCGGCCTTGATGAGGGTGGGCGTGTGACCTGTGGCGACCGGTAGTGGGACGGACTCGGCGTTGGAATATTGAGGGTGACCGAGTTTAAACTTGTTGGTGTGCAGGAAGACCATCACGTGAGAGGCTACGGAGTTCTGCCTGCGGAGCTTCTCGGCGGCGCGCGTCATGTACTGGGCGGTGGCCTCCAGCAGGTCGTCCAGTTCTGTTACCGGGCGGCCGAAGGAGCGGGAGGAGACGATGGTCTTCTTGCCCACCGGTCCGGTGGCGAAGTCGTGGCAGGGCCAGCCGCGCAATTCCAGTAGGGTGTGCAGTCCGGTTATGGTCATTTTTTTCTTCACCCAGTCCCGTTTCAGTTCGCGAAACTCCAAGGCGTTGGCCACTCCCATCTTGCGCAGCCTTTTGGCGTGGCGCGGGCCGATGCCCCAGACGTCTCCTATCTCGGCCCACCTGAGTACCCGGTCCGGGTCAGGGCTGGTGGTGAAGTCGAACACGCCCCGGCAGCGCGGCTGTTTCTTGGCGAAATGGTTGGCGAGTTTGGCCAGGGTTTTGGTCGGGCCGATGCCCACCGACACCGGGATGCCGGTCCACGCCTCCACTGTTGCCTTGAGCCGCCTGCCGAATGCGTCTGCGCCGCCGGGCACGCCGGTCAGGTCGGCAAATGCCTCGTCGATGGAGTATATCTCCAGCCCCGGACAGAATCGGGCCAGTACGCGCATGACCCGCGCCGACATGTCGCCGTAGAGCGCGTAGTTGGAGGAGAAGACCTCCACGCCGTTTCGTTCGAGTAATCCCCTGCATTTGAAGTACGGGCCGCCCATGGGGGCGCCCACCGCCTTGGCCTCGTTGGACCTCGCGATGATGCAGCCGTCGTTGTTGGACAGTACGACAATGGGTCGCCCCTTGAGTCCCGGCCTGAAGGCGCGCTCGCAGGAGGCGTAGAAGTTGTTACAGTCTATAAGGGCGTATTGTGGCATGTCATTTCATTTGGTGTGAGGTCAGGTTGCTTGAGAATTATAACGGGGTTGTGAAATGGATCCGATCTATATAGTTTTGGTTGGTGAGGGCGGATATGGATTACAATTATGCGATGCAATGCGATTTTTATGGTATTTCCGAGTTGCCTAAATCTGTGAATGATTGGGAGCTGGATTATGTCCAGACTGATCCGGGCGAACTGGAATCCGACATTCTGGCGCTCCATAGTGGGACACTGCAAATAGCCTATGGCTTCTTTGACAAAGGAATGATTCAGGCGGGCACTGCGCCCAAGGGATACCGGACATTTAAAATCATGTCTGATCCGAAAACTTCCTGCATGGCCTACGGGAGCACCTTTGCAGGCAGTGAAATCCTGGCCGTGCCAGCCTCGCGGGAGTTGGATATTGTCACTGGTTCCGACCATAGCAACTTCAACATATCTCTTCCGACAGGAGAGCTGGAAACGCTGAGTGATAACTTTGGCTGCGACAACTTGCTTGGACAGTTGAATACGACCAATATTTTCAGACCGTCTCCCGTCACTCTGACCCTTTTGCAACAGACTCTCCGGCAGGTTGATTCTCATGCCAGGAAAGGCTGTTCTCCTTCGGATTTCGCCTCGATTCGGGAAGATGTCCTCTCTGCATTCTTCTCCTGCTTTTCTACGACCTCCGGCGTGCGCGATCTTACTACTCCGAAATTACGCAGGCAGGTTGTGCAGCGGGCTCTCGAGTTCATCAGGGCTGGCGGTCGTGAAAACATATCTATCACGGCCCTTTGTGAAGTTACAGGGGCCAGCAGACGGACTCTGTTTTATGCCTTCAGACAGTATCTTGGCATCACGCCAAGTGCATATATCAAGGCGGTTTTTAAGAATTCTGTTGCTTTATCGGTTTTCTTGAATAGTCTACATGTGCAAGCCAAATTGGAGGGCGCGTTTGATGAAGAGACATTCGAAAATCAAGATGTGGGTACATGCTTTTTTTCAAAGTCTTAAGCCAGGTTTTCACTCAATTCAGAAAATTGAAGAATTACTTGCTAAAAAGCGTTTTTCAGTCCTGCAAGATAGACCTCAAGCTCGCATCGCGCTGAGTCGAGATTCTGTCTGTGCGGGGGATGATATTCATGACCATAGAAAGAGCATCTCACTGCCATCGTACACCGAACCGCTACCCTTCATATACTCTCTGTCTTCGTCATACTTGCCATCAGCAATTCAAGGATATAGGCACACATGGGATTGCTTTCTCAACGGGGTATTGGTGGGCACCGTTTTAACAACTGGTGTCATAGCAATCACATCTAAAATCGAATATTCAAAAAATAACGAAGTATACTTTAAGTATAATGCAGCAAAAAGCTGACACAGCCTTTAAGCTGCGTTTGGCAACGGGAAATTGCTGATATTCAACTTCTGTGACTTGCGACAGGCAGCCAGTAGCAGCTTCCTTCGCCTACTTCTGTCTCCCAAGTCCTTGCTTTGCTCTAATAGTCTGAACCAGAACAAATAATGGTCCAGATACTTGGTGGCCACACCATTGAATCGGCGCATCCATTTCTTCAGACGTGAGTGATAGCCGTTAGCCCTTTGAATATGGTAAATTCCCAGCTTGCGAATCCCCTTGTTTGGGTTGATCGCAACATGCTCCATTGATTGTTGTTCGGCATATCGCTTGAAAGCTGCTGCCGCGTCTGTGACAAGGATCGCATTACTATCCAAGGCTTGGCCTACTGAGGCTTGAATCTTGGGGGCAGTTGTCCCACCTTGGCCCGACGTCCTACATACAATCCCGCCATCCCTAGAGATGGCGACCATTACGGCCACCTGCTCATTGGAGATCCCTCGCTTGGAAGCTTGCCCCCCACGCTTACGTGGTTTTCTGATGGTCAAATTGCGCTTGCCCTTGAAGGATTCAAGAAAGTAGGTCTCGTCAGTTTCAACGATACCTGAAAGCAGACTGCCGTCTCCCAATCGTAGCAAGGCATTCAGCACCTTATGTCGCCAGTAAAAGGCTGTCGGGATGCTGATCTCAAGTGCCTTGGCACACTGTTTCAGGGTTTTCCCTTCAAGCATTAACTGGATGTATTCCATCCAACGCTCTGGGTAATGAGTTCCGGCCATGGGCGTACCGGTCCAATCATTGAATGTTTTCCTGCAACTATGACAAAGATATCGCTGTCGGTTATTGTACGTCCCATTGCGTTTTACCTTCTCGCCATCACAATTTGGGCAGGAGAAACCATCAGCAAAACGTGTTTCACGAATGTCTTTCAAGTGGTCAGAAAGGGGAAGCAATTCACCAAGCATGCGCCTGATGTAGTTGAAGAAATCCCGTTGTCCCTCAGCGTCCATTCTTTCGAAAATTTGGATAAGGCCTGATAGTTCATTCTGCTGCATCGTACACCCCCTACAGTTACAATGAGCCAGAAGCTTAAGACTTAAGACCGTTTACGCAAAAAGCAACAGGATATTTTAAAACCGCCTATATCAAAGCCTACAAGCTGCATGGCGTCCATCGGGAATTGTTGCGCAACGAGGAGGGGAGTATCACCCAGATCTCCTCCCAGTGGGGCTTCTGGCACATGGGTCAGTTCGGGGCGGACTACAAACGCCAGTTCGGCGAACTTCCGTCCGAGACTCTGGGACGGAAGGTGGTCAAACCGCAGTTCACCGTGCCTCCGTTGAAGCTGGATTCTCATATGGTCAATTAGTTCATCGATTGCGTTCTCTTCTTTTAATTTCCTACACCTTGTGGACCACATGCCGGACCACGCCCCAGACCTCGAAATCGGTGTCCGGGGTGATGGCGATGGGTTGGTAATCCGAATTCTCCGGCGCCAGCTCCAGGCCGGTCTCTGTCTTTCGTAGCCGTTTGACCGTGAATTCTCCGTCTACGCAGGCGATGACCACGTTGCCGGGCCGTGGCGTCTGGGAACGGTCCACCACCAGGAGATCGTTGTGGTGAATGCCCGCGCCGACCATGGAGTCTCCGGACACGCGCACGAAGAACGTGGCCTCGGGGCGCTGCACGAGATGCTCATTGAGATCGAGTGTTTTCTCCAGATAATCTTCGGCGGGCGATGGAAATCCGGCAGGTACAGCTTCGCCTGCCAGAGGCCGCGACATGCTGCTTCGAGGGCCGGGGCGAGCTATAAGGCCGATCCAGCGGGCGTCAGGTTCACAGTCGGCTTCTGTATATGGATGAAAGGACATTGATCTCTCTTTTGTTTATTTAAGTAAAACATTTTGCGAACAATAAGCCATCTTGTCAATTAAAATAAAACAAACTGAAAGAAAAGCGGCACACGAATATTCTGCGCCTACTTGCTTTTATTCCTTATTTCATGCACGTTTTTCGAGAATTTTAGTAAATGCGGCCTTTAGACGGCCGATAAAATGTCTACCCACGGAGGAATGATGAAGAGACGTGATTTTCTGAGCAAAGCCGCCATCGCCGGTCTGGCCGGTGGTACCGCCTTGCTCGCAGGTTGCCAGGGCGAGGAAAAACCCGCCAATCAGGCTGCCGCCCCGGCACAGGTCAAGAAATCCATCGTTTGGAAAATGGTCACCACCTGGCCGCCGAAGCTGCCCATCCTGCAGACCGGTTGCGAGTCCTACGCCAAGAAGGTCGAGGAGATGTCCGATGGCCGGATGAAGATTCAGGTCTACGCCGCCAATGAGCTGGTGCCCGGCCTTGGTGTCTTCGACGCTGTTTCCTCCGGCACCGCCGAGTGTGGTTCCGGTGCTGCCTACTACTGGGCCGGTAAAGATGCCGCATGCCAGTGGTTCTCCGCAGTTCCCTTCGGCCTGAACGCTCAGGGTCTCAACGCCTGGTTTTATTCCGGCGGCGGCATTGAGTTGTGGGACGAAGTTTACGGCCAGTTCAACCTGATCGGTCGCCCCATGGGTAACACCGGCGTCCAGATGGGCGGCTGGTTCAACAAGCAAATCAATAGCATCAAGGACTTTGAAGGTCTGAAAATGCGTATCCCCGGTCTGGGCGGCAAGGTTATCGCCAAGGCTGGCGGCACTGTCGTTCTGCTGGCTGGTGGTGAAATCTTCACCTCGCTGGAACGTGGTGTCATCGACGCCACCGAGTGGGTCGGTCCTCTGCATGACCTTCGCATGGGCTTCTACCAGGCCGCGAAATATTACTACTACCCAGGATGGCATGAGCCGGGAACCTGTCTGGACGTCATGTTCAACAAAGACAAGTTCATGGCCCTGCCCAAGGACATCCAGGCCATCATGAAGGTGGCTGCCGCAGAAACAAACCAGGAATCCCTGTGCGAGTTCGAAGCTCGCAACGGTGCTGCCCTGGCGACGCTGATCAACAAGCACAACGTGCAGCTCAAGCGTTTCCCGGAAGCAGTCCTGGCCGATTTGCGTGTCCTGGCTCGCGAAGTCGTTGCCGAAGAAGCCGCCAAGTCTGCTCTCGCCGGCAAGGTCGCCACAGCATTCGACAAGTTCCAGAAACAGTGGGGCGCATGGGCCGATGTCTCAAGCCGTTCCTACTTCGACATCATCGCCGAACGCCAGGTTGCCCTCAAGTAATCCGGGTTTAACAGTGAAGCACAGAGGCGCGGGAGCAATCCCGCGCCTCTTTTTTTGGTCCTTAAACGTGTCGCTTGAAGTAAATAATGTAATTCGATCTATTCATGTTCAATACTAAAGGGTATAGTTGGAGGAACCCGAACTGTACCAGGATGTGTTCGATGCCCACTCGACCAAGTGACATTGCATTCAGAATACTCGCCGGACTGGCTTTGATCGCGCTGACCGCGTGCGCGCCGATCAATATTGGCGATGGGCTTTCAAAGGCAATCATGAATCAGGACGATCCCGATACCGTTCGGGACGGTGCTCCCGCCTATCTGCTGCTCGTCGATAGTTTCATTGAGAACACTCCGAATGATATTTCCACCCTCATGGCAGGAGCCAAGCTCTACGCCATCTATGCCGGGGTTTTCGTCGAGTCACCGGAGCGGGCTGTTCGATTGGCGGCCAAGGCCCAAGGTTACGGTCAACGCGCTTTGTGCCTCAAAAACAAGCGTGGCTGCGGTTTGGCTGATCTTCCCTACGATCAGTTCATGACCACTCTTGGCGAGCTGCGAAAGTCTGACGTTCCTGCCCTGTACGCCTTTGCGTTGACCTGGTTGGTTCGAGTTCGTGCCGGGAATGGAAGCGGAGGCGGAAACTGGAGCGGCATGGCTGATCTGCCAAAAATCGAGGCCTCTTTTGAGCGGGTGGTAACTTTGGATGAGAGTTTTGATAACGGCAATCCCCAGTTTTATCTGGGTGTACTCAATTCCCTCAGGCCGCCTGCTCTGGGCGGAAACCCGGAGAAAGGGCGTAGTTATTTCGAGCAGGCCATCGCCATTTCCGGTGGAAACAATCTGGCTGTCAAGGTCGCCTATGCCCGTTATTACGCGCGCCTGCTTTATAATCAGGAGCTGCACGACAGGTTGCTTGAGGGCGTGCTGGAGGCTCAGCCTCGGGTCGAGGGGCTGACCCTTACCAATGTCCTGGCTCAACGGGAGGCGAGAGCCTTGCTGGAGTCTTCAGGCGAGTATTTCTGATGACTTGAAACTGATGGAGATTGTTTGATGAGACGACTGATATCGATACTTGTCCTTGTGGCCGCGCTCCTTTCGGCTGCCCCGGCATGGGCAACTGTGCTGAAGATAGCTACCGCCTTGCCCGAAGGCTCATCGTGGATGAAGGTGATGCGTGCAGGGTCCAAGGAGATCAAGGAACGGACGCAGGGACGAGTGATGATCAAGTTCTACGGCGGCGGAGTAATGGGCAACGACAAGAGCGTGCTCAGGAAGGTCCGTGTCGGTCAGCTTCATGGTGGGGCCTTTACCGCAGGCGGCCTTTCCACCGTCTATCCCGAGCTCAAGCTGTACAGCCTGCCGTTTCTTTTTCGTAACCGCGAAGAGGTGGTGAAGGTCAGGGAAAAATTAGATCCGTTGATCAAGAAAGGTCTTTATGACAAGGGATTCGTCAGCTTCGGGTTCGCCGGAGGAGGGTTTGCAAATCTCATGAGCAGCACTCTGGTGCGCGGTGTGTCCGACGTTCAGGGCCGGAAGGTGTGGGTTCCCGAAGGAGATGCCGTGAGCTACGCAGTTATGGAAGCCATGGCGTTGTCGCCCGTGACACTGAACATGATAGACGTCATGACTGGATTGCAGACCGGGCTTCTGGATATTGTGGCCGCCACTCCGACAGCGGCTCTGGCCTTTCAGTGGCATACCCGGATCAAATATGTTGCCGACACGCCCCTTGTCTATGTGGTCGGGACAATGGCCATCGACCGGCGTGCCTACAAGAAAATTTCAAGCGAGGATCAGGCCGTGATCGAGGAAGTCATGGGGCGTATCTATGAAGGATTCGACAGGCAGGGTGTGACAGATGATCAGGCCGCCATCGATGCGCTCAAGAAGCAGGGAATAGAGTTCATCCATGTAGATCCTGCCGATGTGGAGCAGTGGAGGAAGACGGCCCTTTCCGTAGAGCGGGAACTGGCTCGGGAAGGGGTGTATTCGGAAAAGATGTTTGAGCTGCTTGTGGAATGTCTGGTTGAATGCCGCCCGGATTGGAGCGGGACAGAGTGAGCCTGCATTCGATCATTCAGGTCCTTGAAAGGACCGGGCGAATTCTAGAAGATAGTCTTCTCATCGGACTTTTGGGGTTGATGATCGTCCTGGCGTCGGCCCAGATCGTACTCCGCAATACTTTGGATTTCGGTTTTGTATGGGGTGACGAGTTTCTGCGCATTCTTGTCCTCTGGGTTGCCATGGCCGGGGCGGTCGCAGCCAGTCGGGCCGACCGGCATATCACCATAGACGTACTTTCCCGTTTCCTGCCTGTCCGGGCGAACAGCATGGTCAAGGGCATTACGGATCTGTTCACTGCAATCGTGTGCGGTGTCGCTGCGTGGTATTCCTGGACCTTCGTGCTGCTGGAGATGGAGTTCGAGTCCACGATCCTGGGCGGGCTCCCTGCCTGGCCGTTCCAGATGGTGCTCCCTGTTGCCTTCGGTCTCATCTCATGGCGTTACCTGCTGCATGGCCTGAAAAGTATCGGTGCTGTTCTGGGACTCTCCGGCAGGGAGGACGAATCATGATAGTCATCGGCGTGGCTCTCGCCTTGCTCGCGCTCATGGGTGCGCCGCTGTTTGCGGTTATTGCTGCCGGAGCAATGCTCAGTTTTCATCTGGCAGGCATTGACCCGTCGGTCCTTGCAATCGAAGTCTTCCGCCTTGCCGAGATGCCCGTGCTTCTCGCCATCCCGTTGTTCACCTTTGCCGGATATCTGGTCAGCGAGAGCGGTGCACCGGGACGGCTGGTGCGGTTGACGAGCGCGTTGCTCGGCTGGGTGCCAGGTGGGTTGGCCGTCATTTCCCTTGGGGCCTGCGCCTTTTTTACCGCCTTTACCGGAGCATCCGGCGTTACCATAATTGCTCTGGGTGCGGTCTTGTATCCGGCACTTAAGGAAGCTGGATATGGCGAGAAATTCAACCTGGGATTGATCACTACATCCGGCAGTCTCGGTCTGCTTTTTGCGCCATCCCTGCCGCTTATCCTCTATGGGATAGTGGCTCAGCAGTCCGGGACGGGCGAGGCCGTGTCCATCGATACCTTGTTCAGGGCCGGTATCCTGCCCGGCCTGCTCATGCTTGTGCTGCTTTCGGGCTGGAGCCTGTGGGTCAACCGTCACATCCGGACATCGTTCAAGGCGTTCTCCTGGCAGCAGGTGAAGGATGCAATACGCGAGACAGTCTGGGAGCTGCCATTGCCCTTCGTGGTTCTGGGCGGAATCTACAGCGGCTATTTCGCGGTATCCGAGGCCGCGGCCGTCACCGCGTTGTATGTCATTATTGTTGAAGTTTTTATCTACCGCGAAGTCCACCTGGGGCAACTCCCGGAGGTCATGCGCAAATCCATGCTGCTGGTCGGTGGCGTGCTCATCATCCTCGGAGTCTCGATGGCTTCGACCACGTCCATGATCGACGGCGGTGTTCCTGCGCGCCTGTTTGAATTTGTTCGATCACATGTGGACAGTCAGTTGACATTTCTCATCCTGCTCAACTGTTTCCTGCTGGTCCTGGGGTCCATGCTGGATATATTCTCCGCCCTGGTTCTGGTCGTGCCGCTCATCCTTCCCGTGGCGGCAGGATACGGGATTCATCCCGCTCATCTGGGTATCATCTTCCTTGCAAATATGCAGATCGGTTACATCACACCGCCTATCGGCATGAACCTGTTCATCGCCAGTTATCGTTTCGAGAAACCCGTTCTCACCCTGTACAGGGCGACACTGCCGTTCTTCTTCATTTTACTTTTGTCCGTGGCGATAATTACGTACGTGCCAGATTTGTCGCTCTGGCTTATCAGATAGGTCGAACAGTCTAGTGTATATGTTTATCCTTCTTTTCCTTGACGGAAGGACTCTGAAAGGGGTTATAGTGTTGAAAATTCGAACTTTTTAAGGAGCTAGAAATGAAAAAATTTACAGTATGTTTCATGGCAGTAATCTTTACCGTAATGATGGTTTCCGCCTCTTTTGCCGCTGGAGCACCGGAGCTTCGGGGCACCTGGCGGGGTGATACCAAGCTCTACATTTCCGGTCAGTTCCAGGATGGCAAAGTCGCCTATGTCATCAATGAGCAAAAAGATCAGGTTTTTGCGGGCTATAAGATGTGGTTCACCAAGAACGGTGTCCTCGCCAAGGAAAAATTTGCTGGTATCTATGATGGTGGTGAGATCATGATCGCCGAGAGCATTGACGGTATGGGATTTGGTTACCTGACCGGCAGACAGAACATGACTATCAAGTATCTTGAGAATGGCACTAAGGACAACAAGGTCATCCTGTGCAAGCTGGAGCGTGTCCATTTCACCACCGGTTTTGTCGAGATCGACAAAGACGGCAACAACATCGTTATGCGCGCTGAAGTCACCAATCACTATCCGCTCAACGCTGAGCGCATCATGAAAGAAGCTGATGCCAACGGCGATGGCAAACTCACCAAGAAAGAGTGGGAAGCCTGGAAGAAAGCAAACGACTGGGAATAACAAACAGTATGAATCAAAGGCCGCCGCAAGGCGGCCTTTTTGTTTGGAATGGAGATACCCGTCATTCTTTCATGAAAAGATGATTTCAGTTGAGTTTACATCATGGTCGGTGATAGCTTGGATGAAACTAATTATAGTAGCCATTAACAATATGATACGAGGTTCATCGTGAAAAAAATTCTCATCGCTTTTGCCATTTGTCTCGCTTTTGCCGTTTCCGTTGCTTTCGCTAGTCCCGGAGCGGATCTGTACAACTCCAAATGTGCCAAGTGCCACGGCAAGGACGGGGCCAAAACCTCCGGCGCATCCGGTGGAGTGATGCTCAAGGGGCAGTCTGTCGATGATATTAAGGAAAAGCTCTTGGGGTATCAGGACGGAACTTACGGTGGTAAGAAAAAGAAGACCATGGAACGCATGGCAGGCAAGCTCGATAAACAACAGGTTCGACAGTTGAGTCGCCACATTGGTGGACTCTAGATAATGACGCCACTCATTCGGATATTCCTGGGAACGGCTTTTATGGTCGCGCTCTTTGCCGCGCCCGCTTTCGGGGTGGGCGAAGATCGTGACGCCATGAAGGATATGGCTGACAAGAGCCACGACCATGAAAAGGTCATGGAAGAGGCCGGAGCCACGGTGGGCATCGAGGAAAAGCTGGGTAATATGCTGGCTGACGTCGAGTTCACGGATTCCGAGGGAAAGCGCGTCAATCTGCGTGAGTTGACCGCCGAGGTCCCGACTATCATCATTCCCATCTACTTCCGCTGTCCGGATGTCTGCAACGTGCTTCAGGGTTCATTCGCCCAGATATTGCCCGACGTGGCTCTCAAACCGGGTGAGGAAGTTCAGGTGGTCTCCATCAGCTTCGACCCGCGCGAGAACAGTGCGGATGCGGCCAATGCCAAGAAAATCTATATGGCCGCTTCCCGTGGCATGTATCCGGCCGAGCACTGGAAGTTCCTGACTGGCGACGATCATGCCGTGAAGATGTGGCTCGACTCCATCGGCTACACGGTCAAGCGTGAGGGCGGTATCTACGCCCATCCCGTGGCCGTGGTCGCCATCGCGCCCGGCGGCAAGGTGGTTCGGTATCTCTACGGTTCATCGTTCCTGCCATTCGACATCACCATGGCCGGGACCGAGGCCGCCAAGGGCGAACCAGGTTTGTCCATCAAGCGCATGCTCTCGTTTTGTTATAACTACGACCCCCAGGGGCGTCGGTATGTCTTCGACATCCTGCGTGTGTCCGGATTTTCCATCATGGGGTTTATTGGATTGTTTGTCCTCTACCTCGTCCTCAGTGGGCGCAAGCACAAGAAAAAGAAGGCTGAGTAATGGCTGACGCTGCGGTAGACAAAGGCTTTTTCGCTCCAAAGGGCGGCTCGCTGCTCAAGGAGTGGCTGTTCACCACCGACCATAAACGCATCGGCATGCTCTACCTGTGGTGCATTCTTGCCTTCTTTGTGGTGGGAGTGTGCCTGGGACTGGCTATCCGGCTGGAGTTGTTTGCGCCGGGCATGACCATCATGACCCAGAAAGCCTACAACGCGGTCTTCACCCTGCACGGCGTGGTCATGATCTTTCTGGTGGTCATCCCTAGTATTCCGGCAGCCTTCGGCAACATCTTCCTGCCGCTGCAACTGGGGGCCGAGGACGTGGCCTTTCCGCGCCTGAACATGTTTTCATGGTGGCTCTATATCATCGGCGGAGTCATCGCGCTGACTTCGCTCTTCACCGGCGGCGGTCCGCCGGACACCGGCTGGACTTTCTACGTGCCATTTTCCGCCATCTCCACCACCAATGTCTCGGTGGCCGTGATCGGCGTTTTCGTACTCGGTTTTTCGTCCATCCTGACCGGCCTGAATTTTATCGTCACCATCCACCGGATGCGCGCCGAGGGCCTTGGCTGGCTGCGGTTGACGCTGTTTGCCTGGGCTCTCTACGCCACGGCCTGGATTCAGGTCCTGGCAACGCCGATCCTGTCCATCACCGTGGTGCTCATTGCGATTGAGCGACTGCTCGGCATGGGCATCTTCGACCCGGCACGCGGTGGCGATCCGATCCTCTACCAGCACCTGTTCTGGATATATTCGCATCCGGCGGTCTACATCATGATCCTTCCGGCCATGGGCGTGATTTCGGATATCATCCCGGTCTTCTGTCGCAAGCCGATCTTCGGTTACAAGACCATCCTTGTGTCCAGTCTGGCCATCGCATTTGCGGGCTCCCTGGTCTGGGCGCACCACATGTTCGTGTCCGGCATGTCCGACACCGCTGTCATGGTCTTTTCGTTCCTGACCTTCATTGTGGCTGTGCCGTCGGCGGTCAAGGTCTTCAACTGGCTGTCCACCATGTATAAGGGGTCTATCAGGCCCGAGCCGCCGCTGATCTACGCCCTCGGTTTCATCTTCCTGTTTGCCATGGGTGGCATCACAGGGCTGGTTCTGGGTTCTGCCGGGACCGATATGCATGTACACGACACCTATTTTGTGGTCGGACACTTTCACTTCGTCATCTTTGGCGGGACCGGAATGGGGCTGTTCGCCTCCATGCACTACTGGTTCCCGAAAATTTACGGGCGCATGTACAACAAGAGGATCGCCACCATCGCGGCGTTGATCATCATTGTTGGCATCAACGGCCTCTATATCCCCATGTACCTGCTAGGTTTGGCCGGTATGCCGCGCCGTTATTATGATTACCTGCCGCAGTATACGGACCTGCATCAGCTCTCCACTTATGGTTCGTGGATTACGGCGGTAGGTCTCGGTCTGATGTTCTGGAATCTCTGGCGCGGTCGCAAGCATGGTCGGCTGGTTGGAAAGAATCCGTGGGGTGCGGCCACTCTGGAATGGACGCTGCCTTCACCGCCGCCCACACACAATTTCGACGAGGAGCCGGTGGTCACCCACGGGCCGTATCACTATGATGGAATCGAACCGGATGAAGATAGGATCGAGGATAAGGGTGATGAGGTGAACAATGGCTGATCATCCTAAAGATTACCTTGGCCAGAAGATGGGCATGTGGCTCTTCCTGTTCACGGAGATTATACTCTTCGGTGGATTGTTCGTGCTCTACGCCGTGACGCTCCAACGTTACCCGGATGAGTTCCACGAAGCGAGCAAGCTGCTCGACACCACCATGGGCACGGTCAATACCGTGGTTCTGATCACATCGAGCCTGTTCGCTGCTCTGGCCGTGACCGCCCTGCAAAAGGGTGACGAGAAAAAGGCCAAGATTTTTCTACTGCTGACCATCGCGCTGGCGGCAGTCTTTCTGGTGGATAAATACTTCGAGTGGGGTGCCAAGATTCATCATGGCATTTACCCCGGTTCTCCCGACATCGCTGACTGGGAACCTGGCAAGCAGGCGTTCTTTGCTCTCTATTACGCCATGACCGGCCTGCACGGCATTCACGTGGTCATCGGCATGGCGGTGCTCGGCTGGATTTACTGGCTGATTCATGTGGGGAAATGCACCCCCCAGTATTTCGTGGCCCTGGAAAATGGCGGCCTCTATTGGCATCTGGTGGACCTGATCTGGATATACTTATTCCCGCTCTATTATCTTATAGCCTAGCGGGGGAAATGAATATGAATACTACAGAAACAAATCATCACGGGCCGGGCTACAAGCTCTTCGTCATCATCTGGGCGACGTTGCTCGCCCTGACCTGCGTTACGGTTTATGCCGCGCAGGTTGATCTCGGTTTTCTAAATGTGCTGGTCGCGCTTTCCATTGCCACGGTCAAGGCAGCGTTGGTGACGTTCTTCTTCATGCATCTCAAGTACGAGAACATGACCTTCAAGATCATGGTGCTGCTGGCTTTCGCCATTCTCGCCATATTCATCGGGTTCACGTTCTTCGATACAGCGTACAGGGCAGTGGGGTAGCGCATGTATCCGCAGATTTTCTCCGCCGCCAAAGAGGTCGACCAGGCCTTCCTCATCATTCTCGGTTTTTCCGTGTTCATCCTGGTGGCCGTTACCGTGGCCATGCTCTGGTTCCTGTGGCGCTACAATTACAAGCGTAACCCCAAGGCCGCCGATATCACGGGCAACTTCTGGGCCGAGGTGGTCTGGACCGTCCTGCCCACGATCATCGTGCTCGGCCTGTTCTGGACCGGCTGGACGAGCTTCAAGGCCATGCGGACCATCCCGGATGGTGCGATGCTGGTGCAGGTCGAGGGTCGGATGTGGTCCTGGAAATTCACCTATGAAAACGGGAAGACCAGCTCCGAACTGTTCGCCCCGGTGGACACGCCGATCAAGCTGGCTCTTTCGTCGCGTGATGTAATCCATTCCTTCTACATCCCGGCCATGCGCGTGAAGTGGGACCTGGTCCCCGGCATGGATACCGATGCCTGGATTCAGTCCGATACGGTGGGCGAGTTCGATATTTTCTGTGCAGAATACTGTGGCCTCAAGCACGCGGACATGATCACCAAACTCAAGGTGATGACAAATGATGATTTCCAGCAGTGGCTTGAGGGAACTCCTGAAGAGGAGGGTGGCGAATCCCGAGGTCTGGCCCTCATGGAAGAGTTCGGCTGCTTCGACTGCCATACTATGGATGGCACTGACGACATTGCTCCACCGCTTAATGGCATCGCGGGCAAGGAGCGCCTGATCATTCTGCCTGATGGCACCAAGCGGACCATCAAGGCGGACGCTAACTATCTCAAGACATCCATCATGGACCCTGGTGCAGAGCTGGTTGATGGCTTTGATGACGAGATGCCGCCTTATGAAGGCGACCTGAGCGATGAAGATGCCGATGTTGTGGTCAATTACCTGCTCGGCAAGGACGAGACCGGAAAGCCGCTTACTTTCCCAATCCATCCAGGTGGACAGCTTGCCAAGGTGGAAGGGTGTTTCAAGTGTCACTCCATCGACGGCTCTTCCGGTAACGGACCAAGTTTCAAGGGATTGTATGGATCTACAATTACAGTGCGCAAGGCTGGCAAGGAAAAGACGGTCACGGCTGATGAGGATTACATCCTAGAGTCCATTACCCAGTCTTCCAAATGGATTGCAGATGGATACGCCAACTCCATGCCTAACTATGACGACTTGAGCGAGGAGAGCGTGGAAAGTCTTCTCTCATACATCAAATCCCTTGGGGGAGAGAAATAATGATACTCGGTATTGAAGGAAGCCCCAGAAATCAGGGGAATTCTCATAAGATGCTGGCAGCCGTGCTGGCAGGAGTTCAGGAATCAGCGACATTGTCCCATGATGTCCATTTACGCGACTATAAATATGAGCCGTGTGTTGGCTGTGAGCGATGCCGAAAGGCCAAGGCGTGCACCCGTTTTAACGATGGGATGACGCTTCTCTATCCTCAGATCGAACAGGCTCAGGGACTCGTTCTTATTTCCCCGGTGCATAACTATAATGTAACTGCGTGGGTGAAGGCTTTTCTGGATAGAATGTATTGTTATTATGATTTTGCGGATACACGGCCACGTGACTGGTCCAGCCGTTTGGCAGGACAGGGCAAGAAAGCTGTCATCGGTGCCATTGCCGAGCAAGCGGACAAGAAAGACATGGGATTCACCCTTGATGCCATGCGTCTTCCTCTTGAGGCACTCGGTTTTGAAATCGTGACGGAACTGCCGGTCCTTCGACTTTTTGACCGGGGCATCATCAAACAACATGAAGAACATCTCGAGCGGGCCAGGTCTGCGGGCCGGGACCTCGTTGCGGCAATCAATGCACCGTAGGGGACGCAAGTGAATGTGAACCTAATGCTCCAACTCATGCGCCCGCGCGTCAGTATGGCCGTCTCCGGCGGTTCGCTGTTCGGTGCTCTTTATTATGGCGGGCCGGATGTTTGGCGTGGTGTGCTGACTGCCGTTGGTGCGGGCATCCTCTGCGCTGCGTGCTCAGCCCTGAATCAGGTGCAGGAGCATACATTCGATGCCCGGATGCGGCGAACTCAGGGTCGGCCCATTGCTTCGGGCAGGGTCTCCGTCAAGTCTGGGTTGGCCTTGTCTGTCGGGCTCTTTTTCGTTGGACTGACCATGTTTTTCATGACCGGAGGCTGGCCGCTCCTGCTGCTCGGCGTAACTGTGCCGGTCATTTACAATAGACTTTACACACCGCTCAAACGGGTCACGCCAATGGCCCTTTTGCTCGGGGCTTTGAGTGGCGCGTTGCCACCCCTGACCGGTTGGGTTGGCGCAGGTGGTTCAATCTTTGAACCAATGATTCTGGCCGTGACCGGGATATTCTATCTGTGGCAGGTGCCGCACTTCTGGCTGCTGCACGAGAAACATCGCGACGATTACCAGCGGGCCGGGTTCGCAACATTGGACAGTCGTTTGCCGCAACATCTTTACAAACCGCTGCTCATACTCTGGGTAGGAGCCTATTTTCTTGGGCTCGGTTGTCTGGCATTTATGGGTGGGCCCGGAGCCATTGCGTGGCTGTTGTCGCCTGTCGTCCTGCTGGCCGGGGCGTGGGCGATCTATGCCGTTTTGACTGACACCAGGCGCGGCGCGGCTGTGGCCATCTATGCGTCATTGCCACTGGTGCTGGTCACCTTGCTTGGTAACAATCTCTGATTTCGAGGAGTTGATTCGATATGATGTGGATTCACCCGCTTATCCAGTCCGTGGCAATGCTTCTGGCATTCTGGGTCTTCTATATGGGCGTTACCCGCTTCATGTTCGTGCACTTTGGCGTGAAGAAATTCTTCAACTGGAAGTGGCACGTCAAACTCGGCAAGATCGTGCACGGCATGTGGCTGCTAGGTTTCGGCCTGGGCCTTTTCATGGCCTGGTATGAATGGGGTTCCATTGACCTGACCGGCGGGCATTTCCTTGTGGGCGTGCTCATGGTCCCGTGCATTCTCCTGAGCCTTGGCACAGGCCTCTCCCTGGAAAAACCAAAGACCAAGCGACCAAAGATGGCCCTCTTTCACGGCATTATCAATTCTGTCCTGTTCCTCATGGCCTGTTATCAGGCCTGGACTGCGGTGGAAGTGATAGAGCTGTTCCTGCTTGATTAGTACTGGCTCAAAGTTCCACCTGCATTCCAATTTCGATGACCTGCTTCGGCGGTATCTTGAAGTATAGCGGGGGGCTCATGGCGCTACGTGACATGAAGGAAAACAGGGACTTCCAGAGTCGCGGGTGGTCTTGGTTGATCAAGGTCTCCCGGCCCATATAGTAGATGGCATCTTCCTGATGGGTCTTTCTTCTTCGTGTGCAGATCTTTTGCATTTCAAGCTGAATATTTGGCGATTCCGCATATCCATATCGGGCAATCACCCGGCTGATCCCATTTTCCAGTATTTTGATTACCAGTCGTTCTCCGCTGTGCACTCTGGGTATCGGCTCGGTGATGACGGAAAACAGGATGATTTCCTTGCTCAGTGTTCTTGTCAGGTTCAGGAAGTGCAGCAGGATGGGGGGCGTACCTCGTGGTGAAAGAGTGAGAAATACGGACAGTCCCGGGGTGCGGACAATATCTTTTTCCTCCATGCGTTGAGCCAGTTCCTCAAGTGGGATATTCAGTTTCTTGATCTGCTCCCTCGTTGCAGCTCGTCCCTTGGCCCAGACCATCATGATCAGGCAGATTAATCCGGCCACAGATATCGGTATCCAGCCGCCGCCATCCAGCTTTGCCAGGTTTGCGCCGAAGAATCCAAGGTCGAAAATCATGAAGAATGCACATAGCGCCGTCGCCGTTATAAGGGACCACTTGCGCACTCGCCGCAGGTACTCGAAGTACAGGGCCGTGGTGATGCACATGGTGGAGGTGATGGCTATGCCGTATGCGCCAGCCAGGTTGTCCGAGCTTTTGAACCCCACCACCAGTAGAATACAGATGATCGCCATGAACCAGTTTGCCACGGGGCAGTATATCTGGCCCTCGGATTCATCGGAGGTGTGCAGTATATGGATGCGCGGCAGGTAGTCGAGCTGGATGGCTTGCCGGGTCAGCGAGAAAACGCCGGAGATGACTGCCTGTGATGCGATGATGGTTGCGCAGGTGGACAGGATGACCATGGGGATGAGTAGTTCGCGGGGTGTCAGTGCGTAGAATGGTGACGCTGCCGCGGCGGGGTCGGTCAGGAGCAGCGCACCTTGACCGAAATAGTTGATGAGCAGGGCGGGCATGGCGATCCCGTACCAGGCGAGCCGGATAGGTTTACCCCCGAAATGCCCCATGTCTGCATAAAGAGCCTCGGCCCCGGTGATGCATAGTACTACTGCGCCGAGCACGATGGTTGCTTCCCCTCCATTGTGGGTGAAAAAGGATATGGCAAATACTGGATTCAGGGCTGCGAGTATGCCTGGGTTGCGCAGGATCTGGATGGCTCCGAGTACGGCCAGAGTCAGGAACCAGAGCAGCATGACGGGGCCGAAGATCCGTCCGATATGGCCTGTGCCGAAGCGCTGGACGCAGAAGAGTCCGGCCAGCACACAGCATGTCATCGGCACCACGTATGGGGTGGCAGCAGTAGTGACGACCGATAATCCTTCCAGAGCCGAAAGGACCGAAATTGCGGGTGTGATGAATCCGTCTCCGTAGAGCAGGGCTGCACCGAACAGCGCGGCCACGGTGATCCATTTGCGCTTATTGCGCCACTCTTCAGGCAGCAGGGAGAACAGGGCCACGACACCGCCCTCGCCCCGGTTGTCAGCGCGCATGACAAAGGTGACGTATTTGAGACTGATGACCACGGTCAGCGACCAGAATATGAGCGAAAGTACACCGAGGATGTTCAACTCGTTAACAGGCACGGCGTGGAAACCGCTGAAGCATGCCTTGAGCGCGTACAGCGGACTGGTGCCGATGTCGCCAAAGACGATGCCGAGCGCGGCCAGAGCCAGTGCCGGAGATTTGGTGGAGTAGCTTTTCGCGATTGTCATAGACCGTTGTCCCTAGTTTCAGCAGAGCATACCGGATGGAACTGTTTTCAGGCAAGTCGTTGGCGCGAATAGGTATGAAAAAAGCCCCGTCACATGCGTGACGGGGCTTTTTTTGTTTCTCTTGAATGAAAGGTTAGGCCTTCTCAACTCGATTTCTGCCCTTCTCCTTGGCTTTATATAGAGCATGGTCGGCCCTGCGGAGGATGTCCTCTTCCTTGTCGCCGCTGATGAGTTCGGCCACGCCGAAGCTTCCGGTGGCACTGATGCGATCCAGGTCCCAGTTTTCCATTTTCGAGCGAAGCTTTTCGGCGATGGTACATGCCCCGTCAAGGTTGGTTTCAGGGCAGATAATCAGGAATTCCTCGCCGCCCCAACGGCCGACAATATCCACATCGCGGACATTGTCTCGAAGTGTGGAGGCTATGTCCTTGAGTACATCGTCACCAGCCTGGTGCCCAAGTTTGTCGTTGACCATCTTGAAGTGGTCAATGTCCATGAGAATGATGGACAGGGTGTGGTTGTATCGTTCTATGCGGCTGATTTCATTTTTCAATGCATCATCAAGCTTCATGCGATTGTGCAGGCCGGTAAGCCGATCCGTTATGGACAGGGACTCCAACTCTTCATTTTTGAGTGCCAGTTCGGCGTGGGCTCTGGCGATCTTGCTGTTCAGCTTATGGAGCTTGCGGTTCCAGTAAAGGAAGACCAACATAATTAGTGCCAGGGCGCTGAGCATCTTCCAGAGCAATGTGTAGTCTACAATATGCTGAATGGGTACAGTTGCCCACTTGGCGAAGATGTCGTTTTTCTCCCTGTCGCTGAGAGACCTTACACCTTTTTGCAGGATGGACAGCAGTACTTTGTCCTCTTTGCGGACTCCGACTCGAAGCTCTGTGTTGTATTTGGTGTGTCCGACGATCTTCAGATGGTCGAATCCTTCTTTCTGAATCAGGTAGGCTGCCTCGATAAGAGTTGCCACGGTGGCGAAAGCATCATTTGCTGCGACTTGCCGCAGGCCGTCCAGGGTGGATTTGGCTGGCACAAGGTTTATTTCCGGATAGTCTCTTTGAATGGATTCTTCCACCCAATATCCTTCTCCGACTGCCAAGGGTTCATCTTTGATGTCATCAAGGCCATTGACTAGCCAGACTCGTTCGCGAGCTACGATAACGACCTCGGAGAGAAAGAAGGGGTCGGTAAAATCGAGATACTCTGACCGGTCTGGTGTTTTGTTGAGCATGGAAACGATATCAACTTCGCCGGCTTTGGCCTTGGCAAGGGAGTCAGTCCAGGACTCGGTGGGGATAATTTCGAATGTAACTCCGATGCGCTCTGATAGAAGTGCTATATAGTCGGCAGCCATGCCCGTGTGTTTCGAATCCTCGTCGAGGGCGTCAAAAGGCATATAATTCTGGTCAATAACCATGGTCAGGGCTTTCTTGTCGCGCAGGTAACGTTGCTCTTCTTCGGTCAGCAATGGTTTATTGGTCACGCCTGAACTGAAAGATGTCTGAGGGGAAATGATTGTCCAGAGAAAGAGGATTGTTGCGACAACCGCAACATGCTTGAAAATATGATGGATGGAATACTGTTTCATTTGTGTGGCTAGGCTTTTTCTACCCTATTCCTGCCACTCTCTTTGGCTTTGTACAGGGCGCGGTCGGCCTTGCGGATCAGGTCTCCCTCTTCGTCACCCTTGGCGAATTCGGCCACGCCGAAGCTGCCGGTGGCGTTGACGCTCTTCAGGTTCCAGTTCTCCATTTTGGAGCGCATTTTTTCGGCGATTGCATAGGCCCCTTCGAGGTCGGTCTCGGGACAGATGATCAGGAATTCCTCGCCGCCCCAGCGGCCGACGATGTCTACTTCGCGGACGTTTTCGCGCAGGGTGGCGGCCACGTCCTTGAGTACCTCGTCACCAGCCTGGTGGCCCAGTTTGTCGTTGACCATCTTGAAGTGGTCTATGTCCATGAGGATGATGGACAGGCCGTGATCGTAACGATCTATGCGACTGATTTCCTTCTTGAGTGCGGTGTCGAGCTTCATGCGGTTGAACAGACCGGTCAGTCTGTCAGTGGTGGACAAGGATTCAAGTTCCCTGTTCTTCAGCGCCAGCTCGGCGTGAGCCTCGGCCAGGCGGTTCTGAGTCTCCTTGAGTTCGGAGATGTCCACGGCAACCGAGCACTTGACTGTGCGGCCATCGGGCCAGCCAACGCTCTTTTCCTGGAGCTGGTACCAGTGGTCGTCAAATGGATTGAAATTTTCAAAGACATATGACTTGCCGTTGGGCATGCCGTCCTTGTTGACCAGCAGGTGGTTTTTGCAGTGTATGCAGGGCCTGTCTTCTTCATACAGAGCCTCGTAACAGGTCTGGCCCGTGAGGTTGCCGCGCGTGTCCGCCATGGCCCGGTTCATGTAGACGATTTCATACGATTTGATATCCACGACATAGGTCTCGAACGGGATGGCATCGTACAGCGTCTTGAAAAGGTCGTTTTCGTGAAAAAAGCTCATGATTACCTGTTTGCTACGGCCTTTTCGATGGATTCCTGAAGCTTTTCCACCTTGACCGGTTTGAGGACATAGCCCTTGGCTCCAGCGTCGATGGCATCCATGACCATCTGCTCCTGGCCGTGGGAAGTGACCATGACAATCAGTGGATTATCGTGTTCTGCCATAATCAGGCGGGTTGCCTCGATGCCGTCCATGTCGGGCATGGTGATGTCCATGGTCACCAGGTCCGGTTTGACCGTACCATAGTTGTCCACGGCATCCTTGCCCGTTTTCGAAATATGCACAACGGAGTGACCGAGTCCCTCCAGCATTTTTGACAATTTCTTGCCGGTGATGCCGGAGTCGTCCACTACCATAATATTTAGTGCGCTCATGATATATTATTCCCCTGTCTCGACATAGTTCAACTGATCATCCAGCAGCTTTTTCGGCCCGGCGCAGAATACGCTCAAATCGCCGTAGGGCGTCTGCATGTCCGCCATGTAAAAGGCGGCATCTTTCTGGCGGCCTATTTTTTTGGCCTCGGTGAGGATGACCGGCGGCGAGAGTTGGATGACTACACCGTCGCTTTGCAGCGCGGCCGTGGCATTGCCCACGATGATGTTGATGACGTCGCCCGCCGTTTCTTCGACATACTCTTCGCGCTCATCTTCCTCAATGTCAATGTCTTCGGTATAGACTTCGAAGATGCGGTTCATGAGTTTTTCGTCGAAGCTGAAGACGAGATACATGTTGATGTTCCCGCCCACGCTCAGGAGCGATGTCAGGTACTTGAGCTGGAGGCGGTTGACATCTTCAAGGTGAAATTGGGTGTTGGAAACTTCTACATCCACCTCTTCCTTAAGGAATCCGGCAGTTTGTTCAGCGATGATGTCCATGATCCGTTTGACGTCCGATGCCATATCATAACTCCTTACAGTATGCTTACGCGTCTTTGGCGGGGATGGCGAACCTGAATGCTGTTCCCTTGCCAGGTTCGCTTTCGATGTCAACTTTACCACCCAGCTTCTCAAGCTCGGAGAGAACTGCAGCCAGTCCGATTCCGCGGCCCGAGAGTTCGTTGACTTCTTCGTTGGTACTGAAACTGTCCGCGAAAATAACGCGGTAGATATCCTGCTTCGAGGCAGAACTGACTTCAGCCTCGCTCATGATCTTTCGCTCTACGGCCAACTCGCCGAGTCGGGCCGGGTCGAGTCCGCGACCGTCATCGGTTATTTCGATTAGAATCTCGGAAGCATTTCTGCCCACGATACAAGAGAGGTTGGCTTCTTCGTCCTTGCCAGATTCTTCGCGTTCAATGGGGTCTTCTATGCCGTGGTCTACGGCATTGCGGAAGACGTGGACAAGCGCCTTGGTAAACGGGGCGTATTTATCCGGGTCTACCCGCACGTCTCCACCTTCTATCTCAAAAGATTTTATTTCTTTTTCCAGGTTCTCGGCCAGCCTGATAGCGGCTTTTGGATAGGCGGCCAGAAGTTCTCGCAGGTCCGTGAGTTGGATGTTGCGGACCTCATCGAGCAGTTTCTTGGTCTCATTGTCCATGTCTCCCAGAGCTTTGGAGAGCAGGTTGTCAGCAAGGGTCTTGAGCCCTTCGGCCTGCTCCTGGGTAATGGCTACTTCGCCATGTCGGCGCATGAAGTCATCGCCCAGCACTTCCTTGATGATGTCTAGGTCACTTTCGAGCATGGTGTCGCAGTTGCCGCTTGCGAGGAGGGCCTTGATGCTGTCGATGGTCAGGTCTTCGTCATATTTGAGCTTGTCCAGACCGGACTCCACGTCGTGTAGAGCGCCGGGTACGAGCAGGAAATCCTGTTGGGAAAAGAGTCCCTTGAAAGTATGAACCTGGCGGTAGATTTCATTCAGGGCGGCCTTGGGATCGGCGCCGTTCGCCAGCAATCCGGGCAGTTGGTTGGAGTGGAATGATTTGTACTCATCCAGAATATCGAAGAAGTCGCGGGATTCACGTACGGCCGAGACCACGAACTTGAGCTTGTTGCGCTCTACCTTGATCTCGTCCTCAAGGGCTTTCTGGCGAGTGATATCGGTCAGGATGAGCATCATTCTCTCCGGTCCGATAAGCTTGTACTCGGCTTCGAGTACCATCTCTCCCAATCTGAATTCCTTTTGCATCAGGCCAAGGTAGAGGTCGCGTTTGAATTCGTCTGTAGCGGTCATTATGCGCTTGATGTTCTTGTCGAAATTGCCGGAGCCTATGACGTCGTCGGGATAGAGAAGCCCGGCGATGGAGACGCAGGCCATGCCGTCGCCGAAAATGATAGTGCATTCCTGGCTGAATTCCGGGTCGATGATCAGGTCCTGCCCGAAGGACAGAAAACCCTGGCCCGAATTGTCTAGCAACAGGGAGACCTTCTGATGAGTTTCTGCGATCTCCTTGTTGAGGCGGGAAAGTTTGCGGTTCCAGTAGAGGAAAACCAGCAGAATTACGGCGACGCCACCAAGAATCTTCCAAAGCAGGGTGTAGTCAAAACCGTGTTCTAGCCGGACAGTCATCCATTTGGCAAAGATGTCGCTCTTCTCTTTGTCTCCAAAGGAGTTCACGCCCTTTTCCATTATTGCCAGCAGGGTTGCATCGCCCTTGCGGACGCCTACGCGCAGTTTGTTTTCGTATTTGGTGTTGCCAACGATCTTCAGGTTGGTGAACCCTTTTTTCTGGATCAGGTGTGAGGCTTCGATCAGTGTTGCCACTGTGGCGAATGCTTCACCTTCCTGAACCATGCGCAAGGTGTCCTCAGTGTTTTTGGCAGTGAGGATATGGATGTTGCTGTGTTCGCGCCGGATTGTTTCTTCCACCCAGTAGCCGGCGGGGACGGCAACGATCTTGTTTTTCATGTCGGCCAGTCCGTTGATGAGTCCGACCTTCTTGCGGGCCACAATAACCAGTGGCGAGGAAAAATAGGGGGCGGTGAAATCGAGGTACTTGTCCCGGTCCGGTGTCTCATTGAGCATGGAGACGATGTCGCATTCACCGGCCTTGGCTTTTTTCAGGCTTTCTCTCCACGTTTCGGTGGGGACCAGTTTGATGGGGACACCTATGCGCTCGGACAGCAGAGCCATATAGTCGGCAGCCATGCCCGTGTGCTGGAGACTGTTGTTGATGGACTCGAAGGGCGGCCAGTCCGGGTCCACAACCATGGTCAGCATCTGTTTGTCACGCAGATAGAGTTGTTCTTTCTGGGTGAGCAGCACTTCACTGGCTCCACCAGAATAGAGGTCGGCCTGGTCGAGCCACTTCTTGTGCAGCGCGCGGATTTCTCCGTAGTCGACTGCATTCATGCCTTTTTGCAAAATTTCGCGCAGTATGGGCCAGTCGTGACGAACTCCGATGTGGATCTTGGAGGTCTTGATGAGTGGAACTTCTGTGATGGGGGTGTATTCCAGATCGGAAATGAAGTGCATGCCAGCAAGGAATGAATATGTTGCCTTGGCGCCGAAGGCGGCCACCGCTTGTCCCTCGGCCACCGCCTTGAGGCAACCCAGAGCATCGGTCTGCTCGAATATCAATACTTTTGGGAATCGGCGTTTGATGATGCGCGCATAGTCGTCGCCCTTGACTATGGCGAGCCGCTGACCGGCAAGGGATTCGAAGGAGATTTCAGTAGGCTTGTCTTTGACCTTGCGGGAAACCAGGGCGTTGTCCAGGGAGACGTATTTTTCCGTGAATTGCGTAAATTTGGAGCGCGGCTGGTTGAAGGTGATGTTCGGGATGACGTCGAGTGTTCCTGTCCTGAACATGGAGATGAATTCTTCGTAGGTGGGGCCGCTGATATACTCGATCTTGAGTCCGGCCTTTTCGGCCACCAGAGTCATATAGTCGATAACGTAGCCGCGCGGCACGCCATTGCTGTTGAAGTTGAACGGCGCCCAGTTCATCTCGTTGGCGACCCGGATGGTCGGGTGCTCCTTGATGAACGCCTTTTCGATTTCGGTCAGTCCCAGGGACGTGGCCTGGGCCGGTGCGGCAATGGACAGGACCAAGAGCATCGCGAGAGTCGCAAAGTTTGTAGTGAAACGAGAAAATATGGAAACCATCATGTGCATTGTTGACTGCCTGTCCCGTGGGACAAAGATAGTGGTTTGGAGATATATACTGGATACTAATTCTGACTCAATGAGTCCATTATACATATATAATGTGTCGTCAAGCCGTCTGGCGCAGGATAAACCGTGATGCATGGTTGCGCTCTTGGGGTATGAATAGTGCGGGTTTGAAAAATAGTCAGAGGTGACATGGGATTGACTCAGTGAATCTTATAAATTGGCTGAATCGATGCGAGTTTTCCACAGGTGTCTGCCTGTTGCCTGCTCATATGTAGCTTTTCGCAGAAAATGCAGGGTGTCTGATATGAGAAGGGCCCCGTCGCATGTGCGACGGGGCCCTTATTATTCAATTGATGGACGGTTTATTGTCCAAAGACCACTTCGGGGAACCATGTTGCCATCTGCGGGAAGGCCACGACCAGGCCTAGGCCGATGAGCTGGAGTATGACAAAGGGTATGATGCCTTTGTATATCTGGCCCGTCCTGACCTCCGGGGGGGCCACCCCCTTCAGGTAGAAGAGTGAGAACCCGAACGGCGGGGTCATGAACGAGGTCTGGAGGTTCACGGCAAACAGGATGGCGAACCAGAGCGGATCGAATCCGAAGTCGGCCATGATCGGGGCCAGCACCGGGATGTGAATGAACGTGATCTCGATGAAGTCCAGGAAGAAACCGATGACGAAGATGATGCCCATGACGATGAGCATGACCGTCCATTTACCGAAGGCGAGGGCGGTTATGTACTCACGGATGAGTTGGTCGCCCTGCAATCCCCTGAACACCAGGCCGAATGCACTTGCACCCACCAGGATGATGAAAACCATGCAGGTGAGCACAGTGGTGGTGGTCATGGTTTCCTGTAACCGCTTGAAAGTGAAGCGTCCATTGACGATGGCCAGGATGATGGAGCCGGTGGCACCAACTGCGGCGGCTTCGGTGGGCGAAGCTACGCCAGCGAAGATGGATCCTAGTACGCTGGTCATGAGCAGCAGTGGTGGAATTAGTGCCTTGAAGACGCGCTTGCCCAGCCCCTTGGCTTTGATCTCGGCCCATTCATCGTCCGGGATGGTCGGGGCGCATTCCTTGTTCAGGTTCGAGTAAATGATGATGTAGATTACGTACAGACCGACCAGAACCATACCGGGGATGACTGCGCCCATGAAGAGCTTGCCCACGGATACGCCGATGATGTCGCCCAGCAGGACAAGGACGATTGATGGCGGGATGATCTGCCCCAGCGTTCCTGATGCCGAGATGACGCCGGTTGCCAGTTCCGTGGAGTAGCCTCGCCGGAGCATGGTGGGCAGAGAAATGAGTCCCATGGTGACAACTGTTGCACCGACGATGCCTGTGGATGCGCCGAGCAACATGCCGACGAAGACGACCGATACGGCCAGGCCGCCGCACATGCGACCGAAAAGCAGGGCCATTGTCTCAAGGAGATCTTCCGCCAGCCCTGATCGTTCCAGCATGACTCCCATGAATACGAAGAGCGGGACTGCCAGCAGGGTGAAGTTGTTCATGGTGCCCCAGATGCGGAGCGGTAGCAGGTTGAAGAAGTCCCAGCCGAAGCCGATGAGACCGAAAACGAGCGAGGTGCCGAGCAGGGTGAATGCGACGGGGAAACCGAACATCAGCAGGATGGTCAGCACCGCGAACATTATGAGGGGGAGTGCTTCCATCATTTACGCACCCTCCCCATCAGTCATGGATGAGTGGCCGAGGGCGTCCTCTTGGATTCCGTTCTCATACGGTTTGCCGATGATCTCAAAGAAGGCTTTGATGCCCATGGAAACGCCTTGCAGGCCGACCAGAGACATGCCCAGCGGGATGAAAAATTTGAGTACATACCGGGCCGGGAGTCCGCCGGGGTCCGGAGAACCTTCGCCCACGGCCAGGGACATGCTGAAGAATTGCCAGGAAGTGCTGACGACCAGATAGCAGCCCGGCAGCAGGAAGAACAGTACGCCGATCAGGTTGACCCAGGCCCGACCCTTGGGGGAGAGGCGCTGGTAGAAAACATCGACCCGGACGTGGCCGTCCACCAGCAGTGTGTAGCCCGCCCCGAGGAGGAACAGGATACCGAACAGGTGCCACTCAAGCTCCTGCACAGCCACAAAGGTGGTGTTGAACGCATAGCGCATGATGACGTCCGTGGTCACCACCAGAACCATGAGCAGGGCTATGCATCCTGCCAATTTACCGACCCAGGTGTTGAGTCGGTCTATGCATCGGATGATGCCTTTCAGAACTTCCATTATTTCTTTCCTCGTACGAAAATCGGATATGGGAATCTGAATTCCCGCATTATGTAAAGCCGTTGCATGTCGTGTGTTGCGTGGCGGTAAACCGGCGTAAAAGACCGCACCGTTTTCTACCCGGTCAAGGGGTGCTGAAACCTATCAGAACTCTCTTTGATTGTAAAAAAGCGGGCAGGGATAGTCGTTGCTAATCTTCGAAACAGTTGAGGTCGGGATTGAGCGGCAGGATTACCGAAAATGTGCTGCCACGGCCTATCTCGGATTCGACATGAATCTCGCCGCCGTAGTGTTCCACGATCTGTTTTGAGATGGAAAGTCCCAGACCGGAGCCGCGAACGCCTGAATCCTGAGCCACCTGACCTTTGACCTGGTGAAATTTGGTGAAGATCTTCTTGAAATCCTCGGCAGGGATGCCCGTGCCGGAGTCTTCTACCTGGATCTTGATGGCATCGCAGGTCGAGTCCAATTCGGCACGCAGGATAACGTGGCCTTTGCTGGTGAACTTGGCGGCGTTGTTGAGCAGGTTGATGACTACCTGGGTTATGCGGTCGGGGTCGATGGTCATGGTGGGCAAGTTGTCCGGCACTTCGAGCACCAGTTCCAGTTCCTGATTCTGGGCGTAAAGTCCTGTGACCGCCCTGGTCGCGTGTTCAAGGACTTGGGAGGGGTTTATCTGTTGCTCGTTCCAGTTCATGCGTCCGGCCTCGATGCGGGTCAGATCGAGGAAGTCGTTTACCAGACGGGTCAGCCGCTCTCCTTCGTGAACGATGATGTCCAGATTGGTGCAGATGCGGTCACCCATTTTTGCAAGGTTGTCCGAACAGGGAGTCTGGGGGAGAAAGACCTTGCAGAAATCGCGGTGGATGAGTTTGGCGAAACCGAGCACCGAAGTCAGCGGGGTGCGCAATTCGTGAGAGACAGAGGAGAGGAATGCTGTTTTGAGCTGGTCCAGTTCCTTGAGTCGCAGGTTGGCCTGCTGGAGTTCCAGGGCCTTGTGCTCAAGGTCGATGGTTCGCTCGGCGACCAGCCGTTCCAACTGTCGGTTCATTTCGGCTAATTCATCTTCGGCACGCTTGCGCTCGGAGATGTCTACGGCGAATCCTTCGAGAAACTCCAGGTTGCCGTCTTCGTCGAATATGCCTCGGCTGTTCAAGGAAACCCAGGTGCGGGAGCCGTCCTTACGAAATATTTCCGCCTCGAATCCGTTAGCCATGCCGGATGTTCTCATTATGTCGAGCAACTTGTCGCGGCTGTCGGTGCGAACGTAAAACTGGTTGGTGATGTCGGTAATGCTGTTGATCAGCTCTTCGGGGGTGTCATAGCCAACCAGTTGGGCCATGGCGGGGTTGACGTTGATGAATTGTCCGGAAAGGGAACTTTGGAAAACTCCCTCAACGGCACTTTCAAACAGAACTCGGTATTTTTCCTGGGCCTTGGTTTTTTCTTCCTGAGCCTGTTTGCGCTCACGACGGCTCTGGGCTTCGCGCAGTTCGCGTCCCACCGCCGGGATGAGCCGCGCCCAGTTGCCTTTTTTGACGTAGTCGTTGGCCCCGGCCTTGAGAATCTCTACGGCGTTCTCTTCCACCAATACGCCGGAGATGACGATAAACGGGATATCCAGGCCTTTTTCATGAACAATGCGCAAGGCCTCACGGCCATCAAAAGCGGGCATCTGGAAATCGGACAGGATGATGTCCCACAGGCCGTCATCAAGGGCTTCCGTGAGGGACTGGGGAGTTTCCACCACCCGCCACTCCACATCATAGCCGCCCTTTTTCAACTCACGCAGGATGAGCAGGGCGTCGTCTTCTGAGTCCTCGACGACAAGTACGCGAATAGGTGTAGCCATAATTATCTCCGTCACCCTTCCGCAGACCGGAAGAAAATGGATGTTCCCTTGCCGGGTTCGGACTCGGCCCATATCTCGCCGCCGTGTCGGCTGATGATGCGCTTGGCAGTGGCCAAGCCGGTGCCTAGTCCTTCAAATTCGTCGTCGGGATGCATGCGTTGAAATGCTCCGAATATTCTACCCTTGGCATATTTCATGTCGAATCCGGCCCCGTTGTCGCGCACGAAGCAGGTCGGTTTCCCGTCCTGTTCCACGCTCCCGAATTCGATGCGCGGTTCATTTGTCCCGACCGTGAACTTCCAGGCGTTGTCGAGTATCTTTTCCAGCATGTTTCTCGTCAGCCGCCGGTCCATGACGATGGAGACGTCCTCGGCCACGGTCAGCCGGGGTGTGTGCCCTTCGTATTTGGGAGCCACAAGACCGTTGATCTCACTGATCAGGGTTGAGAGGTTCAAAGTGTCGAGTTCCATGTCGCCCCGTGATTCGCGGGACATGTATAGCAGGCCGTCGATGTAGTCGTTGACCTTTTTCCCACCGTTGCGAACCCGCTCAAGGTAATCTCTGCCGGTGTCGTCGAGCTTGTCGCCGTAATCCTCGACCACAGCCACACTGAAACCGTCGATGGCCCTTAGCGGCGAGCGCAGGTCATGAGAGATGGCATAGAGTAATTGGTCCATCTCTTTATTCAGCTCATCGAGCATACGTTTACAGTCGGCTGTTTTCATGTCTGTTATTCTTCTGTCGGGCCGATGTTTAGGACCAGCCAGTAGAGTCCCAACTGGCGCACGGACTCGATGAACTGGTCGAAGTCCACGGGCTTGCGGATGTAGCTGTTGGCACCCAGGCTGTAGCCGTCGAGCAGGTCCTGCTGTTCCTTGGAGGAAGTCAGGATGATGACCGGCAGCAGCTTGGTGCGATCGTCGTCGCGAATCTTCTTGAGCACTTCCAGGCCGTTTACCTTGGGCAGCTTGAGATCGAGCAGGATGATCTGTGGCGTGTCCTCGATGTCGCGGTCGGCGTATTCGCCGGTGCAGAACAGGTAGTCCAGTGCCTCGGTGCCGTCCTTGGCTATGACGACCTTGTTCATGATGTTGTTCTTCTTGAAGGCCCGGAGCGTCAATGCGACATCGTCGGGGTTGTCCTCAACCAGCAATATGGCCTTTGAAGTGTCGTTAAGCATATCCGTGTTTCCTCCCTATAGTGTGAAAAAGAATGCTGCACCCTGGCCGAGTTCGCTCTCTGCCCGGATGTCGCCACCGTGTTTGCGTACCACGCGATCGACGATGGCCAGCCCGATGCCGGTCCCCTCGAATTCATCCTGTGTGTGCAGTCTGCAAAATACCTGGAACAGCTTGTCGGCATACTGCATGTCGAACCCGGCTCCATTGTCTCTTACCACAAACCAGGTAGTGCCAAAAGCCTCTTCGGTTCCGAAGGTGACCTTGGGCGAATCTCCCCCGGCGCTGAATTTCCATGCGTTGCCCACAAGGTTTTCCAGCAGCAGCTTGGCCAGCCTGGGGTCGGCATCGGTCTTGAGTCCCGCCTGTATTTCAATCTCGACCTTGGTGTCCGGTTCGCGTTCCCTGATGGTCTGAATTATTTCAAGCACGATTTCACCCAGGTCGATAGGCTCTCGCTCCACCTCCATGCGTGTCATGCGCGACAGGGCCAGAATGTCATCGATGAGTTCGCCCATGCGCTGGCTGGCGTTGCGTACCCGGTCCAGAAAATCGAGCGCCTCGGCATCGAGCTTGTCTCCGTAATCTTCGACAAGGGCCTGGCTGAATCCGTCGATGGACCTGAGCGGTGCACGCAGGTCATGGGATACGGAATAGGAAAATGCCTCCAACTCCTTGTTGGCCGCCTCAAGGTCCACGGTGCGAGCCTTGACCCTGTTCTCCAGTTCCGAGGCCTGACGAGAGAGAAGGGTTTCGCGTTCCTTGTAGTAGTCGACGCGTCGTTTCAGTTCGCCGGGGGTGAGCTTCAGGTCGGCCAGAATCTCGGCGTACATGTTGGAGAGTTTGGCTCTTTCTTCGTCGGTGTAGACGTCGGCGGACATGATGGCCGAGTGGGCTTCGGCAGCACCCACTGCGCCGGACAGGGTTTTTTCAACCTCTCCCAGCAATTCGGCTAGTTCATTGAGGGAGACCTTGCGCCGCCCGGATAGCCCGACACGTCGGACGCTGCTTACAAACATGCCGCCCGCGTCGTGGCTGTCCACGTAATGAGTGAGGGTCTCGACGATTTTCTTGGTCTTGCTCGTTAGGTCGATGGTGGCTTCACCGGACATGTAGAGCGGCTTGCCGGAGTGCTCCAGAATGTTCACGAAATCACGGGCCAGAGTCATGCCCGTAGCCTTTGGCTCAAAGAGCATGGATCCGACTACATACAGGCCGATGTTGATGAGCATGGACCAGAATACACTCTGACTGAGCGGGTCCATGGTCGCCATGCCGAACAGGGCCTCGGGTTTGAGCAATGCAATGCCGAACGGGCCGTTGGCGGTCAGGGACTCAAATGCCCAGCCGCTTCCGGCAAAGGCCGGGACGACCAATGTGTAAAACCAGACTCCGACTCCGCCCATCAGGGCCAGTTGGGCTCCCATCTTGTTGCCGCGCTCCCAGAAAATGCCGCCCAGCATACATGGCGCGAACTGGAGGGCAGCGGCAAAGGAGATCATGCCCATGTTGACCAGCATGAAGGAGTCGCCCACTGCGACGTCGAACCAGTAGCCGGTGAGGATGACCAGTGTCACGCCGAACCATTTGAGTTTGATCAGGTGGCGGCGCAGGAATCCCAGAGGTTTCACTGCACTGATGAAGGGCAACAGGATGTGGTTTGTAAGCATGGTCGAAAGTGTCATGGATGATATCATGACCATGGAGACCGCTGCCGAGACGCCGCCGATGTATACGAACAGGGCGAGCCAGGGGCGATTGTACCACATGGGCAGTTTGAGTACGAATGTGTCAGCCATGGACTTGGCGAATCCGATACGCAGTCCGTCCACGGCGATGGGCATAACGAAGATGGTGATCAGCAGAACATAGAGTGGGAAGAGCCACATGGCTGTGGCGATGTGTTTTTCGTTGCTGTTCTCGATTACGGCCACGTGGAACTGGCGGGGCAGGAACATGATGGCCGACATGGACAGGAGCAGGTAGGTGGCCCAGGTGGAGTATGGTGTTTCCGATTGTCCTGACAGGGATATGATCTTGTCCAGGTCAATGCCCATGGCGCGAGTGTCGGAGAAGAGATCGGCCACGCCGTTATGGGCGATATAGGTGACAAATATGCCGCAGGCCAGGAACGCGGTCAGCTTGACGAGAGACTCCACGGCAACTGCTGTGATCATGCCCTGATGCCGTTCGGTGGGGTCGAGCTTGCGTACGCCGAACATGATGGTGAAGGCGATCATCATGATGACTGCCAGGGGGCCGATCTGGT
>Ga0209692_10001238_pt1 | contig 37168 bp, 31 predicted proteins | sample tdDd472_FD_187129 | JGI IMG/M metagenome (GOLD analysis project Ga0209692, IMG submission 187129) | Marine sediment microbial communities from the Atlantic coast under amendment with organic carbon and nitrate - tdDd47.2 (SPAdes)... | ecosystem: Environmental > Aquatic > Marine > Coastal >...
GCCCCTGAAAGTCAAGGGACAACAGGTCGGTCTGACCCCGCAACCGCATGCGGTCCAGATCGATTTCGCCCCAGCCCCGGTCACGGCAGAGCCGCAGCCAGGGCACCAGGGATGGATCCTGTCCGGTGAGGCGCACGGCCACCGCATCCACGGCCACCGGATCGGTGCCGGCCAGCAGCATGTTGCGCATGAGGGCGGTCGGGCGTCCGCGGGACGACGCAACACCCCACACCGTGGCGTCCATGAGAACACCCACGGGTCCGGCCACGGCCCGGGCAAAGCCCGCCACCTCGGCCTGGATCTCGGCCGCCGGCATGCGTCCCCCGCCGCGGCGGTCCGTTGCCAGCAACCCGTCCAACAGGGACACCGCGCCGGACAGGCCCCACTCGCGGCACAAGCGAGGCACCGGCAACAGCATCAGGGGCGTTTCGCGTACCACCGGCGGGGCCTTCAGGCCCCCGGGGCACACGGATTCGAGGGCGGGCAAAACAGTGGGAACGTGTACGGCCTCCGCCGCCCGTTCCTCCGGGGAAAAGGGGCGGGCGCCGGCGGTTGACGAGGCCTTTTCCCATCCCCATCGACCGCTGTCCGGGACAGAGGTGCGACGACCGGTGCCCACCGGAAAGATGCGGCCCGTCCCCGGGTCGGCGGCGGCCAGAGCCGCGGCCAACTGCCAGGGCGGAGTTCCGAATCCGGGGGTCCAACCGCGACGGGCGGCCCCGGGCACGAAAACGGGATGGCTGTCCCGAATAAACTTGTCCAGACCCGCCAGGGCCAACACGCGCCGACAGTCCTCGGCAATGGTCTCGGGTCTCGCTTCGGCCATGGCCACCACAGGCAGCATGGTCTCACCTCGCGGGAAAAAGGCTCTCAGGTGCCGATGATCTTGACGGCGGCCACGATCCAGCCCACCACGATGACCTGAAGCAGCAGGTCGTTGAGCAGGATCTCGTGGGGCTTGCCCCCCTTGTCCTCCAGGTAGACAAGGTACGTATAGCGGCCCAGTCCGCCGAGAACGAAGGGGATGGTGTAGATCAGGTCACGGGTCCCGAAATGGGCCACCGTATCCGGCCACACCGTGTACAGCCCGTACATCATGAGGGTCAGACCGAAGCTGGCCCCGATCATCGCGTTGATACCGGGCTCGGAGTACGCACGCAGGACAGGTCGGGTTTCCCCGTTGGCCGGATCCACCCGCAGCAGTTCATCCCGGCGTTTGCAGGACCCCAGAAACAGGGACAGGAAGAAGGTGCACAGGAGCAGCCAGGGCGAAATTCCCACACCGGGGCACCCCGGCAGAAGGACCAGCACCCCGGCGGTAGCCCGGATGACGAAGCTCATGCCGATGCCCGAAACGTCCAGCACCGGGATGCGTTTGAGCCAGCGGGTGTAGAGCCAGTTCCACAGAAAGAAAAGGCAGACGCCGCCCAGGAAGGCCGGCCCCAGCAGCCAGGCGGCCACCAGACAGATCAGGAACAGCCCCAGGCCCATCCGCACGGCCACCCGCACCGGCAGGCGGCCCGAAGCGATGGGGCGGTTGCGCTTGGTGGGATGCCGCTGGTCCAGATGCTGGTCTGCGATGTCGTTGAAGACATAGATCACGCCGCTGCTGAAGCAGAACACGACCATGCCCAGCAGGGCCCGCACCACGCAGGTGGAATCCCCCAGCTTCTGGGCGAAGATGACCCCGGCGAACAGGAGCAGGTTCTTGGTCCATTGGCGTGGGCGGAGATTTTCGAGGAAGACCTTGAAGTACTGCATCAGTAGGCGTTGTCTCCCCGCAGGACGTGGTGAAGGGTCATCAGCAGGATTTTCACATCCAGGGCCAGGGACCAGTTCTCGACATAGTGCAGATCATAGAGCGTTCGCTCGGCAATGCTCGTGTTGCCGCGCAGACCGTGCACCTGCGCCCAGCCGGTGAGCCCGGACTGGACCCGGTGCCGCTCGAAGTAGCGCGGCATCTCCTGACGGAACTTCTCCACGAACACCGCGCGTTCGGGACGCGGGCCCACCAGACTCATGTCCCCGCGCAGGACGTTCCACAACTGGGGCAGCTCGTCCAGGCTGAAGCGGCGCAGGAATCCGCCGATGCCCGTCACCCGGGGATCGGCTTCCGTGGTCCACACCGGACCGCTGGCGGCCTCGGCATCGGTGCGCATGGACCGGAATTTTATCATGGCGAAGGCATGTCCGTCACGACCGATCCGGTCCTGACGGTAAAACACCGGTCCCGGGGAGGAAATCCTGACGGTCAGGGCAATGGCCGCCAGCAGCGGCGCCAGGAACAGCAGGCCCAGTCCGCTGGCCAGGAAGTCGAAGGTGCGTTTGACCACCCGGTCCACCCCGCTGAGGGCTTCTTCCCGTACGGAGATGAAAGGAATGCCGGCGATTTCCTTCAGCCGCATCTTGCTGGTGTGCAGGGCCATCAGATCGGGCACGAACTGCAGATCGACATTGAGATTGGCCAGGCGGGCCGCCATGTCCCTCACGAGTTCCAACTGGTCGAAGGAAACCGTCAGCACCACCAGATCGATGTGCTCGGTTTCCACGATGGCCCGCACCTCCCCCACGTCGCCCAGGCAGGGAATATCCGGTCCATCCAACTCATCATGGTGCCGGCCGCGCGCGTCCAGAACGGTGGACGGGTCCGGCGCGATCGCATCGGGGGCGTCCTCGTCCAGCACGCGTATCCACCCCACGGGGTCCAGGGACAGGCCCGGCAGTTCGCGGATCAGACGGAGCAACCGTGCGCGCATGGGACTGACGCCAACCAACAGGGTGCGGGTTCGGCCCACCCGGCGTTTCAGGAGCGTCCGCAGGACCATACGGTCGAGCACCCGCCCCAGGGTCAGGAAGGCGAAGGTCGACAGGAAGAACAGTCCGAAGAAAGAGCGGCTGAAAGCCAACCCCCGGGTGAAGAAAGCCAGCGCCAGCACCAGGAGGCTGCCCAGCACCACGCCTTTGAACAGGCCCACCAGGTCGTCCTCAATGGACCGTCCGCCCCGCTGGGAATACATCCCGCTGGTGTAGAAAATGGCAAAGAAGATCAGGAGGATGACCACGCCCATGGCCAGATACAGGTCCAGAGGCGGAATCCCCAGGGGCACCAGCCAGATCCCGCTGTAGAAGCGGAACCAGTAGGTGAACAGGAAGGCGGCTTCCAACATGAGCATATCGGTGATGATCAGGAGGATGGCCTCCAGCGTCCCGCCCCGGCGCTGCCGTGTCTCGGTCACGTCGCTTCACCCCGCTTCCGGGCCCAGGCCCGGGCGATTTCGGTTTCCAGTTCCCGCCGGAAACGGTCCCGACCGAAACGGCGCGTGTGGGTCAGCATGGCCGCGTGATCCCAATCCCCGTCCAGCCGGGGGTCGTCCAGGGCGGCGGCCAAAGCCTCGGCACTCTGCACCGCGAAAAGGCACCCATTCAGGCCGTCGACCACCGTGTCCTCCACGCCGCCCACCCCGTAGGCCACCGTGGGCCGGCCGGCCGCGGACGCTTCCAGGGGCGTGATGCCGAAATCCTCCAGCCCCGGGAACACGAAGCAGCGGCAGTGGGCATAATAGGCCGGCAGCAGATCATCGCTCACCGGCCCGACAAACAGAATCTCGCCGTCGCCTTCGGTTTCCCGGGCCATGGCCTGCAGGCGGGCCAGTTCGGGTCCCTTGCCCACCACCACCAGGGTGCGTCCCGCCAGACGAGCCGCCCGGATGGCCAGATCGATCTTCTTATAGGGCACCAGCGCCGAGACAACAAGGTCGAAACTGCGGGAGGCCAGTCCCTCGGGGGCCGGCAGGGTGTGGGCGGACGCGAATCGATCCACATCCACCGGCGGAAAGACGATGGTCATGCGGTCGTCGGTTTCCCCGTAGAAATCCTTCAGGCGCTGCTTGACGATGGTGGAGATGGGCAGCCAGTGGTCCACCCGCGGGGCGGTGCGTCGGTCCCAGGCCCGCAGGCGTCGGGCCTGGGCAGCGATCAACTGGCGCACGGGAAAGGGCTTGGATCCGAAGTAGTCGTCGAAGCGGTCCCACACGTAGCGCATGGGCGTGTAGCAATAACAAACCGACAGGGTTTCAGGCGCGGTCACCGCCCCCTTGGCCACGCAGTGACTGCTGCTGAGCACCAGATCGTAACCGGAAAAATCAAAACCCTCGATGGCGCGGGGAAAAAGCGGCAGGGCCCACCGGTAGTGGGTCTCCGCTGAGGGCAGTTTCTGCACGAACGAGGTGACCACGCGCCGGTTCTCCAGCACGGGCGACACCGATCCGGGCACGTGCAGCAGGGTGTAAAGATCGGCCTGGGGAAAGATCTCGGCCATCACTTCCAGGCATTTTTCCCCACCCCTCATGCCGGTGAGCCAGTCATGGACCAGGGCCACCTTCAGGCCCGACGGCAGGCGCACACCGTCAGTCATTCCCGGCCATCCAGCTTTCCAGGATCATGCACAGCAGGTGTCCCATGGTGATGTGGATCTCCTGGATCTTGGGGGTCTGGTCCGACGGCACCACCAGGGCAGAGTCCAACAGGGGCAGCAGTTTTCCACCCTTGCCACCCAGGAACCCGTGAACCCGAAGCCCCTGGCGTCGGGCCTCCTCCACGGCGAGCAGGCAGTTGGCCGAATTGCCGGACGTGGAGATCACCAGCAGGGTGTCGCCGGCCTGGCCCAGAGCCTGGACCTGCCGGGAAAAGATATGGTCGTAGCCGTAGTCGTTGCCCACCGCCGTCAGCACGGAACTGTTGGTGGTCAGAGCCAGGGCCGGGTAGCCCGGGCGTTCGGCCAGGAAGCGGCCCACCAGTTCGGCGGTGATGTGCTGGGCGTCGGCCGCGCTGCCCCCGTTTCCGCACACCAGGAACTTGCCCCCCTGCCGCCAGCTGGCCTCCACGTCCTGGGCCAGGGCGAGAACCGCCTCGAGATGGCTGTCGTCCAGTTTCTGCAGCACCGCCGTCAGATCACCGACCGTCTTCTTGAAATAACCGGCGGCCTGATCACGGCGCCCGGGAGACATATTGCCCGACATGATTTCCTTTCAGGAGGTCAACGATTCCAGGTAGCGCCCAAGGGCCGCCTGCCAGCTCGGCCGGTCCGGACATCCGGCCTCTTCCAGACGCCGACTGGCCAGCACCGAATTGGCCGGCCGCACGGCGGGCGTGGGATAGGCGCTGCTCGGACAGGGAGCGATCCGATCGGGATCGGCTCCCGTGCAGCGGGCCACCTCCCGGGCCACGTCGAACCAGGTGCAGGGCCCCGCATTTGTGCCATGGAAGATACCACGACTGCCGCGACTGACAAGGAAAGCCAGGATCTCCGCCAGGTCCGGAGCATAGGTGGGACACCCGCGCTGATCGTCGACCACCTGCAGCTTGTCACGCTCCCCAAGGAGCCGGACAATGGTCCGTGGAAAATTCACCGGGCCGTCTCCGAAGAGCCAACTCGTCCGCACGATCTGCCACGGAGACTCCAGGGCCTCCACGGCTTCTTCCCCCCGGGCCTTGGTCAGGCCGTAGTGATTCACCGGATCCCGCGGATCGGCTTCGGTGTACCCGGTCGCCGGACCGCGACCGTTGAACACATAGTCGGTACTGATGTAGGAAAGCCCCGCACCGCATCGCCCGCAGGCCTCGGCCACCAGGGCGGTGGCGTCGCCGTTCACGGCCATGGCCAGATCCCGCTGGGTTTCGGCACCGTCCACATCCGTGAAGGCGGCACAGTGCACCACCCAGTCCGGCTGGGTGTCGGCGAAAATCCGGCCCACGTCCTGCGATCGGGTGAGGTCGCCCTGGGCCAGATCCACGCCGGCCAGATCGTGCTGTGTCCCCAGCCGCGCCATGACGGCCCGGCCGAGCAGGCCATCGCTGCCTGTGACAAGTATCCGCAAGATGTCATCCCAACTGTTCAGTCCAGATCGCTGTCGTCCTCCGGGGGTCGGGTCCGGCGAACGGCCCGATTGGCCAGACTCGCATCGAATCCACGCCCCATGAGAAAACGCACCAGCTTGGCTTCGGCCTTCCGGTCCACGGGCCCGGTGATTCGCCGCCACCTTTTGGCGGCCGCCCGCTCGGCCCGTTCACACTCGTCGTCCGACCCCAGGATTTCCGATACGGCCTCCTGGGCAATACTCACCGCCACCTGCTTCCGGCGAAGCTTGTCCACCAGATAGCGTCGCCCCACGTCCTTGCCGGCGAGGCAGTCCCGACACCAGGCCCGGGCGTAGTGGCGATCCGAATATAAGTCCTGACGGGACATCTGATCCAGCACCGTATCGATGGATTCCAGGGAAAACCCGTCTTCGAGGAGACGTTCCCGAATCCGGGCGCTGGGCCACAGGCGGCGATCCAGGAGGGCGAAAATGCGGCGGGCCACCTGTTTGCGTTCGGCGGCAGACTGGATTTCAGCCAGAAGGGGAGAGCTGATGCTCTCCCCCTTGGCGGGTAGGGATGCGGGGACCGATTGGGGTGCCAACTCGAAGGTTTCTCCCGAGTCGAGGATCAACCAGACCGAACCGGCCTCCTCGCGCACCTCAAGCAACCGGGGGTCGCTCGCGGTCATGTCCTTTACCTCAGCTCTTGGCGCCCTTGCGGGGGGCCGACGTGTTGGCGGCGGGAGCCGGAGCGCCGGCCTGGGCCGCTGCGGCCTTGGGCTCGTCCGGCTTGTCCGCGTCGGGACCCGCGTGGGTCTTGCCGATACCGTAGTGGGGGAAGACCAGATTCTTGATGGCCTCGTACAGATCCTTGTTTTCCTTCAGGAAAACCCGCACGTTGTCGCGGCCCTGCCCCAGACGCTCCTCGCCGAAGCTGTACCAGGCCCCGGATTTCTGGATGATCTCGGCCGCCACGGCCAGATCGATCAGGTCGCCTTCCTTGCTGATGCCCTCACCGTAGAGGATATCGAACTCGGCCTTCTTGAAGGGCGGCGCCACCTTGTTCTTCACGACCTTGACCCGCACCTGGTTGCCGACCACCTCTTCCCCCTGGGTGATGGCGCCGATGCGGCGGATGTCCATGCGCACCGAGCTGTAGAACTTCAGGGCGTTGCCGCCGCTGGTGGTCTCCGGATTGCCGAACATGACGCCGATCTTCATGCGGATCTGGTTGGTGAACATGACCAGCGTGTTGGTCTTGGCGATGGTGCCGGTGAGCTTGCGCAGGGCCTGGGACATGAGTCGGGCCTGCAGCCCCACGTGGGTGTCCCCCATCTCGCCTTCGATTTCGGCGCGGGGCACCAGAGCCGCCACCGAGTCCACCACCAGGACATCCACGGCACCCGAACGCACCAGCATCTCGGTGATCTCCAGGGCCTGTTCGCCGGTGTCCGGCTGGCTCACCAGGAGTTTGTCGATATCCACACCCAGCTTGCGGGCGTAGATGGGATCCATGGCGTGCTCGGCGTCGATAAAGGCCGCCGTACCGCCCTTGGCCTGGCTGTTGGCGATGACCGACAGGGCCACCGTGGTCTTGCCGCTGCCCTCGGGGCCGTAGATCTCCACCACGCGGCCCTTGGGCAGGCCGCCCAGGCCGAGGGCGATATCCAGCGTGAGGCTACCGGTGGAAATGGCTTCGATCTCGTCATAGATCTTGTTTTCGCCCAGGACCATGATGGAGCCCTTGCCGAACTGTTTCTCGATCTGCGCCCGTGTCAGTTCCAGGGCCTTGGCCCGGTCGTCCTTTTTGCTCATCGCCATGTTGAGTCATCTCCCTGCAGGTCCCGAAGACCGGATTGTGACAAATCTTCTCTGTGAACTGTTCGACGGACGCGGCACGAAAAACGGGCGGTCCCGACTGCGAATCGGGGCCAAGATAGCACAGCCCCCCGTGCGGCCGCAACCCTATTTTCGCCTTTTTTTCGTGACCCTGAAAAACGTCCCGTTTCCGGCGGAAATCACCCCGGGCCCAGGCCGAAAAACCCCAGTTCGGTGTAGACGGGTCCCCGGGGCGTGAGCCGACTGGCCAGGAGGGACACCCCTTCAACCGATACCTGCGGCAGATCTCCCAACTCATACTCCTGCAACCGTTTCACACCACCTTCATCCAAAGGGGATTTGAGGCGCGCCAGGGTCAGATGGGGCTGCAGGGGCCGCGTGTCCTGGGGCCCGTCCGGCCAGATGTCGGCCACCGTGGCCCGCACGTCCGCCGCCAGGGCATCCAGCTGTCCGTCCCGCTCCAGTTGCAGGAACAGGACCCGGGCCCGGCGCCAGTCGGGAAAGACCCCCAATCCGGCGGGACGCAGATCGAAACGGTCGCCCCGGAAACCGTCTCCCAGGGCGTCCTTGAGGCCGGCCACCCGGGATTCGGGCCAGTCCCCCAGGAACTGAATCGTGAGGTGCCAGTTGACGGGGGCCACCCATTTCAGGGGCAGGCTCCGGCGGAGCGGGTCAAGTACGGTTGTCAGGCGGCCGATGAACTGGCCCGTGGCAGGGACAGCCAGAAAGACCCGCATCACGCCCCCGGCGCCGGACGACACCAGCTGTCCTGTTCCGACCAGGGTGACCCGTCGGGTCCGGCCTCCAGGCTGCGGCGCAGGGTATCCAGACCCGCGGCCACGGTGAGCAGCCGGTTGCGCTCCCGGTTGCCGGGGAACCGGTAACAGCGGGACGCGACCACGGAGCCGCGGGCCAGGGCCACCCAGGTGGTGCCCACCGGTTTGGCCTCGGTGCCGCCGCCGGGACCGGAAATACCGCTGACGGCCAGCGCCAGGTCCGTCCCCAGCCGGTCACGACAGCCCACGGCCATGGCCTCGGCCACTTCGCGGCTGACGGCGCCGTGGGTGGCCAGCAGGTCCGCCGGCACCCCCAGGAGGTCCCGTTTGACGGCGTCGGCGTAGGACAGGATGCCCCCGCGGAAGAAACCCGAAGCGCCGTCGTGATCCGTCAGGCGGCCGCCGATCAGACCGGAGGTGCAGGACTCGGCCACGGCCACGGTCTGTCCCGTGGCGATGGCCGCCCGTTGAACCGCTTCCGCCAGATCGGTCATCTCCCGGCTGTAGACCAATCCGCCCAGCCGCTCACTCACCACGCTCTCGGCCGCGGCCAGTTGCTCCGCCGCCTCGGGCACCTGGGGATCGGCCGCCAGCCGCACATCCACGCCCCAGTCGGTCAGCCACCAGGCCCACGCCAGGGCCGGCCAGCGCCCGGGCAGGTCCTCCAGTTTCCGGACCAAAGCCAACTCGGCGATCTGGGCGGTACGCCAGAGCAGGGTGGTGCGGGCGGCGGGCAGGTCGCCGCGCTCAGCCAGCCAGTCCACCGCCAACGGCAGCAGCCCCGTCAGCTCCTGGGGCACGCCCGGCAACAGCACCAGCACCCGGTCGCGCAGAGCGCCCACCAGGCCCGGGGCCGAGCCCACGGGATTCTCCAGCCAGTCCATGCCCGTCGGAACCTGGGATTGGCGCAGCACACCCGCGCGCATCCTGATGCCCCGGCGCCGCCAGCGGTCCTCCAGCCGTTTTCTCAGGTCCGGGTCCTCCACCAGAGCGGCGCCGCCCCAGTCGGCCACCACGTCGCGGGTCAGATCGTCCGGCGTGGATCCCAGACCTCCGGAGACGAAGACCAGATCGCCCGGCACGGTCAGGTCCAGGGCCCGTTGAATGGCCGCCGACGTGTCCGGCACCACCTGGATGCCGTCCACCTGCACGGCGTGACGGCCCAGGGCCCGCTGGATGCGGCGGCTGTTGGTGTCCGCGGTGCGGCCCTCCAAAAGTTCGTCGCCCACGGCCACGATTCGTACGCGACGGGGTCCGGACGCCGTCATTACAGGCCCCAGCCCAGCAGCCGGATGGTCGCGTGGGTGCACACGCAGGCCAGGGCGCCGGCGGCGATGTCATCCATCATGATGCCCAGCCCCCCGCCCAGCTTCTCCAGCTTTCGTACGCCCAGGGGTTTGAAGATGTCGAAGAACCGGAACCAGAAAAAGCCCGCCAGCCAGCCCAGCGGCCCGGTGGCCACGCCCAGGTAGGTCACGATCATCCCGGCCACCTCGTCGATGACCACCAGGGACGGGTCCTCGCCGTGGATCTTCTCCAGTTTGGTCGAGATGGGAATGCCGATGGCGGTGACGCCCACCAGCAGCGCGCCCTGCACCCACAGGGGAATGGGCCCCAGCCAGGTCCAGGCCAGCCACCACAGGACGGCCACGCCGAAGCTGGCCACGGTGGCCGGGGCAATGGGTGCGAAGCCCGTCCCGAAGAAGGTTCCGAGGGCGTAAAGAAGGGGGCGCGGCATGGGGGTCCTTTCGGCCGGTGGATTCAGGATGCGGTTCGGAAACCAAGGCACCAATATAACCGACCCTCCCGGATATGAAAACACTCCCCGCACCGAAGTGCGGGGAGTGTCGTGTCGCTGGACTGTCAGGGGCTGATCAGGACCCGACGGTCTGCAGTTGCCGCAGCACCTGCTTGGCCACGCATTTCAGGGTGTCGAACACCCCGTCGCCGTTCACGGCCACGGCCTCGAAGTTCTCGAAGCCCTCGGGGTTCAGTTCCTCGTTGAGTTCGTCCACGGGAATGGCGTCGGGCATGTCCCGCTTGTTCCACTGGATGACGAAGGGGATCTCGTTGAGGTCGATATCGTATTCCTTGAGGTTGTCGTGCAGGTTGTACAGGGCTTCGATGTTGGCGTCGAAGCGGGCCTCGGAGCTGTCGGCCACGAACACGATGCCGTCCACGCCGCGCAGGATGAGCTTGCGACTGGCGTTGTAGTAAACCTGGCCCGGCACGGTGTAGAGGTGGAACCGCGTCTTGAAGCCCTTGACCTCGCCCAGTTCCAGGGGCAGGAAGTCGAAAAAGAGGGTCCGGTCCATCTCGGTGGCCAGGGTCACGAGCTTACCCTTGGTTTCGGGGGCCAGCTTCTCGTACACGTACTGGATGTTGGTCGTCTTGCCTCCGAGACCGGGACCGTAGTAAACGATCTTGCAGTTGATCTCACGAGACGAGTAGTTGATCAGCGACACGGCATTTGCTCCTTATTAACAGTCGTCCCACACCCGACCCCAGGCGGTCAGTCCACGAACAGGTTGTCGATCTCCACCTCTACCTGTTCGGTAAAGCTGTCGTCCAGGGCGTCGTATTCCTCATTTCGGTACTCGAGCTTGTCGTAGAGACCCTCGATGATACCGTTCAGTTCCTCCACCGCTCGTTTGGCACGCAGCCGCACCAGGCCCAGAGTGGTCCCCCGGTCGAACAGGATCACCACGACCACGCCCTTGGCGATCTTGCCGAGGTACATGCTCTCCTTGGTGCCCTGGTGGTAAAGGGTGGTGAAATCCTTCTCGCCGATCATGCGCGCGAGTTGGTAGTTGGCCTCGAAGTCCGCCGCGCACAGGGAGGCGAAGGCGGTCACGTCGAAGTCCACCTCGGGGCCGCACTGGCTGATCAGCTGACCGGTCCGGTCAACCAGCAGCACGTTGCCGGCCTGACTGCTCTTCAGCAGATCATCGAGGACATTATTGATGGCCCAATAATCTTCTTCGAAAATGGCCCATTCGGCTCTGACCATGAAAAGCTCCTCGCCGGGTGGTCCCGGCCCTGGAATCCCATATTCCCGCTCATTCCCTCCCCCGGTTTATCGACCGTGAGGACCGGGCCTTGACTGATAAATATGGGATCAGGAAACGACGGCCCGTCAGAAGGAACGACGGAACTGAAACGCCCGTTGCAGGGTCACTTCGTCGGTGTAGGCCAGGGAACCACCGACGGGGATGCCCGTGGCCAGGCGGCTCATCTGCAGATCCCGCCCTTCCAGCAGACGCTGGATGTACAGGGCCGTGGTTTCCCCCTCCACGCTGGCGTCCAGGGCGATGATGACCTCGGTGATTCCGTCACTGCTGAGACGCGCCTCCAGGCGGCCGAACGGCAGGTCGTCGGCCCGCACCCCGTCCAGGGGTGACAGCAGGCCGCCCAGAACGAAATACCGGCCCTGGAAGAACCCCGCCTTTTCGAAGGGCAGGATATCCACCGGGGAGGCCACGATGCACAGCAGACCCGCCTCCCGCCGGTCGCTGGTGCAGATGCGGCAGGGGTCGTCCTCGGTGATGGCGCCGCAGTTGCTGCAGTTTTTCACCTGGGCACTGGCGGTTTCCAGCGCCGTGCCCAGTTCCTCGGACTTGTCCGTCTTGGCCACCAGGTGCAGGGCGATGCGGGTGGCGGACTTCCGCCCCAGGCCGGGCAGACGGCTGAGGTTGGCCACCAGGTCCTCCAGGGCGGGCGACTGGAATTCTCCGCCCCCCTTTTTGTCGAATACGGAGGCCACAGGCTACATTCCGGGCATGCCGGGAATGTTCATGCCGCCGGTCACGCCGCCCATTTCCTTTTCCACCAGATCGTCCACCTTGGCGGCGCCCTCGTTCACGCAGGCCACGATGAGATCCTGCAGGAATTCGATGTCGTCGGCATCCAGGGATTCCGGGGCGATCTCAATGGACTTGAGCCGGTGCTTGCCGTCCATGACCACCTTGATCTGGCCGCCCGCCACCTCGGCGGACACTTCCTTGCCGGCCAATTCCTCCTGGGCCTTGGCCATCTTGGCCTGCATCTGCTGGGCCTGCTTCATCAATGCGCGAATATCCATGATTTCCTCCCGGGCCCGGCACCGCCGGCCCTGTTGTTGCTCAAATTCGGGCTCAGTCTTCGGATTTGCCCCACTTGTCCCGCTCGGAGTCGGCCAGGGGCTGCCCGCCCATCATGTCCACCAGGCCGCCCAGGGCCGAATCCTCCTGGCAGGCCTTGTCCAGATCCTCCTGGCGGGTGGGCGCCACTTCCTGGCGAATTTCCTCCCGCGTGTCCGAACTCTGCCCCACGGATCCGAGGATAAGCGCCACTTTCACAGGTTTACCGTACTGCAGGCTGGCGGTGTCCTCGATGATCTTCCGGTCGGCCTGCAGGCTCGTCACCTGGAAGGTCTTGTCCTCGCTGAAGGCCACGGTCAACTGGCCGTTTTCCTGGTCCAGGGACGGCAGGCCCTCCATGAGGCAGGACCCCACCCGGGGCGACTGCTGCATGAGGGCGTCGATAAGGCGGGTCCAACCGGGCACCGTGGACCCGGCGGCGCTGGCCGCCGGTGTCGACGCCGCCGCGGGTGCCGCTTTCGCGGGCCGGGCTTCCTCGCGGGGCTTGGGCGCGGCAGGCTGGCGCGACGGGGGCGCAAAGCGCGTGCTGCCACCCGATCCGGCCGGCGCCGGGGCCGTCCCGCCGGTGGACAGGCGCTGGGCCAACTCACTCAGCAGTACCCGCGATTCGAAGCGACAGTATTCCACCAGCGACGCTTCCAGCAGGATGCGCTGCTGGGTGCTGCGGTAGATCCGTTCGAAATGACGGCCGCTGCGGTCGATGAGGGCCAACAAATCCTGTTCGGCGAAGTGGGCCGCCTGCACCTGGAGCTTGGCCACCATGTCCGGCGGCAGGTCCACCATGGGCGCCAGCTCCGGGTCGATTTTCAGCAGCATGAGATTGCGGAAATTAGTCACCACGCCCCGGGCGAATTCGGACAGACTCTGCCCGCTGGTGCTCAGGTCCTCCACCAGGCGCAGGGCCCGGGCCGGATCATGGGCCACCACCGCTTCGTTCAGCTCCAGGAACATTTCCGACCGCACCAGACCGAAGGCCGCCACGACGGTGCCCTCGTCGATGGTGCCGTCACAGCCGGCGATGACCTGGTCCAGCAGGCTCAGCCCGTCGCGCACGCTGCCCTCGGCCAGACTCACCAGCAGGCGCAGCCCCGAGTCCTCCAGGGTAATGCCCTCGGCGGTGGAGATCTCCGTCATGCGGGCGCCCAGTTCCTCCCGGCTCAACAGCCGGAAATCGAAGCGCTGACAGCGCGACAGGATGGTCCGCGGAATCTTGTTGGGCTCGGTGGTGGCGAAAAAGAAATACACGCTCGGGGGCGGCTCTTCGAGAATCTTGAGCAGGGCGTTGAAGGCCCCCTTGGACAGCATATGCACTTCGTCGATGATGAAGACCCGGCTGCTGCCCTCGCTGGGCGAATACTGGGCCATGTCCCGCAGTTCGCGGATGTTGTCCACGCCGGTGTTGCTGGCCGCGTCGATTTCCAGCACATCCATGTAGTTGCCCTTGGCGATTCCCGTGCACCGTTCGCAGGTGCCGCAGGGATCCCCGCCGGGATCGGTCAGGCAGTTGATGGCCTTGGCCAGCAACCGCGCCACGGTGGTCTTGCCGCACCCGCGGGGCCCGGAAAACAGATAGGCGTGGCTGAGCTTTCCCTTGCGCAGGGCGGCGCGCAGGGTGCCGGTCACGTGGGTTTGCCCCACCACTTCGGCAAAGGTTTCCGGTCGGTATTTGCGGGCGATGGCTTGATACGACATGGGGCTCCTGGGGAAAATCAAAAAAAGCGGTTCCAGAATGGGGAAAATAACACGAGACGAGCCGAATCGGTAGCGGGAGATTGTCCGAATGGTCCGATCATCCCTTCTCCCTCTTGCGGGGACGGGCGGTGCGGCCTCCTGCCGCCCCGGCCTTGGCATTCCGGCGCCTCCGCCCTCCGTGGCTCCGGAGCCTCCATGACACCCCGCAAGAGGGAAAAGGGATGATCGGACCCGCCGCCAAAGCTCTCGCCACCGGTCCCGCTAACCCTTATTTCCTCCCCACCCGCGTGGCCACCTTTTCTCTGATTCCCCCAAAGTGTCATCGGTCTTGCGGGGTGTGTCGTCCCTTGTTTCGGGGCGTTGCGAAGGGGCCGAAGCCATGGATGGCGAAGGCCCCGGAGCACCGAGCAAGTCCACGACAGGAGGTCGTGGACCTGCGTCCCCGAAACAAGGGACGACACACCCCGCAAGACCGACGACAGGAATGATAGTGGGAATAAGAGAAAAGGCGGGCCAGGCTTACGGTGCACACACTGAAGGGAACGTACCGTTGCTACTTTCCAGTCCTGGCGGAATTAGTGCTTCAGCGTCACGCCGGGCCTGGCCCATCGATGCCCCCGGGAGATCCCGGTGAATGTTGGTGGAGATGAGCGGGATCGAACCGCTGACCTCTTCGTTGCGAACGAAGCGCTCTCCCAACTGAGCTACACCCCCAACAAGAACATCATATTCAAATTTTCGAGCGCCGTCGACAGGCTTTCGCCGGCCGAAAGTCTGTCCGCTGGCGGAGAGGCAGGGATTCGAACCCTGGGAACTCCGAAGAGCTCAACGGTTTTCGAGACCGCCCCGTTCGACCACTCCGGCACCTCTCCCCCGAACAGCGGCGCCATTCGCCCCGAAGGGAGAAAATCGCGCGGCAATTCGGCCAGCAAACGGGAAATTGCTGGCGGAGAGGCAGGGATTCGAACCCTGGGTACCTTGCGGCACACACGATTTCCAGTCGTGCCGATTAAGCCACTCTCGCACCTCTCCGCTGTCAAGGTGGGGCAATATAGCACCGGATTCCGGGAAAATCAACAACCAGACGGCGTTTCGGCGCTCTCAGCGCCTCTCCCGGAAAAAGTCGCTCAACAGGGCCCCGCACTCGGCCGCCAGAATGCCCCCAACCACTTCCACGCGATGATGATAGGGATTTCCCTCCAGCAGCCGTCCCGTGGAAACCACGCCCCCGGCCCGGGGATCGGCGGCTCCGAAAACCAGGCGTCCCACCCGGGCCAGCAACAGGGCCCCACAGCACATGGTGCAGGGCTCCAGGGTCACGTACAGGGTGGCGTCGTCCAGGCGCCAACTCTCACCGGCCGAAGCGGCTGCGCCCACGGCCAGGATTTCGGCGTGGGCCGAGGGATCCTGCAGGCGCTCCACCTGGTTGTGCCCCCGGCCGATCACGGCGCCGTCGCGCACCACCACCGCCCCCACGGGAACCTCTCCGGCCTCAGCCGCCAGACGGGCTTCGTTCAGGGCCACCTTGAGCCACTGCTCGTGACTGCCGAAGGCCGCCATCAGGTCGGGGCCCGTCACCGGGCGTCTCCCTCGGCCACGGCCAGGTTTCCGGTCATGTCCCCCACTTCCACCCGCAACTGCCAGGGCTCCGGACCCACAGCCGCGCCGGGCACGGGCCAGGTCAATTCGGTGTCGAATTTTTCCTCGGGGCTGTCACAGATCAGATCCACCGGGTCCAGACGCTGAACCGTGCCGTCGGGCAGGGTGAGTGAGGCGGCGGACAGTTGGGACACCGCGTCCTTGGCCTTGAACCGCACGCGCAGTCCGGTCTCGGTCCGGGTGACCTTGAAGCCGGAAATCTCGGGCGGGGTATTGTCCACCCGCAGCGGGGGCGTCACCCGATCAACCGTGTGGGCCCGGGCGCCGGGATTGTCGGCCAGGTCGCTGGCGGTCAGGCGCAGTTCGTAGAGCCCGTCGGCCACCTCGGCGGTGTTCCAGCTGCCGATGAGTTCCTGGGTCTCAGGCAGGATGACCCGCCACGCCGCCGCCCCCACCTGACGATAGGCCAGGGAATAGGTCAGACGGTCCGCGTTGGGGTCGGCCCCCTGCCAGGTGAAGACCCGCACCGGCCGCGTCACCGCGGCGCGGGACGGAGCGGCCCGGCGGTCGATCTGGGTGGTGCGGCTGAATTCGGCTTTCAGCCCGCTGGAAAAGGTCTGGGTAATATTGTCGCCGTGGTTCAACAGCCCGCCGCGATTGACCGCCGTGACCTGCTCCACGTTGAACTGACGAATCACCGGCGGCAGGTTCTCCTGCCAGGCGCTCACCGAAACGGCCGTCAGGCGACCGCCGGATCCGGACCGGGGAAAGGTCACCCGCCACTGGAGATAGCGGCTGTCGGGCAGATCCAGAACCTGGTCCCGGCCCGTCCAGCTGTCCGACCAGTCGGTCCACGTGGCGTCGGGGACAGCCCGGTTGCCGCCGCGCACGGACCACTTCAACTGGCCGTCGGGCAAGTCGCCGCGCCAGCTCAGGCGGCCCCACTTCACCGGCTGCAGACCGTCCAGGGGCGGGCTGAGCGCGGTCTGCGGCGCGTCGTGACCGGGACTGAGGCGACTGACCGCCCCGGGATGGGCCTGGGCCACCAGAACGTCGCCCTTGGCGGGCCCCGAGGTGGCCACCAGCAGGTCCAGCACGTCGCCGCCCTGCCAGCCGGAAAGGGGATGGCTGCCGAAGGGCGGCGTGAGCTTCAGGAGTCGGGACTGGTCCCCGTCGAGGCTCCCGCCGGCCAGCCAGCCCAGGGTGGGGTCCCAGGTCACGATCATCAGGTCGTCGTGCCCGGCCCAGACCGGGACCACCTGACCCGCCCCGTCCAGACGGTACAGGGCGCCCTTGTCCACGGGCGCCGCGGGTTTGTCCCCGAAGAGGGCCACCAGATCCTCCATGGACGACCCGTTGCCGCCCTGGGCGGTGCCGGGGCTCAGGTCGACCATATCCCCGCCCGTATGCAGAGCCAGGACATGCAGGACCCCGTCGGGCCCGGGAATGATTTGACGCACTTCGTCCTGCACCGCCTCGAACAGGAGTTGCGGTGTGCCCTCGCCGTCGGATGGCACCCGGTAGACCAGACCCGGCCCCTGGGTCACCACCACCAGGGTGCCGTCCCTGTCCACCGCCACGTCGAGGGCGTTCAGGGCGGGAAAGGTCTGCACATGTTCCAGACCGGCGTCCGGACGCCAGCGGTACAGGGCCGCCGGACTGCCGGTGGCCAGCCAGACTTCCTGGCCCGCACCGGCCTGCATGGACCACACATAACCGCCTGCCACCTGCCCCACCGGCGACACGGCGCCGTCGGCGGCCACCGCGTACACATGCCCTTCGGGACCGCAGCCGGCCAGAAGCCCGCCGTCCGGTCGCGCAAGCAGACTGAATACTTCGTTCCCCTCGACCTTGGCGTGCAGACGGGTTTCGCCGCGGCCGTCGGTCCAGTGGATTTCTCCGCCGTGGCCGGTGCCCAGGTAATAGCCGTCGCCGCCGTCGCTGACCACGCGCCACACCACCTCGGCCCCCTCCAGGGGAATGGCCGTGTGGGCCAGGCCCGGCACGACTTCGCCGCGGGCGTTCAGGGCGGTGCCCTGCAGATCCAGTTCATTGAAGTCGCGGCTGGCCGGCCAGTCCCAGTAGATGGGGCCGGCGGCCAGGGCGGACCCCGTCACCGTCAGCAGACCGACAAGGAGAGCGAGACGGCGGATCGCGGAACTCGGCTGTAAGCAGGTCATGGTCGCCTTTCCTGGGTAACGGGCTTACCGGAGTCGGTCAGTTTCAATTGTCGGACGGCATGGCCGCTCAGCAGCCAGGAAGTCTCCGTCGCTATCCGGGCCTGGTAGTCGGCCAGGGTGGGCGTGGCCTGCATGTTGCCGCCCCTGAGCAGACGGGACACCCGTCCGGGCAGGTTGTCCATCTCCTGGCCGCGCACCACCACACCCGAACCGGGCGTCAGAAGTGCCAGCACCAGCTCGTCGCCCGACCGGGGGGTCTTCAGCAGATCCACCGTGGCGGCCAGGCTGGCCGGCTGGAAGGTGTCGGGGGCCCGCTGGGCCTCCAGGGAGAAGAGTTCGGCCGCGCTGGCAGCCACCACCCGGCCGATTCCCGGCTTCAGACCCGGTGGCAAATCGAGGGACAGAGACACGAAGGTGGGCTCACCCAGACGCGGCTCCAGTTCCACCTGGAACACCAGCGGACCGCCGTCGGCCGGCCACTCCCGGGGTCCGGACAGGCCCACCACCTGCGCCGTGGCACCGGGCCGCGTGATCGTGAGGTGGGCTTCCACCTCCAGGAGGGTCACCTCGGCGAAGGTGTTGTTCAGCAGGATGGCCAGCGGCGCCATCATGCCCACCGCCAGATTCATGGCACCGCCGGGCCCGGTGCCCACGCCGGACAGGACCAGCGGTTCGGCGGACACGGTCTCGGAGCCGGCCCAGCGCGTGACCAGCTCGTAGGACACGTTCTGCCGGCTGGCATCGTCGCCCACCGCCAGCAGGGCGTTGTAGATGCTCCAGAAAACCAGGGTGGGCGCCAGCTGCGGATCCGACACCACCGCGAAGTCGTAGTCGCGCGTCACGGCGGCCTCTCCCCTGGCGCTCGAGGGCGAAGTCACCGCCACCTTCACCGGAATCAGGTCCGGGCTGGGCCCCAGCTTGCCGGCCAGGCCCGCGCGCTGGTCGTGGGTCACGGCGCCGACGATCTCACCCACCTGCCCCATCTTGAAGCTCAGGTTGCGGCTGGGAAAAATGGTGAGGATTTCGGCGGTGGCCAGGGGCAGGTGCACCGGACCGCGCTGCATGAAGGGGTGGCCGAACATGAAGACGTCATCGCCGTCCACCCAGGTGACCGTCCCGATAGCACCCAACTGGGCGTCGCCGGTGACCAGCGGCACGGCGCAGGCGGCCCCGGCTTCCAGGGTGGCCGGTGCCGCCGAGGCGCCGCTGTTGGCGGTGAACCCGAGCGGGCGGTGCAGCCAGCCGGGACGCGGGCCGGAATCGGACGGCAGGATCTTTTCCATGAGGGAGAGCAGAAGCGCTTCGGGCGCCGGCCAGTCGTGCGCGTCATTGTTTTGAGAAGTTGCCATGGCAACTTTTTCCTCGCCCCAAAGGTCGGCCGCCAGTTGCCGGGTATCCGCCGCCGTCTCCAGGAGCACGCCGGACCCCACGGTCCCGGTGCGCGGCGTGGGCTGGTCCAGATGGCCGGTCCCGGTGGGCAAGGCCAGGATCTCCTCGGCCGGCGTAATGCCGCCCAGGGGTCGCAGGGCGCCGCCCCACCCGAAGGCCAGAGCGCCGGCAAACCGGCCCTCGATAAACACCGGGCTCCCGCTCATGCCCTGGGCGATGCTGGAAAGTTCCAGACCGTGACCGCTGACCTCCACCAGGATGAGACTGCCCTGCACCTTGATGCGGTCCTGCACACCCACCACCGTCACGCCGAAGGTGTCGATACGGGTGCCCTCGAACACGGTCAGGCCGTAGCCGGTCATGCCGGGCTTGATCTCGGACAGGGGGATGAAATCGGTGGCGGCCAGAACAGGCCCCGACAGCAGGGCCAGCAGGCAGACCACGGGAAGAAAGCGACAAAGGCGATTGGGCAGACAGGCGGGCATGGTCACACGGGGTCCCTTCATATCAAAAAAAACGCCAGGACGGCCGGCGATGGTCATGTGTCATATTAACGAAGGATCGTCGCTGACACTACCAGCTCTTGAATAAAAAAAGGCCCCGCGGGTTCCGCGGGGCCTTTGAATAAATGGTACGCCCAGGAGGACTCGAACCCCCAACCTCCTGGTCCGTAGCCAGACGCTCTATCCAGTTGAGCTATGGGCGCACCTTATTCGAATGTCCAAATCCATAAATCTGTGGCGGAGAGGGAGGGATTCGAACCCTCGGTGAGTTTCCCCACACACGCTTAGCAGGCGTGCGCCTTCAGCCACTCGGCCACCTCTCCCAGATTTTGGCGGAGGGCGGGGGACTCGAACCCCCATGGGCTTTCACCCGGCGGTTTTCAAGACCGCTGCCTTACCAATTAGGACTAGCCCTCCAATTCAGGATGCCCCTAATGGTAATTGCCAAATACCGCCTGCCTCCGGCCGCACACACTGACTTAACAGCCGTTTGAACCGTCGGCGGAAGGGCACGTTACTATCTGGTCTTCAATTTGTCAAGCAAGCCGCCCAATCCCTTTTGGACCGCATCGTTGGTCTGATCGCCCGTCCCGCCGGTCAGGCTTCCCAAATCCACGCCCACCGTGGGCTTGGAGGCCCGGCCCTGCAGCAAAAGGGCCAGATTCACCCGTCCCTGGGGGTCCCGGAGGCTGTCCGCCAGGAAGGACCAGTTGCCCAGATCCGGCGTGAAACCCGCCGGCAGCTTCACCGTCAGGGACAAATCCATGGTGTCGTCGAACCCCACCGAACCGGTGCCCAGCCAGTCGGTGTCATGCCCGTCGATGAGGATTTCCTGCACATGATAACGGCCCTGGTCCACCCGAAAGGTGTGGTTCAGTTGACGGAAACGAATGGTCTTCAGATCCTGCCGCTCACCCAGATAGGAGGACACGTCATCCAGCCAGTCATCGGCCGCCAGCACGCCCTCCCCGCTGTGGGCCTCACCGGTCATGCTGAGGGTCTCTTTGGCCGTATCCCCATCGCGCAACCCGCAGGTTCCGGAGGTCTCCACGTTCAGGTCGCAGGTCAGGCGCATGGCCAGGTCAGGAACCCAGGGCGTCAGCAGGACGTCGGCGGGCACGTCCTTGGCCGTGGCTTCAAAATCCAGGGTGCCCCAGGGGTCGCGCTGGTAATCCAGTTCCGCCTCGCCGCTGAGCCGACCGGTGGACAGTTGGGCTTCAAGACTATCGAGGGTCAGGACCCGGTCGGCGAAATCGCCTTTCAGAGTCACCTTTTCCAGCGGCAGCTTCTGGACAGTCAGGGCCGCAACCTGTCCCCGCAGCAGGAAGGCCAAGCCCTCGGGAATCATCTCGCCCACGGGACCGCCCTGGACGGGCGGCGTGGCGCCGGCCGCCTGGGCCGAGGCCACCGGCAGAGTGATCTGGCTGAGAATCAGGTCGTAATCCGAGGCCGCGGCTTCGCCGGTGTCCCAGACCACCTCCATCCAGGGCCCGCGCAGCCGGATCTCCTCCACCACGATGCGTTGGCCCAGCAGATGACCAATGGCCACCCCCACCTCGAACTTGTCCAGGTCCAGACGGTAGGCGCCCAGTTTGTTGGGCGATCCGGTGGCGGTGGTCAGGTCGGTTCCGGTACCGATGATGGTGCCGCCGCTGAGGGTCAGGCCCAGGCGCGGCCAGAGGCGCACCGACACGTCACCCAGGGCCACCTCGGCACCCGTGGCTTCCACCAGCCCCTCGGTGAGAGAGGTTTTCAGGGCGTCCTTGGGCAGCAGCAGGCCCGCCACCGTGACCACAACCACCGGCAGCAGCACCAGGATCAAGACCAGCATCAGCACGCGTCTGATCAGCTTCCGCGTCATCACAGAGTCCTTTCCTCGGCCCGGTCCGCGTCCACGATCCGGCCGCCGCCCAGTACAACATCATCCTGATACAACACGAGTCCCTGCCCGGGGGCCGCCCCGTCCACGGGGTCGCCAAGATCCACCCTCAGACGCTCCCCGTCCAGAACATAACCCGTCACGGGCACGCCGGCGTGCCGATGGCGAACGCGCACCCTGAGCCCCGGTGTCCCGGAGGGCGGCAGGTCCGTTACCAGGGCACGGAAGCGGTCCGCTTCCAGACTGGAAGTCGACAAGTCTTCCTGATACCCCACCACCAGGGCCCGCTGGGGCAGGTCCAGTCGCAGCACATAAAGCGGACGGTCAGCCGCCACGCCCAGGCCCTTGCGCTGGCCCACCGTGTAGTGAATCAGCCCCCGGTGGCGGCCCAGAACGCGGCCCTCGCTGTTCACAATATCTCCGGGCTCAGTGGCCGGCGAGTCGGCGAACAGGAAGCTGCGGTCCCCGTCGGGGACGAAACATATCTCCACGCTGTCCTTCTTGGCCGCGGCGGGGATACCCAGTTCGCGCGCCGCACGGCGCACGTCGTCCTTCACGTACCAGCCCAGGGGGAAAAGCACGCGGGACAGCAGGTCGGCGGACAGCTTGTGAAGGAAGTAGGACTGATCCTTGGTCGGGTCCAGGCCCTCCATGAGACAGGGCTCGCCGGCCCGTTCGCCGATGCGGGCGTAGTGGCCGGTGGCGGCGAAGTCACAGCCGTGGCGGTCGGCCAGGCGCACCAGTTCGGGAAACCGCACCTGCCCGTTGCAGTCCAGGCAGGGGTTAGGGGTCAGGGCCTGACTGTAGGCCTCCACGAAGGGATCGATGACATCCCGACGGAACGGATCCTCCACGTTCCCCACCCAGTGGCGCGCGCCGTAGCTGCGGGCCAGGCGGCGGGCATCGTCGATGGCTTCCAGGGAACAGCAGTTCTTCTCGGGAAGATCAACCTCCCCGTCGGCATAGCAGAAGTTCTTGAAGGTGACGCACTCCACCTCGCAGCCCAGGTGCTTCAGCAGGGCCAGGGTGACCGCACTGTCCACACCGCCGCTGATACCCAGCAGAACCCCAGTGCCGGGTTTCAGGATCTGGCGCAGGGGCTCGGGAATCGGCAGCGGAAAGGTCATTGCACCACAGCGGGCGTGGGAGATTCCAGCAGTTCCTTGACGATCCGGACGTTGTCGCGCGAGCGCTGCCCGATATCGCCGTCGGGATCCAGTTCAGAGGCCGTTTCCCACTCGTGGATGGCTTCCCGGTAGATCTCCGCCTCGGCGAACATGATGGCCAGGTTATAGTGGGCCAGGGCGCTTTCGGGGTGGGACTCCAGCACGATCTTGAATTCGGCCATGGCTTTGGAAGTCTGCTGCATGCGCATATACAAACCGCCCAGGTTACAGCGGGCCTTTTCGTCGTCGGGGTCGATCGACAGGGCCAGACGGTAGAACTCCTCGGACTTGGCCAGCCGCGCGTTGCGCTGCTGCCGGTTGCCCATCTGGTCGGCCCGGTCATCCCACAGGGACCCCAGGTTCACCATGGCCTCGATGAAGGTACTGTCCTGCTCCACCGCCAGGGTGAAATAGGTTTCGGCGCTGTCCAGCAGGGCGTTCACGGCACCGCCGGACCACCCCACCAGCTGGGCGCTGTCGGTGGCGGCCTTGTAGAATCCGTTCCCGATCATGTAGTTGGCGAACTTCGAGCCCGGCAGGGGACCGGCGGCCAGGGCCCGCAGGGAATCGTCCTGGGCCTGCCCCTCCAGGGCGCCCATCTCCTCCACGAAAACTTCCAGGTCGGTGCGCGGGGCGGCGGCTTCCTTGCAGCCGCTGCCGACCAGCAGCGTGGCCAGGATCATGAAAACGAAACCGAGACGAATCAACGAACCCATCATTGCCAAACTCCCTGCGTTATAACGGCCGACCCTTGCGGAGCCTCCGCTACCACCATTTTTCCAGGCCGGTCACCGACACGGTCATCCGCCAGATCTTGCTCTCCATGCCGTTCTCAGCCAGGCTGCCGATCATGCTGTAGGACAAAGCCAGGTCCAGGCTGCCCATGCGCTGGCCGAAGGGAAATCCCGTGCCGCCGCTGATCGTTTTTTCAATCACGTCGGAGCCACCCAGCTGGTAGGCCCAGCGCCGGTAGCCGACCCCCAGACGCAGCGGCAGGTTGCCCGTGCCGCCCTTGCGCTCGAAGGCCATCAGGCGCTCCAAACCGAAGTTGACACTGTATTCGTCCACCATCACGTCATCCCACTCGGCCGGACCCACGAATTCGGAATAGGCCTGCATCTGGCCGTCCGCCCCGAGTTGCCAGCGGTCGCTCAGGCCCAGCTGGAGGCCGGCCTCGTAGCGGGCGGGCATGGTCATCTGCCAGGTTTCGCGAAAGCGGGACCCCACGCCCCCCATCTCCACCTTGCGGTCCACATCGAGATCGAAGGCGGGCGTGTAGGTACCGGCCAGCTGCAGCCGGTCGAAGGGCGACAGCAGCAGCCCCACGGTATACGCCGTGCCGCTGAACTTGTCTTCCTGCACCCGTCCGTTGGACTGGTACAGGGGCACGCCGGTGCCGGTGGCCGGGTCCATGAACAGGGTCTGCACGCTCTCGCGGATGGTGCCGTTGGCCAGTCCGATGGTCCCACTGACGACCAGGCCCGGCCGGATCTGCCAGGCGGCGCCCAGAGGCACCGAGAAGAAGGTCCCCTCGCGCTGGAAGCGCTCTTCACCGGTCACGGTATCGTCCCAGGCGTACCACACCTGGTCGACCTGGGTCTTGAACTGGTGGGACCGATAGAGTTCGAACCCCGCGGTGAGGGCCAGCTTCCCTTTGATGACGGGCGCGGCCACGCGGATGTCCGGGGTCAGGGTGCGGGTGGTCTTCCGGCTGCCGGTGATATCCGTGTTGTCGGCGCTTTCCCCATACCCGGTGAATTTCACCACGGCGTGCCGCAGGTCGTACAGCGAGGCCACGTTCTTGAAGCCGGGGTTCAGGGTGTCCGATTCGGCCAGGCCCCACCCCCCGCGCGCCACCATGCGGGCGTCTTCGGAATCCAGGGGCTGGCCCACGCTGCGCAGGGCGAAGGGCGTCTGCGCCGCGGCGGCGCCGGCCAGCAGGACCATCAGACAGAGCAGGGACAGCCGGACGTATCGTGAGAGGCTCATTCCCCACCTCCAGTCAGTTCATCCACACTGCTGTAGGATATCCTCAGCTGGGGACGGAGAGACTCCGCGGCGTTGGTGCCGAACATGATGAACTGGCTGAAGAAGAAATCGGACGGGACCGCGGTCAGGTTGTAGGTCGGGAAAAAGGTCTCCCCGGCCGTGAGAATGAAGCCCCGCTCCCCTTCGTACACGTCGTTGACCATACGCTGCACCGCCACCGTAACGTTGAACTGGAGCTCCGCGTGGTAGGTGGGGTCCAGGTTCGTCATGCCGGTGATCAGATAGGCCCAGTTGCCCAGATCCGGCAGGGGCATGGTGTCGCCCTGAACGCCGTACAGTTCCTCCGGCAGTTCCGAGACCACCATGGACTGGAGGTTGCCGAAGCTGCGGGTGGTATCCACGGTCACCGCCAGCACGGCCCGGTTGATGAACACGTTCTGTGGCAGCGCGGCCATGTCGAACCGGAAGAAGGGATACGACCGCAGGGAGGAGCGCATGAAGAATCCGTCGGACATGTCGGCCGGGGCCTGGTCCACCTGATGGAAGGTGGATGCATCGGCGTAGGACCCGAAGTTGAGGGTGGTGTCCGGGTTCACGAACTTCACCTTCAGCACCGGTCCCACCCGGGTGCCCTCGGCCAGATCGGCCAGGGTGCTGGCCGGGTGCTTGTTGTCGCGGGCCGAGTAGCCCACCAGACCCGGTTGCGAGCCCACGCCGCGGCGCACGGTCAACCCCTGCTGCCCGCCGGTGGCCACCCAGTCCAGGAAAAATACCGGCGCAATGGAGATGTTCGGCTCGGAGGAGATATCGGGGATCGGATTGGTGTTCAGATCCAACCCGTCCCTGGCCGGCTCCGGCGCTGGATAGGCCGTGGAGTCGAAGGGGGCGTCCAGCCGGTACAGTTCGTACACCGTTTCCAGGGCCTTCTCACCCTTGGTGAAGCCCTCCTCGGTCAGGTTGGCGTAGAAATCCAGCATGAGCAGACGCAGGTCCACCGACACGATGTTCTCCGTCGTGAAGATGGAATCCGGCAGGGCGTCCACCTCACTCCCGGGACCGAAATCGAAGTTCATCAGGAGGGACGAGGCGGCCCCTTCCTGCTCGCCCATGTAGAGGGCTTCCTGACGCTGGTGGGGCAGGCTGGGATTGTTCACGTTCTTTCCCGTGAAGAACTCCATGTCCACCATTTCCAGGGGCACGAGTACCTCGTCGACCTCACCGTCCACCAGGGGCGTACCCACGGTGTTGGGGTCGTCGCTGGTGCACCCGGCCGCCCACAGCAGCAGGGAGACCGCCATCAGACCCGTCGGGATATGCAAAAGGGATTTGAATCCGGTCAAGAAGGTGTCTCCTCGGTATCAGGGATCAGCGCGTCCGCGCCGACATGCTCACGCTCGTGAATCCGCTCGCCTTGATGATGTCGATCAGTTCGACCACGTCGCCGTGGGTCGCGCTCTCGTCCGCCCGCAGGACCATGCGGTCATCGCCGGAGGACGCCTGCAGCTGCTCCAACAGGGTGGGCAGTTCGTCGCGCGCCACCGCCCGGTCATTCATATAGACCACCCCGTCGGCGGTCAGGAACAGGATGGTGGGCATGTCCACCGTTTCGGTGGCCGTGGACGACCGCGGCAGCACCAGGTTGATGGCCGGCTGGTTCTTGAACGTCGACGTCACCATGAAAAAGATCAGCAACAGGAACATCACGTCGATGAGCGACGTCACGTTGATAATCAGCCCGCTCTTCTTTTTCTTCGGACGGAAATTCATCGTCCGCTCCCGGTGCCCGTCTGACGCATTTCCACCTGGCGTCGACGCAACGTGTCCAGGACCTTGGACGAATAGAATTCCAGATCGAAGATAATCCGGTCGGCGCGGCTGTTCAACCAGTTGTATATGACCAGCGCCGGGATACCGACAATCAGGCCGGCCGCCGTGGTGACCATGGCCTCACTGATACCGGTGGACAGCACCTCGGGGTTGCCGAGTCCGGCAATGGAAATGGATTTGAAAACCCGGATCATGCCCAGCACCGTTCCGAGCAGACCCAGCAGCGGGGCCACGGCGGCCACCGTCTCCAGCACGCCCAGACGGCGGGTCAGCTTGGTGGCTTCCTGGCGCCCGGCCTCCTGCAGCACGTCCTGGATGATGGTCCAGTCATTGTCCGCGTGGTCCAGTCCGGCCTTCACCACATTGGCAAAAGGACCCGGCTTGTGTTCACAGATGGCATAAACGGCCGCCAGGTTGGGGTTGGCGGACATGGTCTTCACCGCTCCGGCAATCTCCGGAAAAACGATTTTCCGGGACTGCAGCACGATCATGCGCTCTATCACCACCGCCAGCCCCACCAGGGAGGCCAGCGCGATCGGAATCATCATCCAGCGTCCGGACTGAATTATTTCCCACATGAGTCGAACAAACCTCCAACTGGTGACAAAAAGGCTCCGGGGCCGCTACCTGATCCGGCGGGACATCAATGCCACGCAGGATAGTGAAGACCCAGGGTTATAACAAGATTCTCTTCCGGAAAGTGCGCCGGCAGGGGCGCGTAGGGCGAAAATGCCTTCAGGGCCGCCATGGAGGCCGTGTGCAGGGACTCGTGCCCGTCGGTCTCGATAATTTCCAGCACGCTGGGCCGGCCGTCCTTTTCCACCACCAGCTTGATGAGCGTCATGCCGCTGATCACGCCCAGACGGTAGGCGTAGGGCGCCACCCAATGCCGGTGCAATTCGTTTTCGAAGCGCTTCATCCACGGGGCGTAGTCCCACTCGTAGGTGTTGAGACTGAAATCGCCGTCGATGGCCACGCCCGACCCCACTGAGCCCTTGGGGGCCTGATTGAAGTCGAACCCCTTGTCGCCGGCCGCCCCCTCGTCGCCCTCCTTGAGGATGGTCGGGGCCTCGCCGCCCCACATGTCGCTCAGATCGGGCTGGTCCACCTTTTCCTCACTGGTGTCGTCGCCCTCGCCTTCGGCGCCCTTCTGGATTTCCGACCGCGGCAGAGGCCAACCACCCAGGGGGCCCTGCTCCTCCTCGGCCGTCTTTTCCTCGTCCTCGCCCGCCTGTCCGCCACTGCGCTGATCCCGGCCGGCTTCGGTCTCCGGCAGGGGGACCTGGGCATACTGATCGCCGCCGGCCCCGTCGAGATCCTCTTTCTGGATCTCCACCTTGGGCACCACGAATTCCTCTTCGGCGGCGGGAACACCCCCGTCACCGCCCTCCACCTGGTCGGCCGCCAGGGCGTTGTACATGCTCAGGAAGTCCGGATCCTCGGGGGGTTTTTCTTCGGCCAGGCGCTCGGGGATCGAGGTGTACGCCTTGGGCAGATTCGTATCGGCGGAATTGTCCGGCAGCGGTTCCTCGGGCAACAGGAAGACTTCGAACTCCTCGGGATTCCCACTGGCCAGGGCCGTGTCCGACAGGGGAAAGAAATCCAGATTCCAGGTGGACCCCAACAGGATCAGGTGCAACAGCACCGACCCCAGCAGGGCACCCAGGAATATTTTTCTTTCATTCACCAAGCCGGATTCCTAACAGCAAAAAGCATACGGGACAGGCCGACCGGCCGTCCCTGTTCCCTAACCCCGTGAAAATACCGTTTCTTGTCGTGAAAAGGTATCCTACGGGTACTAAATTGCCAACCGGCTTGACGAAATAATCCGGCGGCTCTTAAATGATCTGCGCCAGCAGACCTCAACCCTGGAGACCATGGTCATCGATACCAAACGCCTGTTGTCCAAAATTCCTGTGAACCTGTCCGGTCAAGTCACCAGTGGGATGGCCCTGAGCGGGCTGACAACCCTGCGCATCGGCGGGCCCGCCCAGCTTGTCTGCCAGATCCAAAACCCCTCTGATGCGGCCTTGTTCCGGAATATAGCGGGCGAAGCGGACATTCCCAGCTATGTCCTGGGCGGCGGCAGCAACATTCTGGCCGACGATGCCGGCTTTGCCGGCATGGTTCTGCACCTGGCCAATGAAACCTGTGACCGGACAGGGACTTGCCTCACCGTCGGGGCCGGCCACGGATTCGACGAATTGATCCGCCGCAGCCTGGATCTGGGGCTCACGGGCCTGGAGTTCGCCTCAGGCATTCCCGGCACCCTGGGTGGAGCCATCGTAGGCAACGCCGGCTGTTACGGTCATGAAATCAGCGAATTCATCCGGGAACTGCAGATCCTGCGATCCGACGGCACCCTGGACCGGATCGGCCCCGAAGACTGTGGTTTTTCCTACCGGAGCAGTGATCTGCGGGAGAGCGGTCACATCCTGCTGGCCGCCACCCTGGACCTGGCCAAGGGCGATCTGGAGGCCGCCATCGCCCTGCGGGACGAGAAAATCGCCGATCGGCGGGCCAAACACCCGGTGGATGTTCCCTGTGCCGGATCCTGGTTCCGCAACCTGCCGGCGGCCGCCCCGGGAGAGCGGCGCCGGGCCGCGGGTGTCCTGCTGGAAGCCGCAGGCGCCAAGGACATGACCGAAGGCGATGCGGCCGTGTTTCCCCGTCATGCCAATATCATCATCAACCGGGGCCGGGCCACCTGCGCGGACACCCGGGCGTTGGCGGACCGCATGAAACAGGCGGTGGCTGAAAAATTCCAAGTGGATCTGATTGAGGAAGTCCGATACCTGGGCCTCGCCGACGGCTGACCCGCCCCTACTTCAGCAGCAGGATTTTGGAACTGAGCACCCCGCCCTCGGTCTGCACCCGCAGCAGGTAGAGGCCGCCGGCGGCGGGTCGCCCCCCCTGCCGACCGTCCCAGAGCAGATCGTGGGACCCGGCGGACAGGTCGCCGCTCAGAAGGGTGGCCACCCGGCGTCCGGCCGCATCATGGATGGTGGCGGTGACCCGGGAGGGCCGCCCCAGGGACACGCGGCATCTGACCAGGGGGTTGAAGGGGTTGGGCCAGGGCTGACGGTCCCAGGTCAGCACCGGCGGCAGGCCCTGTCGTCCCGTTGACCGGCAAACCCGATCCAGGGGCAGTTCCAGGAATTCCCGCTGCCCGGGAAACCCCACCGTGAGCCGCACGCTCAGACCGGCTGCGGTCACCGGTAGCCCGGCCTCCGCCAAATGGGCTTGTGAGAGGGTCAGGTACCAGGCCTCGCCGTCGAAATCCAGTTGACCGGTCTGGCTGAGGCCGTCCGCGGCCGCCCGGACGGTTTGTCCTTCGGCCACCAGATCCAGAGCCCAGGGGCCGGACCGGTCCGGAACGATTCGAACCCGTAGACCGTCGGCCACGCAATCAGCCGTCAGAGCCGTGGGTTCCACGGAGACCAGGGTGCGCTCCACATTCAGCATGACCAGCCCCAGGTTGAGACTCTGGTCCAGGCTCAGCACGTCCAGAATGCCGTCCTCGTTGAAATCCCCCACGTTGAAATCGGTGATGTTCACCCCCGCGGGAAAGCTGTTGGGCGGGCTGAAGACCCAATCCCCCACGCCAAATACCAGACCGATGCTGCCCTCGCCCCGCAGGTTCACCAACACGTCCTGGAATCCGTTCTGATCCATGTCCCCGGTTTCCAGCCCGACGGGCTCGGCATTCAGCACGTGGTTGCCGATGCGGAGCTTCAGGTCCCCGCTCCCGTCGTTCTCCAGAAAGGTCAGACTCTTGTCCTGGTGGTTGGCCACGACGATATCCAGGTCGAAATCCCCGTCCATATCGGCGGCCGCCAGTTCCTTGGGCACACTGCCCAGGTTCACCCAGTTGCCCTCCACGAAGACCCGCCCCCCCTGGTTGAGGAAGGCCCAACCCCGGCTGATGCCATCGGTAACGACCAGGTCAGGCAGGGTGTCCCCGTTCAGATCCACGGCCAGGACGCCGCTCGCCCCGGTCAGGACCGGTACCTGGGCCAGGTCCGGGAAATGTCCGGTCCCGTCTCCGTAGGCGATAAAGATGTCGGAGTTGCCGGCGCGGGCCATGAAGATGTCGATGTTGCCGTCGAGATCCAGGTCCCGGTGAACGATGGCGCTGGGTTTCACCCCGGGATCGACGATGGACACGTCGGTGAAGAGGTCCGTGTCGGAATAGGTCAGGATCCGGATCCGGTTCACCAGCAGGTCGGCCACCGCCAGATCGGGGCGCCCGTCACCGTTGGCGTCGAAGCTGGTCATGACGCCGGCGAAGTAGGGCAGTTGCTGTTCCAGGGGAGAGATATTGAATCCTCCGCCGGGGACCCCGCGGAAGATGCTGAACATGGTTTTGTTGAAACCCGCCACCACCAGATCCTGAAGGCCGTCGCCATCGAAATCGGACAGGTCCGAAGGCCCCGGCACCGAGTTGATGACCAGGGCGGGAAAGCCGAAGTAGCCGGGCGCGCCGTTGCCGAACATGACGTGCCCCGTCCCCTGGCCCCCACCCAGACAGACCAGATCCCCGAGACCGTTCCCGTTGAAGTCGCACAGGGTGACGCCCACCGGACTGCACCCCGGGTAATAGGATTCCACGCGGTCCCAGGTGCCGCCGAACCGCCGGTAGAATTCGGCCAGCCCCCGATCCCGAACGGCCACATACAGACCGACCGAACCGTCCTCGAACCCCGCCACGTACAAGTGGTCGGCGGGCAGGGTCAAATCCATCCGGTCCAGTTCCACCAGGGTGTCCGCAGACCACCCCAGGACCAGGACGCGGGCCGAATCGGCATTGGCCACCAGAAGCTCCTGGCCCGGCGCTTCATCCGCGTCGAAGGCGCGGATTTCTCCCACGCCCCCTTCCTGGGGATGATGGGAGGCCAGGGTGAAGGATCCATCCCCCTGCCGGCGGAAAACCCCGATTGACCCGGACAGAACGCCCCGGTCCGCGGAGACGAATTCCAGGGTCCCGTCCCGGTCCAGATCCACCGCGGCCAGGGATGTGGGGGTGTCTCCCGAATCCAGGGTCTGGGAAATGGTCCAGCGGGTGCCCTCATCCCGGACAATGACCACCTGGTCAATACCCGGCAGGGACACGGCGATTTCGCCCGCACCGCGGAATCCTTCCCCGACGAAAACCGCGGAGCCGGGATCCTCGGGCAGATCAACCGATTCGACCAGGTTGAAGTAGGGTTCCACCTCCTGAACGGTCATCAGGTAGAGCTGGTCCGGGTTGGCCGTGGCCACCACCAGGCCCTCCCCGGGCGCGGACGGGCTCTCCCACGCACTGATCCAGGTCACGCGACCGCCCAGAAATATGGATTCCAGAATGGAGAAATTTTCAACCCCGGGAAAGAAACGCAGCAGGCTGACATAGCCGTTACCCGTACCCACAGCCAGGAATTCCCCCTGCACCCCCGGCACGGCCACGCGGACCGAACTGATGGTCTCGCCAAGGGCGTTAAAAGCTATGGGACCGGGAAAACGGACGTCCAGAGCGGCACGGGCCGGACCGCCCCCCCACAGGCACAACCCCAGCACCAGGAGCGCCAGGCTCCGGCGGCCGCCGGGATTCAAGGGAAGACGGGACAGACCTAACGGGGACAAGAGGTACCGCTTTCGTTGGCGTCAGGGTGCGTTCATTATACGGATATCACGTCCTGCTGACAAAAGGGTTGCCAATAATTATTGACACCCAAGGCGTGGCACCTGAAATTAATGACGTTGTTTTCCCCAACCCGGACGCCCCTCTCGGCGATCGGCGTCGGATTGGGTTTTGACCAGGACCCGACGGCCTTTCCCACGGGGGAAGACCCGTTTTTCGGGCTGGTCCCATCGAATGCATCCCCGCGAGACCCGGGCTTCGGCCCCGACAGGAGCCTTTCATGTCCCACAAATTTGTGGTCGCCTTGCTTCTCATGGCCTTGGTTCTGGTGTGTCTGCCGGCCCTGGCCCAGGACAGTGGACAGAAAGAGGACAAGACCTTCAAACTTCTGCGTGGCAGCGGTTCGGCCGAATCCGAACTGGAGCTGGACCAGGAAGCGGAGGAAATCTGGGAGCCCGCCCTTGAGTCCGGGTCCATCGAGGTCAGTTTTTCCCTCGGGTTCCTCAGCATGAACAAGACGATCCTGGCCCATGACCAGATCATCTATAAATACAATCAGGAAGCCACCTACTGGGGTGACATGGAAATCACCGGCAAGAGCGCCTTCAATCCCGCGCTCCGGCTGGGCTACACCCTGACCCCCTGGATCAGTGTGGAAGCGGTGGGCGGACTCTTTTTCGCCGACTACACCAGCTCACTGACCAACCGCCATCGCCGACCCAACGAGGCCAATGCCCCTGTGGACTTCGATGAGCCGGCCCTGGGTGAGTTCGACGCCGAAGCCCGCTCCCTGGCCGGCGGAAACGCCAGTGTCAACGCGGTCTTCTACCCCTTGAACCTGAAGGGCGGCGAGGGGCGCATGCACCCGTTCCTGACCGGCGGCCTCGGGCGGATGTGGTACACCCTCAACTCGAACTACGTGGACGAAGGGGCCGGGTCCAATGACCTCAGCTACGGCGGCGGCTTCCGCTACCTCTTCGACAAGAACATCAGTCTCCGCTTGGAATTCATTTTCCACTCCAATACGGTGCAGTTCACCCCGGCGGAATACTTCACGGTCCTCGATGCCGGCACAACCCAGGTGCCCCTCAACGAGTACCCGTTCGAGGATGGTCGCTACGTGGAGCGCGTGGTGACGGAATTCCAATCCGAGAGTATTACCACCTTCAACTGGTCCATCGGTGTCCAGGGGACTTTCTAGGTCCAGCCGTTTTTCAAGGGCAGCCCCGCGGGGCTGCCCTTTTTTTGTGCCCGTCAGGGGCTGAGAGCCGGCAGGGTTTCCCGCCGGAATTCCAGGGCCTCCAGGATATGTCCGCGCGTCACGGACGGGTCCCCGTCCAGGGCCGCGATGACCTGGGCCACCCTCAGGCTGCGGCCGACCCCCCGCAGGGACAGGCCTGTTTCCTGCCGAACCCGGTCCAGCAGCTGCCGGGCTTCGGGATCCACCGTCGGCGCCTGGCCCGGTCGCGGCCCCTTCCCGGACCCCAGGTGCCCGCCCCGCCAGCCGTCGACCTTCGCGTGCGCTCCAGCGGTCCGCGTCAGGAAGGCCCCGTCCCAGTCGTTCACCTCCACGAAGAGATCAAACCGGTCCAGGAGCGGGCCTGACAGGCGCGCCAGGTAGCGGGCCCGCACCCCGGGGGTGCAGGCGCAGGCCCGACTGCCATGACCGTGGAAGCCGCAACGGCAGGGATTCATGGCGGCCACCAGCTGGAAGGCCGCCGGATAGCGCCGGAAGCCCCCGCCACGGGCCAGGCCGACACTGCCGTCGGCCAGGGGTTCGCGCAGCACATCCAGCACCGCGGGGGAGAACTCAGCCAGTTCGTCCAGGAAGAGCAGACCCCGGTGGGCCAGTGTCACTTCGCCGGGCCGCAGACCCGCCCCGCCTCCCACCAGGCCCGCCCGTGTGATGGTGTGATGCGGGGCCCGGAAGGGTCGGCGCGTCACCAGCCCCGGCTGCGACAGGCACCCGGCCGCACTGTGAATCCGGGTGATCTCCAGGGCCTCGGTCCGACTCAGAGGCGGCTGCAGCTTTCCGAGCAGGCGCGCCAAACGGGTCTTCCCCGTGCCGGGGGCCCCCACCATCAGGAGATTCAACCGTCCCACCGCCGCCAGGACCGCCGCCTTGCACAATAGAGGCTGGCCTGACAGATCCGCGCCCAGGTCAACCGGCGTCGGGCGATCGTCCACAGGTGCCGGTCCGGGCTCGCCGGGAGGCGCCGCGCGGCCGGACCACCAACCGATCACCTGGGCCAGGGTCTTCGCACCCACCACCTCCACCTCCGGGGCCAGGCGCGCTTCCCAGGCCTGCGCCGCCGGCACGACCACCGTGGTGTCACCCCGACGGGCCGCCGCCAGGACCATGGCCAGCAGACCCCGCACCGGGCGCAGCTCCCCGAACAGGGACAGTTCCCCCAGATAGAGCGCGTTCGCCGCCGTCGGGCGGCCGCCCCGACGGCCGTGGGTCACAATGCCCATGGCGATGGCCAGATCGAAGGCGGCCCCTTCCTTGCGGATTCCCGCCGGCGCCAGATTGACGGTGATGCGCCCCGCCGGCAGTTTGAGCCCGGTGTTGCGCAGGGCGGCCATGACCCGGTCCCGGCTCTCCCGGACTTCGGCGTTGGGCAGGCCGACCAGGTGGAATCCGGGCAGTCCGCGGCTGACATCCACCTCCACGCGGACGGCCAGCCCGTCCACACCCGCCAGGGCGGCGGTCTTGATCTGATGCATGGGCGTCCTCCCGCCGATTGGCAAAAGCCACGGCCTGCAAGGCCAAGGCCCCGGCCATCGGCCACCGAGGGCGTTTAACGGGAGGCATGGGACTGGACGGGTCAACCGGGGAATCGCAGGGAGGCGGCGAGGGAAAGGCCCGTTGACATATGGGCCGGAAAAAGCGGACCCCCCACTGGGGCTCCGCTAATTCCCAAACAGAAACCAATGCCGGACGAACCGGCGGTCTCTTACAGGTCGCAGGGACGAACAGTCTTGCGACCGTTCTCCATGGCGCGCTTCTCGGCGTCAGCGATCAGGCTGCGGACCTTGGCGTCCAGAGCGGTGTAGAACTCGCCGGACACGTTGCATTCCTTGATGGTTTCCTTGGTCTTGCTCTTGCTAATGATCAGGTCAGCCATTGGGGATCCTCCCTAGGGTTTGGTCCTCTCTCGGCCCCAGCCACTGCGGCATGCAGCCTGGCCGCCGGCGAGAACGGACCTACGCGTTCCTTATGTCGACACACGGACAGTGAGACCGACAATTTGCGACACAATCGCCTCGACAGGCGGCTCTGTCAAGAGTAGATTTCCCAGGAACCCTTTGAACACAATCTGCCCCAAACGGCCCCTAGGCCACGGGAATCTAGCATAAGGAGCCCAGCATGGCCAACGAAAAAGTTCTCTCCCATCTGGAAGCAAATCGGCAGCATCATGTGGACCAGCTGTGCGACTTCCTTCGCATACCGAGTATCAGTTCACAAAGCGAGTACAACGAAGACACCAAGCGCGCCTGTGCTTTCGTCGCCGACGAGTTGAAGGAGCTCGGCCTGACCGTGGAAGTCATTGATCTGGGCGGCCATCCGCTTGTTGTCGCCCAGACCGAAATCCGCCCCGATCGCAAGACCCTTCTCTTCTACGGCCACTACGACGTACAACCGGTGGACCCGCTGGAATTGTGGGACAATCCGCCGTTCGAGCCCGTCATCAAGGACGGCATCGTTTACGCACGCGGGGCCAGCGACGACAAGGGCCAGGTCTACACCCACATCAAGGCGCTCGAGGCCTACATCCGCACGGGCACCGAGTTGCCGGTGAATGTGAAGTTCATCATCGAGGGGGAAGAGGAAGCCGGCGGCGAGAGCATCTACCGCTACACGGAACAGAACCCCGAGAAGCTGGCCTGCGACGCCATCATCGTGTCGGACACCACCCTGTACAACGAGACCACCCCGGGCATCTGCTACAGCCTGAAGGGTCTGGCCTACATGGAAATCCGGGTCAAGGGACCGGACATGGATCTGCATTCGGGCAGCTACGGCGGCACGGTGCAGAACCCCGGCAACGCCCTGGCCGAGATCGTGGCCAAGCTGAAGGATGCCGACGGCCGCTGCCTGGTCCCCGGCTTCTACGACGACGTGCTGGAACTGGAGCAGGACGAGCGCGATGCCTTCGCCGACCTGGGCTACACCGACGAAACGCTCTGCGGGGAAACGGGCGCGCCGGCCGCCTTCGGGGAAAAGGGCTTCACCACCCTGGAGCGCATGTGGGCCCGCCCCACCTGCGACGTGAACGGCCTGAGCAGCGGTTACGGCGGCGAAGGCGCCAAGACCATTATTCCGTCCAGAGCCCTGGCCAAGGTGAGCATGCGCCTGGTGCCCGATCAGGACCCGGACAAAATCGCCGCGGCCTTCCAGGCCTACGTGAAGGAAATCGCCCCGGCGGGTGTGGAGGTTGAAGTGGAGAACCACCACAACGCCAACCCGGTCCTGGTCCCGCGGAAATCCGAGATGTTCAAGGCGGGTATGGCCGCCCTGGAGCAGGGCTTCGGCGCCAAACCCGTGTTCATCCGCGAGGGCGGCAGTATTCCCATCGTGGGAACATTCCAGGAATGCCTGAAATCCCCCGTGCTCCTGCTGGGTTACGGCCTGTCCACGGACAACATCCATTCGCCCAACGAGAAGTTCCATCTGGACAACTTCTGGCGGGGTATTCGCACGTCGGCCT
>Ga0209692_10001240_pt1 | contig 37106 bp, 28 predicted proteins | sample tdDd472_FD_187129 | JGI IMG/M metagenome (GOLD analysis project Ga0209692, IMG submission 187129) | Marine sediment microbial communities from the Atlantic coast under amendment with organic carbon and nitrate - tdDd47.2 (SPAdes)... | ecosystem: Environmental > Aquatic > Marine > Coastal >...
CAGCGTCGCCGCACCGGCAGCGCCGCCACGGCGTCGAGCGCGTCGACCAGTCGTTCGACGTCCGGTCGCGCCTCTGCGTGAAGCGCCGCGAGATCGAGTACGGACACCGTCGACATGAATGAACCCGAACGTGGTGCGTCCATGGACCCACGCGAGCGACGCACCTTTTTCGTGTCGTCACACGATTGTTGCTTGCGCAGACGGGACCGCCCCGTCAGGGTACCACCCGAATGCAGGGCGGTCACCTCGATCGCCCCGAGTGGAGCATCCACGTGTACCTGACGAACTTCATCGAAACCATGAGCACCCCGTCCGCGGTCTTTGCGGATGGTGGTCAGCGCTGGCGCAGTCAGGCGTTCACGTAGGGTTCATCGAACTCCACGTCGCACGAGACGCCCCCGCGCTGCAGGCCCGGGGGCGTTTCTGCTTCGTGCAGACGTACGCGGCCTGACCGACCGCGCTCGCCGGAGGGCGAATGCCATTTCAATCCGAGATTCCCAGGGGTGTCTACGTGACTCCCCCCGTGAGCCCTGCGCTCGCGACCTTCTTTGACAGACCGAATGGGACAGGACCGAACGACGCACCGTCGTTTGGCCCGAAACGAAGCGTCGACGCTGTGGTGGCCTGCCGCCGCACGCCGACGCGAGCCGAGCGCGTGCCCGCCGTGGTGGTGGCAACATGGCACGCTCCCTCGGCGCGATGTCAGCCCGCATCGTGCGTCCCTGCGACGCACGGCGTTCGCCCGTCACGACCCCCCGGTCGGCCCTGAAGCACCCTGTGTGCCCGGGGCCGAGATTGCGGTCGCCGGGCGAGAGGGCGCGCCCACAGTGGATGGCGTGGGTCGTCGATACCGGGACTCCGGTCGGCGCCTCCGTCGCCACGACCCCGACCCCTCGGGCGGGAGTGGTCCGGGCGCGCCGGCTGGTGGCCGTTTGCACCGCCGGGTTCAGCACGAGCGCTGAACGCGGCCCCTGTGGCTCCGAACCCTCGTGGTTCGGCTCCCCGTCGTGCGTGCTGGCGTCGTTCGAGATGGTCCCCTGAAGCGCGGCGAGCGAAAGCTCGCGACGCGCTCCCGGATGCATCGTCGTCGGGGAGCAGAGAGCGCAGAGGGGGTCGCCGTCCGCCGGGAGGCCGACCGGATCGTCGCCTGTCCTCGCACCTGCCCGACAGGGCGGGTGAGGTCTGTCGCGGCTCCCGCGGCCCGGGGCCCGCCCCGCGCGACGAGTCCAACACCCCGCCGTGGGATCGCCACGGCGGGGTGACCCGTTTTGCCGCTGTGCCCGTTGCCCGCCGGCCGCCGTGTCCGTTGCCCGCCGGCCGCTGTGCCCGTTGCCCGCCGGCCGCTGTGCCCGTTGCCCGCCGGCCACCGTGTCCGTTGCCCGCCGGCCGCCGTGCCCGTTGCCCGCCGGCCGCTGTGCCCGTTGCCCGCCGGCCACCGTGTCCGTTGCCCACCGGCCGCCGTGCCCGTTGCTCGCCGGCATGCAGGGTGCGAATCTCGTCGTCCCCTCTGCCACGGATGCGCTGTGTCACGCCGCCTCGCCCTCGAAGACGTTCAGCCGGGCCAGATCTACGAGACCACGTTCTGGCCGAACCCGGTCGAGGGCTCGGACTACCGGTTTCGGGCGACCCATCTCGGCCCGGCGAAGGCGCCGAAGGTCGTGCTCTGTGACGACGGGCGGGTCCGCCCGGGGGGGCGCGCTCGGGTGCGGGTGGTGCGCGTGCACAAGCCCAACCGATCCGACCGGGGGTTCATCGAGGTCGAGTTCATGCAGTCCGCCGGGCTCGAGCTGTCAGGCATCTACCTCGACCCCGAGGTCTCGAAGAAACTGCAGGTACTGCTCGAGAGCGGGCTGAACATCCTGCTCGACGGCCCCCAGGGCAGCGGCAAGACGACCACCGTTCGCGAGGTCGCGCGCGCCCTCGGGATGGAGTTCGTCTTCTTCAACTGCGCCGCGGTCATGGAGCCCACCGACTTCGTCGCCACCCTGCAGATCCGTGCGTCGGACACCGGCGCGCCGATCACCGAGTTTCTGCCGACCGAGCTCATGCGGGCGATCGAAGAGGCGACCCGGCGTCCGCGGCGCCGGTACCTGGTGTTTCTCGACGAGCTGAACCGGGCCCCCGAGGCCGCGCGCAACGTGCTGATGCCCGCCCTCGACAGCACGCGCCGCCTGTACGACCCGGTGTCCAACACCTTCGTCACGATCCCCGACAACGTGCAGTTCGTCGCGGCCGTGAACCGGGGGTCGGCGTTCTCGGCCACCTTCGGCATCGACGCTGCCCAGCTCGACCGGTTCGCGCCGCTGCAGATGGACTACCTGCCGGCAGACGAAGAGGTGAAGCTGCTCGCCAGCCGCCACCCCGAGGTGTCGCGCCGCTGGATCCGGCAGATCGTCTCGATTGCGTCGAAGGTCCGCGCATCGCCGGACGTCGACCGGGGCCTGTCGGTGCGCGCCACCGAAGAGGTGTGCATCTATCTGAGCCACCCGCTCATGAACGCGACGATCGCGTCGGATCTCGCCCACGTGCTGCGGTCCAGCTTCTGCGGCCGATTCGACGGTCGCTGGGACGACGCGGCGACCGACGCCGGAGCGGTCTGGCGGGTCATCCGCGAGGCCCTCGACGCGGGCGAGATCCCGGCGGACGACGACGGCGGTGCCTGAGCGAGCCTCGGGTTTCGATTCGGGCTGGACGCCTCGGGCCTCGATGGGCAGTCTCGCCGCATGACGCTGCTCGCCGACATCTCGACCCTCGATCCTTCTGACCCGATCACGCAGAACGCGTTGACGTCCGCGCTGCTGATCGTCGCCGCAGTGGTCGCCAACGCGGCGCTGCAGCGGCTCGTCCGCGACCGGGCCCACGGAGAGGAGCAGCGCCGCTGGATCGTCGCTGGCCGAAACGCGGTGCTGCTCGCGGCGCTTTTTGGGCTCGTCGTGGTGTGGGGGGCTCAGCTGCGCGCCCTCGCCTTCTCGCTGGTCGCGTTCGCCGCGGCGTTGGCGGTCGCCTCGAAGGAGCTCATCCTCTCGATCCTCGGCAGCTTCTATCGCGCTGTGACCGGTGGCTGGGGCGTCGGTGACCGCATCGAGGTCGGCAACTTTCGCGGCGACGTGATCGATCACAGCCTGCTGTCGACGAAGTTGCTCGAGGTCGGGCCGGGGGCGAACAGCCACCAGTTCACCGGGCGGTCCGTGACCCTGCCGAACGCGCTCTTTCTGACCCAGGCGGTCGTCAACGAGAGCCACACGTCGAACTACGTGCTGCACACGATCCGCGTCCCGGTGAAGCCCGTCGACGTAGCGGCGTCCGAGGCACGGCTGCTCGCGGCCGCGGAGGCGGAGGTCGGATCGTACATCGAAGAGGCGGGCCGCCACCTCGAGTTGCTGTACTCGAACCGGGGCCTGATCGCGCCGGGGGTCGAGCCCCGCATCATCCTGCACGTCGACAGCCCGGACCGCATCGACATGATCCTCCGGTTCGCGGCGCCGTCGCGCAACAAGGGGCGCGTCGAGCAGGCGATCCTGCGCCGGTACCTCACTGCCGCCACCGACGAGCCTGTGGAGGCCGACGATGCGTGACGGGCAGTGGATGATCTACGGCGCGAACGGGTTCACCGGTCGCCTCTGCGTCGAGCGCGCCGTCGAACGTGGTTTGCGCCCGATCCTCGCTGGCCGCAACGCCGAGCAGGTGCGCCCCCTCGCGCGGGAGTACGGCCTCGACGCCCGAGTGTTCGATCTCGACGACCCGGCTCGGCTGCGCGATGCGGTCCGCGACGTCGCGCTCGTGTTGCACTGTGCCGGCCCGTTCTCGGCCACCGCGCGCCCGATGCGGGACGCCTGCCTCGACGAGCAGGCCCACTACCTCGACATCACCGGCGAACGGGACGTGTTCGTCGACAGCTTCGCTCGCGATGAAGACGCCCGCGCCGCAGGCATCGCCATCATCAGCGGGGTCGGCCTGGACGTCGTCCCCACCGACTGCCTCGCGCGGATGCTTGCCGACGAGATGCCCGACGCGGTGCGGCTCGACCTCGCGCTGAAGGGGGTCGCCAGCCCGACCGCCGGCACGCTGAAGACGGTCGTCGAGGGCATCCCGGCCCGGGCCGCCGTCCGCATCGACGGCGAGCTGCGCACCGTGCCGTTCGGGTGGCGTGCCGAGTCCGTCGCCTTCGCCACCGGGCGCGCGCCGACGCTGACCGCGCCGCTCGGCGATCTGGTCACCGCGTGGAAGTCCACCGGCATCGAGACGATCCACTGCGCGGTGGCCGTCCCGGCGGCGATGGTCCGAGGCGCACGCGTGGTGGACGGCCTGCGTACCGTGTTCGCGCTGCGTCCGGTCCGCCAGCTCGCAAAGGCAGCGATCGGCCGCTTCGTGCGTGGGCCGAGCCGCGACGAGCGCGACCAGGCGCAGACCGAGGTGTGGGCCCGCGTGACCGACGCCGACGGGGCCTGCCTGCAGGCGACCCTGACCGTCGCCGAGGGCTACGCGTTCACGGCGCTGTCGGCGGTCGCTGCGGTCGAGCGGGTGCTCGACGGCGAGGTGCCGCCGGGGGCCCACGCGCCGGCGTCGGCGTTCGGGGCCGACTTCGTGCTCGAGCTGCCGCGGTCGGTCTTTCACGGGATCACGAGCTGACGACGCGCCGCGCCCCGGGTCCCCGCGACGGCTCACCCGGGCTGCCTCAGCGCCGCGGACGCGGGCGCCCGCTCAGCGGCGCCGGCGGTTGCGCACGGCGTCGTTCTCGCGGGCTTCTTCGCGGATGCGCTTCTTCGTCGCCGCCCACTGGCAGATCGGGCACGTCGACAGGTCGTGGTACCGCGCCGGGCAGTACTCGCGGCCGAAGTAGATGATCTGCAGGTGGGCGTCGTTCCATCGGTCCCGCGGGAACACCTTCTTGCAGTCCCGCTCGGTGGTCTCGACGTTGCGCCCGTTCGTCAGGCCCCACCGCGTCGCCAGCCGGTGGATGTGCGTATCGACGGGGAACGACGGTTCGCCGAACGCCTGGGCCATCACGACCGCCGCGGTCTTGTGGCCGACGCCGGGCAGCGCCTCGAGGGCGTCGATGTCCGCCGGGATCTCGCCGCCGTGCCGGTCGACGAGCTGCTGGCTCAGCGCCTTCAGGTTCTTCGCCTTCGTCGGCGCGAGGCCCACCTGGCGGATCGCCTGACGGATCGTCTCGACGTCCAGGGCCGCCATCGCAGCCGGGTGGTCGGCGAGGGCAAAGAGCCCCGGCGTGACCTCGTTGACCTTCTTGTCCGTCGTCTGCGCCGACAGCATCACCGCCACGAGCAGCGTGTACGGGTCGTGGTGGTCGAGGGGGATCGGCGGGTCGGGGTACAGCTCGTCGAGCATCGCGAGGATGCGCTCGGCTTTCTCGGCGCGGGTCATGGCCGTCGGGGGCGTGAGGTCAGTGCAGCAGCTCGTCGACCGTCGCGTCGAAGCCGACGAAGACCGGCTCGGGCACGAGGGTGATGCCCATGGCGTTGCGAACGCCACGGCGGACGAGCGAGGCGAGGGCGACGATGTCGGTGGCGCGCGCCTCGCCGCGGTTGATGATGGCGAGGGCGTGGCGCTCGGACAGCCCGGCGCGCCCGAAGGCAAACCCCTTCGCGAAGCCGGCGCGTTCGATCAGCCACCCGGCGGACAGCTTCACGCGTCCGTCGTCGGTCGGCCAGGACGGCATGGTCTCGGCGACGTCCGTGTCGAGGCGGGACCGAACCCGGGCGGCCTCGTCGCGTGAGACGACCGGGTTGACGAAGAACGAGCCGGCGCTGCGGCTGTTCGGCTCGTCGGGGTCGACGACCATCGCCTTGCGCCGCCGGATGCGGAGCACGATCTCGCGCACGGTGTGCAGCTCGGGCAGGGGCCCGCCGTCGACGACGCCGAGTGCGTCGCGCAGCTCGGCGTACCGCAGCGTCGGGGCACCGTCGTGTTCGAGGTCGAGCTCGACGCCCACAACGACGTAGCGATCGCGCCACGCGCCCTTGAAATGGCTCGACCGATAGCCGAACCCGCACTCGGCGGCGGGGATGCGCTGCAGCGAGTGGGTGGCCCGGTCCAGCACACGTACGGCGGTGAGCCGCTCGGCGACCTCCTGGCCGTAGGCGCCGATGTTCTGGATCGGCGCCGCACCGACGCGCCCGGGGATGCCGCTGAGGCACTCCAGTCCGGCGAACCGTTCGGTGCAGCAGAACTCGACGAGTTCGTCCCACTCAACGCCGGCGCCGACCGTGAGGCGCGCTCGGCCGTCCGACGTCTTCTCGACCTCGATGCGGTAGTCGTCGACGCGCACGACCATGCCGTCGAAGCCGGCGTCCGCGATGACGACGTTGCTGCCGCCGCCGAGTACGAAGACCGGCTGGTCGCTGTTGCGGGCCTCGGTGAGGGCCTCGACGAGCTCGGACGGCGTCATCGCCGACGCGAACGAGCGCGCGGCACCGCCGACGCCGAGGGTCGTCTCGGTCGCCAATGGCACGTCGGAGCGGATGTCGAGAGGCAGGTCGAGCGAGAGCGTCATCGCGGTCACCGGGGCGGGCCACGTCCGATGTGGCACGGTGTCCCCGGTGCGGCAAGGGCCGAAGGGGCACCGCGCGGGCGCCGGGGTCAGGGATCGACCGGCGGGTCCAGCGAGAGCTGCACGGGGTACCGGATCGTCATCGGCGACTCGTCCCCGTCCGGCGATGGCGGGGGCGCCGGCACGATCAGCTTCTCGACCACGTCGACGAAGCACTCCAGCTCTTCGAGGGCGAGGTCGCCCGCGGTGATCGACTGCAGCGAGAGTTCGGCGAGCTCGGGGTCGTCGAGTGAGGTCGTGGCGTGCAGCTCAAAGACGAGCCGGTCGACCGCTGCGGGGCGCTCCTCGAGCACGGCTTCATAGCAGGTCGTGAACGCCGTCCGGGCGTCGTCGAATCCGACGCGGATGCCGTCGACGAAGGCCGCGTGCTCCGCCGCCGGGTCGAGCGGTTCGTCGTCCGGGTCGCGCGTGCCGGGCACGAACGCCGCGTCGACGCCGGCGTCCGTCGAGGGCCAGCGGTCGCCGCCGACCGCGCGCTCGGGGGGCATCTGCGTGCCGGTGGAGGGTGCCGCGTTGCCGGTCGCCGCCCGCCCGCCCGGTGCCGTCGCGGACGAGCCCGACGCGCGGTCGGGGGGCGTCGACGGTGCCGCCGTCCGGGGGTCGCTGGCAGCGCTCCCGGGCGATCCCGACGGCAGAGCGCCGGCAGCGTCGGCGGGCATCTCGGTGCTCACGTCGGCCGGGTCGACCGGCGTCGTGAGGTACCAGCGCGCGGCAAGCAGCGCCCCTGCGATGGCGCACCCGGCGATGAGGACGGCGTTGCGGTTCATCGAATCCCTCTCTGGAGTCCCGGCCACCGTACGGTGCGCCGACGCGTCGGACCAGCGCGAATCACGACGATCGTCGTTGAACCGGGCCGCACGGCGACCTACACCTGAGGGCCGAATCCGAACGAACTCGCCCTCTCGTCGCCCCCGGACCGCGCATGCGTTTCACCGCTCTCGCCGTCACCGCCGTGACGCTGACCTTCTCGGCCACCGCATCCGCCGAGCTGCGCATCGAGCCGCAGCGCTCGTGGACCCAGCTCGTGTCGTCCAACGGCTTCTCGGGGGTCGTGCTCGACCTCGCCGAGCGCCGCGTGCACCACTTTCGCGAGCACATCTACGCGACCGAAGAGCCCCGGTGGACGGACGAAGGCGACGAGCTGTGGCTGCCCACCGTGCCCGGTGGCGACTGCTTCAAGCCGCAGTCCGTGTACTCGCGCGACCTGATGACCGACGCGTACTTCGGGATCCGGGTCGGCGAGACGAGCACGTGGCTGACCGAGGTCGACGTCGACCTCGACGCGTCGGGCTACGACGGCATCGCCGGCCATCCGCGCGATGGCGGCACGAGCATCATGCGCATGGTGCAGCCGATCCCCGGCACCGACCTCGTCGCGATCACCCGCGTGTTCACGCCGTGGTCGTACACCGACAACCTCTACGTCCAGGTGCTCGAGGTGCAGAACCGCGGCGACGCGGCGACGGGCCCGGTGTCGATGTACGGGCTCGCGAACCTCAACCTCGGGTTCGGTCGCCCCGGCGCACGGCAGGAGATCGGCAACCAGTTCGAGACGATTACCCTGCGTGAAGACGGCACGGTGCTCGAGCAGGGCTTCGCGGGCCTCGTGTACGCCCGCCCGCTGCCCGCGGCGGACGTCGTCACGCACACGCCGGCGACCTTCTACGACCACGTTCGCGACGGCGTCGCCGGCCCGATCCCGAGCCCCGCCGAGACCGCGGTGACCGGGACGGCGCAGGCGTTCGCGGCCGAGTGGACGGTGGACGCGATCGCGCCCGGCGAGTCCGCGTGGGCCGCGCTCGTCGTCGGGCACGACCCGAACCCGGACTTCGTCGATGGCCGCATCGGCTTCGTCGAGGACTGGATCGACGGTCGCACGGCGTCGGAACTCGTGGAGTCCGAGCGCGACGACTGGGCCGAGTTCGCCGATACCCTCGCGATCCCCGACGGCCTCACCGACGATGAGTACGACCTCTTTCTGCACAGCGCGACGGTGCTGCGCATGGCCCAGGTCCGCGAGACCTCGTACTGGCTGCGTCAGAACGTCGACGCCGGCCCCGACGTGCCCCGCCTGACGGGCATCGACGGCGACGTGGCGACGATCGGCGGCGGCGGCGAAGAGCGAGAGCACCTCGGGTTCGGCGCGATGCTCGCGAGCCTGCCGCCGGGTGAGTGGACGTACGCGTGGGTGCGCGACGGCAGCTACGCGATCGTCGGCCTGACCGATGCGGGCATGCACGACGAGGCCCGCGCGGCGCTCGAGTTCTTCCTGCGGGCCGAGGCGAACCGGTACGTCGACTTCGGCGAGCTCGATGGCGTGCCGCTCGACGACTACGGGCTCTCGCTCACCCGGTACCACGGGTTCGGCATCGAGGAGTCCGACACCCTGTGCAACGGCGACCTGAACTTCGAGTGGGACGGGTTCGGCCTCTTTCTCTGGGCGCTCGGCCACTACGTCGACGTCACCGGCGACCTGACGATCGTCGAAGACTACGAGGACCTGATCCGCGACCGCATCGCCGGCGTGATCGAAGGCCTCGTGCTGCCCGAGACCGGGCTGATGCACGCCGACTCGTCGATCTGGGAGGTCCACTGGTTCGGCAAGGAGAAGACCTTCGCCTACACGTCCATCGCCGGCGCCCGCGGGCTCTGCGACGCCGCGTGGATGTTCGAGGACCTCGGCGACAGCGCGTCCGCCGCGCGGTTCGACGAGGCCGGGCGGCGGCTGCGGCAGGCGATCGCCGAGCGCCTCACGAACGACTCCGGCGCCATCGCGTCGAACCTCGAAGAGCTCGGCGTGGGCATCGGGTACTGGGACGCCGCGGTCACCGAGAGCGTCGGCTTCGGGCTCTTCGACCCGACCGAGACGATCGCCACGGCGACGATGGACGCGATCCGCGACAACCTCACCGTACCGAGCGGGCTGGGGATCTTCCGCAACGACGACGAGCGGGACCCGCACGACCTGACGCCCTGGGGCAGCTTCTACGACAGCCAGGAGTGGGTCTTTCTCGACTACCGGGTGTCGATGGCGGCGCGCCACGCGGGCCGGGACGCGTACGCCGACGACCTGCAGGGGTGGGTGCGCGACCAGTCGCTGCTGAACTTCCTGCTCATCGGTGAGAACTACGACGAGAACACCGGCGAGTACCGCAACAACGCGCCGATGATCGGCTTCGGCGCCGGCAGCTACATCACCTCGCTGCACCAGCGCGAGGGCTCGTGGGCCGTGTCGCCGGCATGCGGCGTGTACTACGAAGACGACCCGGACTTCGGCCCCGGCGAGACCGGCGGCGAAGACGCGGGTGGCGACGTGGGCACGCCGGATGCGGGCATGGACGCGGGCGGCGACACCGGCGACGACGTCGGCGCGGACGCCGGCGACGCGGGCGCCGATGCGGGCGAGGACACCGGCGGTGAAGACACCGGCGCCGAGGATGCGGGTGACGACACCAGCGGCGAAGACACCAGCGGCGAGGACACCGCCGAGGGTGACGCCGCCGAGGACACCGGGGCGGGCGACACCGGCGCGACCGACTCCGGCGCGTCGAACGACGGCGGACGCACGGGTGCCGATGCGTCGAGCGGCGGCGGCGGCGGGGGCGGCTGCGCTGCGGCGCCAGCCGGCTCGGCGCCGGTCAGCGGGCTCGCTGTGCTGGCGATGCTGGGGCTGGTGCGCCGTCGTCGTCGGGGATGATGGCGTGGGTACGTGCTCGGGTCGCTGACGGGCCTCGCGTCGTGAGGGTTCGGGGCACGGGCATGGGCAGGGGCAGGGGCAGGTAGCGGGTCTCGGACGGTGCCGTTGGTTTGCACGGCGGGGGCCGCGTGAACGCGGCTTTTACCTTTCCGTGACAAACGGCGGGGCGGGTCCTGATTAGCCTTCGACGTGTACCGAACTCGGAGCACGTCGTGATTGCCCATCTTCGCCTCGCCGTCTTCTGGCTCATCCACCTCGCCGCGCTCGCCGCCTTCTGGACGGGCGTGCGTCCCGGCGACCTCGTCCTTTGCGCCGTGCTCTACGCTGTCGGGATGTTCGCCGTCACGGCGGGGTACCACCGGTACTTCTCGCACCGCACGTACAAGCTGGGCCGCGTGTCGCAGTTCGTGCTCGCGTGGCTCGCGCAGAGCACCGCGCAGAAGAGCGTGCTGTGGTGGGCCGCGAACCACCGGCACCACCACCGCCACAGCGACACCGAGCGCGACCTGCACAGCCCGCGGCAGCGCGGGTTCTGGTACAGCCACGTCGGCTGGATCCTCGACCCGGCGACGGACGAAGCGAACCTCGACTACGTCCGCGACTGGCAGAAGTACCCCGAGATCGTCTGGCTGCACCGCCACGAGCTGCTGCCGCCCATCGTGCTCGGCGTGGTGGTCTGGGCCATCGGCGGCTGGCCGTCGCTCGTGGTCGGCTTCGTGTGGTCGCTCGTGGTGCTGTGGCACGGCACGTTCACGATCAACTCGCTCAGCCACGTGTTCGGCTGGCGGCGGTACGAGACCCGCGACGACAGCCGCAACAACCCGCTGCTCGCGCTGATCACCCTCGGCGAGGGCTGGCACAACAACCACCACCACTTCATGGGGTCGTGCCGGCAGGGGTTCCGGTGGTGGGAGTTCGACATCACGTACTACGTGATTCGCCTGCTCGGCGTGGTCGGCATCGCCCGCGACATCGTCGAGCCCCCCGCTCACATCGTGCAGAACGAGCCGCACCCGAACCGCGCGATGCCCGCCCCGGCCGAGTAGGGGCGAACGGGCGCGCCGGGGGCGAACGGGCGCGCCGGGGGCGCGCCCCTGAGCCGGCCCCGAGCGCCACCCGACACAGTGCAGGCAGGGCCACGCCCTGCCGTTGCCCCCATTTGACGCCCCCGGCGATGCGCCTATTTTGAACAAGCTCCACGAAGGAGCACATCCAGCGTATCGCCGCACGATCGCGGCACAGACCAGAGGCATTCGCCATGACCCTTCGACTCGGCGTCGTCATCGGTCGTTTTCAACCCGTGCACCGGGGCCACCTTCAGGCGGTCCTGAAGCCGGCGTTCGAACACAGCGACCACGTGCTCATCCTCTTCGGCAGCGCGAACCGCGCCCCCAGCCCGAAGGACCCCTTCGACCCCGAGACGCGGTTTCGGCTGATGCTCGCCGCGCTGACCGACGCCGGCGTCGACCTCGGTGGCGACGTGCCGAAGGTGCAGTGGCGGGCCCTCGACGACTTCGCGTACAGCGAGGACCTGTGGCTCGAGCAGACCCAGCGCCTCGTCGGCGAGTACCAGCGGTCCCTCGCGACGGTGCTCGGGCGCGAGGTGAAGGTGACCCTGTTCGGCGCGCGCAAGGACCGCACGAGCTACTACGTCAACGGGTTCCCCCAGTGGGACCTGCACCTCGGCGAGCCCGAGCGCGTCGGTGAGTTCAGCGCGACCCGCGTGCGCGAGCTGCTCTACGAGGGCGACGAGGCGTGGCGTGATCTCGTGCCCGAGGTCGTCGCGCGTGAGCTCGACGCCTGGCGCGAGACCGAAGCGTTCGCGTGGTGCGCGAAGGAGCACGCGTTCTATGCGAAGTACCGTGCGCCCTATGAAGCCTTCGCCGCGCAGATGCGCCACGGCGTCATCTCGGTCACCGTCGACGCCGTCGTGTTCAGCCGCGGGCGCGTGCTGCTGGTGCAGCGCAAGCGCCACCCCGGCAAGGGGCTGTGGGCGCTGCCCGGCGGGTACCTCGAGCCGGACGAGCTGCCGTACGACGGCGCGGTGCGCGAGTGCCGTGAAGAGACGCGGTTTCGCCTCAGCCGGGGCTGGCTCTTCGCCGAGCAGGTCTACGCCGCGCCGAACCGCAGCCTGAAGGGGCGCGTGCTGACCATCGGATACGGGTTCAACGTACCGTGGACGGTCGACGACGACCCGGTCAGTCACGCGATGAACCTGAACCGGGTGTCCGGCGGCAGCGACGCCGCGCACGCCCAGTGGGTGCCGGTGTCGGACGTCCTCACGCAGGACGCCTTCAAGCGCGGGATGTTCGAAGACCACTTCGACATCGTCGCGGACATGCACCGCCGCCTGCCCTGACCGCCTCTCTGCCCGCGCTGCGCTCGGCGGCCCGCAGCGCGCATGGCTTCGCCGCCCGCGACCGCGGAGGTCGCGCCCCCACGTAGCCCACGGAGGGCACCCATGAGCGATACGACCGAGACGACCCCCTCGCCGTGCACCTCGCCGCGTCGGTTCGACCCGAGCGCGGTGCCCATCGCCGTCCACAGCGACAGCTACAAGTTCACCCACCCCGAGATGTACCCGCCGGCCCGCGCGATGTCGGCGTACATCGAGGCGCGGCGCCCGTTCGAGGGCGGCGACGACCACCGGGTCGTGCACTACGGCACCCGGTACCTCGTCGAGCGCTGGCTGATGCGTCGCTGGACCCACGCCGACGTCGACGCCGCCGAGGCCTTCTTCGCGACGTTCAACGCGGGGCACACACCGCACCCGGTGCCGAGGGACCTGCTCGCGCGGGTTGTCGACGAGCACGACGGGTGGTTCCCGGTGACGATCGACGCCCTGCCGGACGGGTCGGTCGTCTATGCCCGCACGCCCCAGCTCGTCATCACCGCCGAAGGCGACTTCGCCCGGCTCGTGACGTGGCTCGAGACCGTCGCGCTGCAGACGATCTGGTACATGTCGACGGTGGCGACCCACAGCCGACTGACGGTGTCGGCGATCCGGGACGCGTTCGAGCGGTCCGCCGACCCCGACGCATTCTGGAAGCTCGGCAGTCGCCTGCACGACTTCGGGTTTCGCGGCTGCACGAGCGCCGAGCAGGCGATCATGGGCGGCTCGGCGCACCTGCTGAACAGCGACGGCACGGACACGACGGTCGCGGCCTGGTACGCGACCCACCACCTGAACGGCGGGCGCCCGATCGGGTCGTCCATCCCGGCGACGGAGCACAGCGTCATGACCGCCTGGCCCACCGAGCTGGGCGCGGTGGAGCGGGTCGTCGATCGGTACGGCGCCGGTGTGTTCGCGACCGTGGCCGACTCGTACGACTACGCCGGCTTTCTGGCAGGGGTCGTGCCGGCGGTCGCGCCCCGGGTGAAGGCGAAGGGCGGGTTTCACGTCGTGCGCCCCGACTCCGGCGACCCGGTCCAGTGCGTGGTCGACGGGCTTCGCGCCCTCGAGCGGGCGTACGGCGCGACGACGAACGGCCGCGGCTTCAAGGTCATCGACGGCGCCGGTGTCATCCAGGGCGACGGCATCGACCGCCACGTTGTCGCCGAGATCCTCGAGGCGGCGATGGCCGCCGGGTACAGCGCCGAGAACTGCGCGTTCGGCATGGGCGCCGGCCTGCTGCAGCGCCTGAACCGCGACACGCTCGGGTACGCCTGCAAGCTCTCGTGGCGACAGGCGCCGGACGGCGTCGAGCACGACGTCATGAAAGTCCCGCGCACGGACGACGCCAAGGCGAGCCTGCCGGGGCGCCTCGACGTCGTGCCCGCGTGGTTCGACCGCGAGCAGGGTGTGCCCATGCCGCAGGTCTGGCCGCTCGACGAGAGCCCCGGTGGGTCGATGCTGCGCCGGGTGTGGGACCGCGGCCCCGTCGACGGGGTGTTCGAGTCGTTCGACGACGTGCGGGCGCGTGTGGAGCGCGAGTGGAGCGGGCTGCCGCCGCAGGCGCCGCTGCCGGTGTGGTCCGAGGCGCTGCAGGCGCGGCGGGCGGAGGTGATTGGGGGGATGCGGGCGCGGCCGTCGGGCTGAGTGCAGAGCGCGGTGCATCGGCAGGGCGTGGCCCTGCCTGTACTGTGGCGTGCAATGCTCGTTGCAGGCTGAGTGCAGAAATCGGGGCCGGCCAGGTGCAGAGATCGGGGCCGGCCAGGTGCAGAGCGCGGTGCATCGGCAGGGCGTGGCCCTGCCTGTACTGTGGCGTGCAATGCTCGTTGCAGGCTGAGTGCAGAGATCGGGGCCGGCCAGGTGCAGAGATCGGGGTCGGCCAGGTGTAGAGCGTGGGCAGGGCGTGGCCCTGCCTGCACCGTGCTGGGCGGTGCTCGTGTCGAGCTGGGTGCTCGTGCTCAGTCGGGGAGGTAGCGGTAGCCGGCGCCGCGGACGGTGGTGAGGTGGTGGGGGCGGCGGGGGTCGGGTTCGATGAGCTTGCGCAGGCGGGCGACGAAGTTGTCGACCGTGCGGGTGCGGCTGTTGGGCGAGACGCCCCAGACGTCTTCGAGCAGGGCCTCGCGGCGCACGATCTCGTTCGGCCGCGCGATGAAGTACTCGGCGAGGCGCAGCTCGAGCTCGGTGAGCTCGACCTCGTCGCCGCCGCTGCGGATGCGGCGGGTCGCCCGGTCGAGGGTCGCGCCCCCGAACCGGACCGTGGCGTCGCTCGCGGCCGCCGGGCGTCCGCGGTCCCACTGCCGTCGGCGCAGCAACGCCGTGATGCGGCCGAGGAGCTCGGACAGATCGAAGGGCTTGCCGAGGTAGTCGTCGGCGCCGGCTTCGAGCCCGGCGATGATGTCCGGCGGGGCGTTCTTCGCCGTCAGCATCAACACCGGCGTCCGATCGCCGCGGTCCCGCATCCGGGCGCAGAACGCTCGCCCCGAACCGTCGGGCAGCATGACGTCGAGGACGATCAGGTCGTGGGCGTCGTCGTCGTCGAGGGCCGCGCGGGCCTCGGCGAGCGTCGACGCCGTCGACACCGTGTACCCCTCGGCCTCCAGGTTGAACCGGAGCGAGAAGGCGAGGTGTTCTTCGTCCTCGACGAGCAACAGGCGAGCGGTCATTGCGCCGGTGGGTGGGCAGGCAGGGTCAGGGTGAACGTCGACCCGTGGCCGGGTCCGTCGCTGTCGGCCACGAGGTCCCCGCCGAGGGTACGCACGAGCCCGCGGGATACGAAGAGGCCGAGCCCGGTGCCACGGATGCGCCCGGTGACGGCGACGCGATAGAAGCGGTTGAAGATCCGGGTCAGCTCGGGCTTCGCCAGCCCGACGCCGTGGTCGCGGACGTCGATGCGCACCTGCCCGCTGCGTTCGCGGCGCCCGGTGACCTCGACCCGCGGGGTGTCGGGGGCGTACTTCACCGCGTTGTCGAGCAGGTTCAGCAGGGCGATCTCGACGGCCAGCTCGTCGGTCTCGAGGATCGGCTCGGGCTCGAGCGCGGCGACGTCCACGGTGAACGTCGATTCGGGCACCCGATGTCGCTCGGCGATCTGGGCGATGCACCGGTCGATCAGCACGATCAGGTCGGTATCACCGAGCTCGACCGGGCGCTCGTTGTTCTGCAGCCGCCCGGCCTCGAGGATGTGCTCGATGAACTGCTGCAGCCGGTCGACGTCGCGGCGCATGACCGTGAGAAACCGGTCACGATCGGCGTCCGAGAGGTTGCGTCGGTCGAGGGTGTCGAGCGCGAGGCGCAGGCTGGCCAGCGGCGACTTCAGCTCGTGGGTGACGCCGTCGACGAACGAGTCCTGGCGCCGGATGCGCAGGATCTGGCGGGCGTTCGAGACGATGAACGTCACGAGGATCGCCATGATGCCGACGAGCCCGATGTCGAGCAGCCCGACGAGCACCCAGAACGTGTACGGCACGCCCTGCATGTCGTCGACGTCCGTCGCGAGCAGGTAGTACCGGGTGAAGAGGATGTTCGAGCCGACGAGGACCGCAAGCGTGATCAGCGTCGCGAACCCACCGATGAGGATGGGGCGACGCAGAGACAGACGGTTCGACGGCAGCGCCATCCTCGGAGTCCTCGCCGATCAGGGGGCGAGGTACGCCTCGTTGTCCTTTGCGAGCTGCAGGGCTTCTTCGAGGATCGCGTCGTGCTGGGACGCGTCGGCCCACCGCGCCTGGCCGGCTTCGGACAGGGTGTCGAGCGGGTCGAAGTAGAAGAAGTACTGGCCCTGCTTGACCGACGGCGCCGTGTACACCGACACGCCGGTCTCGCGGACGTACGCCTCGTACGAGTGGACGGCGCGCTTGCCGCCACCGCCGGGCGCGTCGCAGACGAAGGTCGGGGTGTTGAAGCCCGCCGAGACCCCGCGCACGAGCTTCTCGAGCTGCAGCCCCGTCGCGAGCGACGTGCGCAGGTCTTCGACGCCCTTCACGAGGTCGTGCATGTACACGTAGTACGGGTGCGCGTTGATGTAGCCGAGCCCCTTCACGAGGCCGATCATCGTCTCGGGGGTGTCGTTCACGCCGCGCTGCAGGACGGTCTGGTTGCGGACGATGATGCCGCGGTCGACCAGGCGGTCCATGGCCCGCTTCGAGTGCTCGGTGATCTCGTTGCGGGTGTTGAAGTGCGTGTGCAGCGCGACCTCTTTGCCCATCTTGCGGCCGCGCTCGACGATCTCGGTGATCGCGTCGAGCCAGACGTCGTCGGTGAGGATCTTCTGCGGCGAGATGGCCGGGCCCTTCGTCGCGAAGCGAAAGCGACGGATGTTCGGCATGTCGAGCAGGGTGTGCCCGATCTCGCGGATCCAGTCGGCGCGCAGGTTGTACGCGTCACCGCCGGACACGACGATGTCCTCGAGCTCCGGGCGGCTCTCGATGTAGGCGAACGCGGCCTTCCACCGGTCCTTGTTCGGGCGCAGGGCGACCTTCTCGACCTCTTCGGTGTCGAGGCCGATCGCGTACGACCGCGTACAGAACCGGCAGTACACCGGGCAGGTGTCCAGCGGCAGAAAGAGCGCCTTGTCGGTGTACCGGTGCGTCAGGCCCGGCGTCGGCGCATCGGCCTGCTCGCCGAGGCTGTCGAGGTTCAGCTTCGGGTGGTCGGGCTGCAGCGACGAGGCGACCGGGATGAACTGCCGGCGAAGCGGGTCGTCCCACGGGTCGTCCCAGTCGATCAGCGAGAGCACGTAGGGCGAGACGCGCATCGCCATCGGCGCGCGGCGCAGGCCCTCGGCAACGTCCTCGTAGAACTTCTCGCTGGCGACGTCGCCGACGATCCGCTGGAGCTTCTTGAGGTTCGTCGCCGAGTTCTTCGCCTGGAACTTGTGGTCCAGGAACTCGGCCTCGTCGACCTCGGCGAACGCCGGGATGTGCCGCCACCACTCCCCGGACTTCAGGGCGCGGTGCTGCAGCGTGGTCGGGTCCACCGCAGGCTTCTTCGCGGCGGGGATGTCGTCGTTCGAGTACGCGATGCGCGGGGCATCCTGGTACGAATCGTTGACCTGATTCATCGGCGTCTCCGGTCCCATCGGAAGGGACCGGGGTAACGCAGTGTGAGGGGGCTTTCAACCCCGCACACCATGCCGCAGTGCGCCGTCGCGTTCGCGTCGTCCGCGGCGCCCGGTGGCGTCCGCAGATCGAGCCTCCCGGGCCACCCGGTTCGAGCGACGGATCAGGCGCCGGGCAGGCGGTTCAACGTGTACGCGAGGTCGCGCGCCTCGATCATGTTGTCCTCGATGCTGCAGTACGTCCACGAGCCGTACCGGCCGATCGAGAACACGCCGCGGGCCGCCAGCGCCTGCTTCATCTCGTCGACGAGCGCGTTGGAGTCCTTCGTGATGTGCACGTAGGCCGGGTCGAGGGTGATCGTGTGATCGGCGACGAGCTGGTGCCCGTCGATGACCCCCGCCTTCTCGAGATCGGCCAGCACCTGCGCCTTCGCGCCCTCGACGTCCACCTCGGCGTCCGGGGCGTAGCCGAGCTCGACGTAGAGGCTCATGCGGTCGGTGCCGAAGATGTTGTCGTAGAACCCGATCCGATAGAACGCGTACTCGCGCTCGGGGAAGTACACCCAGTGGGTGTCCTCCCACCCCTTGCGGTCGAAGCCGAGGTTGAAGATCAGCACCTTGTTGTACGTGAGCTGCGACGGGTCGTAGTCGAGCCCGGTCATCGGCATCAGCTGGTGAAAGGGCGCCGACGTGATGAGGAACTCGAAGCCGATCTCGCGCTTCGTGGTGATGGCCACCTTGCGGTCGAGGTCGATGGACACGAGCCGCTCTTCGAACGCGATCTTCTCGTCCGGCACCTCGTGCTTCAGCGCGTTGACGTACTGGATGGCGCCGCCGCGCGGGTACGTGAAGGTGCTGTTGTACGACCGGTTGTCGGCCTCACGCATGTTGCGGACGATGTCCTCGACGCTGGCGTAGGGGAAGAACCGGCCCATCGCGTCGACGTCCAGCTCGGTCAGCGAGCACGCGTAGAGCTTCTCGTTGTACGGCTTGAGGAAGCGCTCCGTGATGCCGCGACCGAACTTCTGGTAGAGCATCTGCTCGAAGTTCTCGGCCTTCTCGCCGCCGTACACCTCGTCCTTGAAGAAGAGGTCGTACAGGCACTCGATGAACTCGTCCTGCGGCAGCTGGTGGATGTTCTTCTGGAAGGGGAAGTCCACGAGCGCGTGCTTGTAGAGAATCTTCGTGCTCTTCTCGACGACCTTCACCTCGTCGGCCGGCATGCGGTCGAGCAGGTACTTCTCGAGTTCCTTGTGCTTGAAGTGAAAGAAGTGGCCGCTGTAGTCCCAGACGAACCCGTCCTTCTTCACCGTCTTGCAGTACCCGCCGATCTCGGTGTCCGCCTCGACGATGAGGTAGTCGTCGGAGTCGACGAAGTTGGCGAACGCGAGGCCGCTGACGCCTGCACCAACGACGAGGTAGCGGGTGTGATCCATCGTGTCGCTCATCGGGGACTGCACCGGGTTCGAGGGGTGCCGGACGTGGTAGTCCGCGTCATCGGCCCGGGCAAGGGCAGGGGGGCGGTTGGCGACGCCGGCTGACATCGAAGCGCGGCTGCGTGCCCGCGAGGCGCGGGTCGAACGCTGGCGTCGCGCGTGGTGGGACGGCCCGACCGACCTGCCGTACCGCGCCCTGTGCCTCGCGTGGTTCGTCGCGTCGCTGGCGCGATGCACGCTGATGGAGGCCGGCCAGCCGTCGTGGTGGATCGCGACCGGCGTGCTCGTGCTCGGCTCGGTGCAGCTCGTCTGGCGGGGCGGGCGCATCGGGTGGCTGCTCTCGCTCGTCGGGCTGCTGGTGCCTCTGTGGTGGCTTGGCGACTGGCTCACCCAGTCGGTGATCCTCGCGCTGATCGCGGCGGTCGGCGTCGCGACGACCCGGGCGCCGGACCGGGATGAGCCGGCATCGACCCCGTCCGGGTCCACAGACGGCGAGACGCAAGACGCTCGACGTGCAGAGGGAGCGACCGCAATGCCCCTACGCGCGGTGGGCGTCGCCGCGCACGCCCTCGTCGCGTCGACGTACTTCGTCGCGGTGTTTCACAAGCTCAACGCCGGCTTCATCGATCCGGTCGCGTCCTGCGCGAACCACGGTTGGCGGCAGCTCGGCGCGGCGCTGGTCTTCGACCTGCCGCTGCCCGATCCGCTGGCGGCCGCGATGCCATGGCTCGTGCTCGCCACCGAGCTCACCGTCGGCGTGCTCGTCGCCCGGCGCTCGCGGTGGGCGATCCCGGTCGGCGTGGCGCTGCACGTGCCGTTCACCCTCGCGCTCGCCCCCGCGTTCGCCTTCGTCATGGCCGTCGGCTATGTCGCCGCGACCCCGGGCGAAGTGCTGGACCGAGCGTGGCGGGGACTGCGTGAGCGTGCGCCCCGCCGCGCCGCCGAGGCCGCCGCGATCGCCGCGGCCACCGTGGCGCTGACCCCGGGCTTCGACGTCGTGATGGGGATCAAGGTCGCGCTGCTCGTGCAGCTCGCCGTCGTCGTGCATCCGGGGCTGTGGCGCGACGTCACGCCGTCGCCGGCGCCGAAACGGGCCCGCGCATGGGCGCTGGCGGTGGTCGCCGGGTTCGGCCTGAACGCCGCCACGCCCTATCTCGGGACGCAGATGCAGCACACCGGGGCGATGCTCTCGAACCTTCGCATCGACACCGCGTGCAGCAACCACCTCGTGGTGCCGGCGACGCTGCGCCTCGTCGACCCGTACGTGCGCATCGACGCCGCGTCACTGGGCAACGCCGAGCACGGCACGCTCGGCGCGTACCCGGACGACGAGCTCGCGCTGCGGTCGATCCTCTGGTCGACGACTGCTCTGCGCTCGATGCGGCGCAACTGGTGCACCGAGCGCACCCGCCCGATCCGCCTCGAGGGCACGTTTCTCGGCGAGCCGCTGGTGATCGAGGACCTGTGCGACCCGGCGACGCCCCTGCCGCGGGGCCCCGGCGCGTTCGGCGGCCCGGGGGTGTTCGACGGCTACCTGCGGCTGCAGAAGAACCTGCCGCGGTCGTGCGCGATGACCTGCGTGCACTGACCGCCGTCCTGCGACCGCGTCACGCGGTGAGGTCGCGGAGCCGCACGAACGGCGACGCCCCCGACCGCGTCGTGCGGCCGGGGGCGCGGCGAGTGCGGTTCGTGGCCGCCGCGCACTACTCCACCGTGTAGAAGTAGATGTTGTCGAAGTACACCGTGGGCACGCCGGCTTCGGCGGCGGACACGACGAACTGCGAGACGTTGGCGCGGTTCGCGAGGCCCGCGGAGACGAAGTCGTCGAGCGGGATGTCGTAGCTGTTCCACTCTCCCGGCACGAACGCCGGATCACCGTCGACGACGAAGGCGATCTCGCCTTCGGTATTGTCGTCGCCGGTGAACGCGTTGTCCGCACCCCAGTCGACGATCTTGAACCGGACGGTGGTCGCGTCCGACGAGTACACGTCGAAGTGCACGTGGGTCGCGTCGCCGAGGTCGAGGCTGTTGTCGCCGACCGCCTCGATGCCTGCGAAGCTCAGCGAAGAATACCGAAGGGCCGCATTGCCATCGAAGTCGACGAACGAGAAGGTCGCGACGGACCACTCGGTGCGGAACGTGTCGACCGTCACCGCGTCGTAGGCGTCCGAGAAGAGCGAGGCGATGACCTCACGCTCCGGCGTCTCCGGCTCGGGCGCAGCGCTCGGCCCGGTGCTCTCGCTGACGTTGACCGTGATCATCCCGCCGACCTCTTCGCCGGCGAAGGTCGCGGTGATGACGGCGGTACCTTCGCCGACCGTGGTGACGACGCCATCGATCTCGACCGTGGCGACGTCCTCGTCGTCGCTCATCCACATGAAGTGCAGCGCGCTGGGGTACACCGTGACCGTCTCGTCGCCGTACGGGTAGTTGGCGACGAAGCCTGCGGCGGTCGTCGTCTCGTCGACGCCAAGGTTGACCTCGGCCGTGCCGAACGCAGCGGCGGGGGCGCCCAGGTCTTCGTCGACCATGTACTGGATGTCGTCGAGCCACACGGTGTACGACGCAGCCTCGGCGCCCTCGGCGAAGTGGAAGAGGCCCGCGAGGTCGGTGAGCATCGCGGGGTCGCCGATCGGCAGCACGAACCACTGCCACTCGTCGGTCAACGCGAGGTCGCGGCGCTCGACCTGGAAGGCGTTGTCGGCGGAGTCGTTGCCGACACCGACGGCGTTGAACGTGTACTCGGCGTCCGCGCGGGCCCAGAAGCCGATGCTGTCGTAGCCCGAGACGTCCCACGTCTCGGACGCCACGAGCGCGCCGCCGGTGTAGCCCGCAGCCGGCACGACGATGCGCAGCGACGCGTCGCCCATCATCGCCATCTCGGTGTCGATCGAGACGTCATTGGCCGAGCCGCCGAAGGGCGCGAACTCGACACCATCGGCGTAGTCGTCGCCGAAGATGAGGCCCATCATCTCGCCGCCGGTGTCGCCACCGACGTCCGCGACGTCCGCGCCGACGTCACCCACGTCGCCGATGTCGAGCCCGACGTCGCCGACGTCGCCGCCGTCGAAGCCGGTGTCCATCTCGGCGTCTGCGCCGGTGTCGGTCATGCCGGTGTCTTCTTCACCGGTGTCGGTCATGCCGGTGTCTTCTTCACCGGTGTCGGTCATGCCGGTGTCTTCTTCACCGGTGTCGGTCATGCCGGTGTCGGTCATGCCGGTGTCACCACCGCCGGTATCGGTCATGCCGGCGTCGGTCTCGCCGGCGTCGTCTTCATCGTCGAAGCCGGTGTCGCCGCAGGCGGCGAGTCCGAGGACGAGGGCGCTGGTCGCGAGCAGGCGCAGCCCGTTGCGCGACAGAGGGGGGAGCGTGAAGAACTGCATGGGAGCCTCCGGGGGGGTCATGCGGCCCAGCGGGCCGGGTCAGGGCGCTGCGGCCGTGAAGTAGACGTTGTCGATCAGCAGGGGATCGCCGTTCGCGCCGGGGCCGCCGAGCAGAACGAGCACGGCGGTGACGCGGTCGCGCGAGAGACCGGCGTCATCGAAATCGGTGAGGGGGATGGCCAGGTGGTGCCACGTGTCGTCGGGTGCCCAGCCGTAGGTCGACGCCTGCACCGTGTACGTGCCGTCGGCGTCGTTCATCCCGAGCTCGAGCTCGGCGAAGGCCGCGACGTCCGAACGCAGCGACACGTGCAGCGTCGTCCACGCGCCCATGTCGCGGGCGAGGTCCCAGTGCACGCCGCATCCCCACCAGGGGCCGCCAGCGTGCTCGATCGCGGTGGCCTCCAGCCCCTCGACGCGTGTCGTCACCGGCTGCAGGCGCAGGGTGTTCTCGTACACGTAGAGGTGGGTCGTCGCGTCGTCGATCGGGACGAGGTCCGAGCTGCCGCCCTCGTAGAACGCGCCGATGGACAGCCGGTCTTCGCCGGGCGTCCACGGGTCCGGTCCAGCGAGCGCGTTCGTCGGTCCGCCGTCGCCAGAACCTTCGGCGCCGAAGGGCTCCTGGCTGGCGTAGTCCGACGCGCCCGCGTCCGGGCGACACGCGCTGGTGAGGGTGAGCATCATCGCGGCGAGCCCGAGGCGGGCCGCCTGTCGTCGCAGCGGGGTCATCGTCGCACCGCCGTGGTGTTGCCGCCGATCCCGGTCACGAGGACCCAGTCGCCCTCGGGCGTGCCGCCGAGGTCGAGGATCGCGAGGTACGAAGGGGTCACGAGCTCGAACGCGAACGTGCCGGTCGCGTCGAAGCTCTGTGCGTCGGGGAAGTGGTCGAGCACCGCCTGATACGCGGCGATCGCCTGCTCGCGCACCGCCTCCAGGTCGTCCTGCACGGCGTTGCCGTTCACGTAGATGTCCGCGAGGTTCTGCGCGACGTAGAACTGGTTCTCGCCGGTCGGCTCGATCGCGAGGATCGACGCCCAGCTGTAGAACGCCGCCACGTCCGACGCGTACGTCTCGATGTCCCACTTGAGGTCGCCGACGGGGATGTCGCCGACAAACGGGTTGTTCGGGTCCGACAGGACCGAGGTGTCCGGGTGGACGCCGACGCCGCTCGAGTGAAGCTCCAGCGGCTCGGTGCCGACGAAGTCGCCGTAGATGTAGCTCGGCGGCTCGTAGCACGCGGCCCCGGCGAACGCCGCGACGGCGACCGCGCACAGACCGGTGGTGATGGGGTTCGTCATGGGTCGCCTCACAGTCCGATGTTCACGTACACGCCGACCTCGTACTCGCGGCCGATGCCGCTGCGTTCGGGGTCGAGCCAGCGCTCGGAGAATTCGTTCAGCGTCCGCACCTGCGAGCGCAGGCCGAACCGCGTGTCGAACACGCCGAGGCGCCGGGGTCGGGCGCCGTAGGACAGGTCGCCGTACCACTGCATCGGGTACGTCAGGTTGAAGTCCCGGTGGAAGTCGTACGGGCCCCAGTCGTTGAGGTGCAGCCGCGTGGCCAGCCGCGCCGTCGACCAGTCGACCTGCAGGCTGCCACCGCCGCGGTTCACCGTCCGGTTGCTGTCGCCGCGCGACTGGTTCTGGCCGCCGAAGAACGTGCCGTACAGGCGCAGCGGCCCGGGGCGGGCGAACCAGTCGAGGGTCAGGTCCCACTCGTCCTGCGCGCGCGGCGCCGAGCCGAACGGCACGACGGCGCCGGTGTCGAGGACGACGAGGTTCGCGTCGCGGGACGTGGGCTGGTGCCGGTAGACGAAGTCGAGGCTCCACGCGAAGGGCGCGTCCTCACGATCGATGCGGTCCCACAGCCAGTACCAGGTGCCTGGCGTCGGATCCCACACGAGCAACAGCTCCGCGCCGATCGTCTCGCGGTTGCCGAGCACGGCGAACGGGTCGTCGATGACGTTCCGCGGTCGGATCGACGGGTAGTACAGGTCGCTGTTCACGCTGTAGAAGCCGTCGACCTGCGGGTTCGGGCCGATGAGCGGCACCTGGTACAGGGCGTTCGGCGCGATCGTGAGCGAGCCGGCGCCGATCGCCGCGCCCGACGAGATGGCGTAGTGGTTGCCCTGACCGGACTCCTTCAGCGACCACCGCTGCCAGGTGATCGTCCGGTCGTCGCCGCCGTCGGACACGAGGCCGTGGTATCCGCCCTGCAGGTACCAGTTCACGCGGCCGAGCTCGGCGCTGAACTTCGCGCGGGCGCCGAGGGTGTCGGCGAACTGGATCTCGTCGTCGAGGTACTCGTAGCCGCTGTCGAGGTAGCCGCGGCCGTTCGTCTCGCGGGTCCACGTGAACGACTCGCCGATGCGCGGCGTGCCGGCCATGAGCCCGGCGAGCTCGAGGCGGTGGCGTCCGACCGGGATGTCGAGATGCAGCGCGGTACGGCGGTTGCGGCGCTCGGGGGTGGCGTTCGACGACTCCACGTCCCGGGTGGACGCGAGGTCCTCCTGGTGCAGCGTGGTGACGGCGACCGGTCCGACGTTCGCGGTGTACTTGCCGATGACCATCGGGTTCGCGCCCCAGTGGATCTCGGGGCCGAACGCGAGGGTCAGGCCGTCGAGCTCCCGATGCCCCTCGAGTTCGAACCCGAGCGGCGCCTCGGCCTGGTACGTGTCGAGGTTCGGCCCGTAGTACGTCTCACGGTAGATCCCGAAGAAGTCGCCCTCGTAGCCCCAGTGCGTGTGCCCGCGGCGGTAGAACCCGCGGAGGGTCGCGAGCGGACGCGCGATCTCGACCTCGGCGCCGTAGATGCCCACGCGGTCCACGACGGTCGCGGCGTCCCCCTCGTCGTCGACGGCGCGCTGCTCGTAGAAGATGTTGTCGAGCCGGTTCTGCGCGACGTTGCCGACGACGTTGAGCGACAAGAAGCCGTACACGCCGTGAACGGGCTCGGTCTCGACGTCGAGCCAGAACGACTCGGTGTGATCGATGACGAAGTCGTCCGGGCGGTCGACCGGACCGCTCGCGCTCGAACCGGACGAGTCGAGCAGCAGGCGCAGGTTCGAGATGCGCACCCGGCTGAGGCGGTCCGTCTGGGCCTCGGCGCGCAGCGCGGCGTAGCGGTGCGCGTAGGTCATCGGGACGATCGCCTCGAAGTGGGCATCGATCTCGTCTCGGGTCGCCTCGTAGGGGTTCAGGGTGAAGACGTCCTGCAGCACGAAGTACGCGGTGCGGGGGCGGACGCGGTAGTGGCCGGACTCGTCGTTCTGGTCCTTGGCCGCGATGCCGAACCACTCCTCGTTCATGTTGTTGCCGCCGGGCACGAAGTCCTCGGCGTACCCGCCGTTCGGCCACGACGCGTCGGTGTTGTGGACGTCCAGATCGACGGTCTGGCCGGTCTTCCACCAGCCGTCGGACCACTGGAAGATGAACCCGCCGATCGCGTTGCCCGGGCCGTCGTGCCCGTGGGCGTGCACGTACAGGTCGTGCCACTGGCTGTGCAGGTACTCGGCCTGGGTGACGTCGTCCTCGCGCCCGCGCCGTGCGTCGAACGCGTCGGCCCCGAACTCGGTGAACATCACCGGCAGGCCGGTCTTCTCGTACACCTCTTCGTACATGTCGCGGACGGTCGCGCCGCGATAGACATTGGTGCCGAAGATGTCGAAGTCGCCGCAGACCTCGGCGATGATGTCGATGTACTGCAGGTCGCCGTTGGTGAGCGAGACCGGGCGGCCCGGATCCATCGCGTGCACGAGCTGCGCGCCCTCGTTCATCAGGGTGTACAGGTGCACGGCCCGCGGGTCGGCGTCGTCGGTCGGCAGCGCCTCGATCTCGAACGAGGTCCAGTGCAGGCCGTAGTTGTTCTCGTTGCCGAGCATCCACAGCAGGATGCCGCGTGTGCCCGCGTACCGTTCGAGCGACGCCTCGAGCTCGCCGAGGATCGCGGCGCGGTGGGACGGGTTGCCGTAGTCGATGTTCGGCACCCAGACGCCGTCGATCGTCATGCCGTACCGGCCCATGAGCGGGTTCACGGCGGTGAAGATCCCGTACTCGTCGTAGATCCACTCGACCCAGCGGGGGGGGATCACGTCGTACTGCCGGATCGCGTTCACCCCCATCGCGCGCAGCAGCCCCATCTCGGTGTGCAGCGCCTCTTCGATGAACGCGTCGGATCGGCCCCAGAAGTCGTAGCTGTAGTTCTCGCCGATCGGCATGTACGCCCAGTTCATGCCGACCACCATGAGCGGCTCGCCGTCGACGACGAGCTGAACGCCGGCGTCGTCGTGGTGTACATCGACGGTCTGGGCGTGGGCGGGTCCGGCGGGCGAAGCGGTGACGAGGGCCACCGCGGCCACGATGAGCAGCCAGCGGGTCATGACGCCTCGGTGGATCGGGCGAGCGTGCGATCGTCGGCGATCCGCTCGCGGTACCAGTGTGCGCTGTCCTTCGGCGTCCGCTTCTGCGTCTCGTAGTCGACGTGGATGAGGCCGAAGCGCTTCTCGTAGCCGAACGCCCACTCGAAGTTGTCGAGCAGCGACCACGCGAAGTAGCCGTCGACCGGGACGCCCTCGGACCGCGCGGCGTGCACGGCGTCGACGTGGCTCTCCAGATAGGCCTGGCGCTCGACGTCGCGGACGCGCCCGTCGGCGTCGGGCTCGGTCGGGTAGGCGGCGCCGTTCTCGGTGATGTAGATGGCCGCCGGGCTGTAGTCCTCGGCCACCCGGTGCAGGAGCAGGCGCAGCGAGTCGGCGTGGACCTCCCATCCCATGTCGGTGACGACGCCGGTGGACTTCAGCGTCACGGGCTCGTTGTCCGCGGCGGACTCGTCCCGGATGATCGCGCGGCTGTAGTAGTTGATGCCGAGAAAGTCGGTCGCTGCCGCGATCGTCTCGAGGTCGCCGTCCTGCACGAAGGGCAGCGGACCGTCCGGCAGGTCCCCCGACGCGCGGTAGTCGGCCACCTTGTCGTCCGGGTACCCGCGCCCGTAGAGCGGGTCGAGGTACCAGCGGTTGAAGAACCCGTCGAAGAGCATCGTCGCCCGGGCGTCGGCGACGCTCGGCGAGGCCGGGAACGCCGGGCACAGGTTCACGGTGATGCCGACCGACGCGCCGGGCACGTTGCGGCGAATCACCGGGACCGCGGCGCCGTGCGAGAGCAGCACGTGGTGGGCGACGGCGAGTGAAGTGCCGACGTCCTTCATGCCGGGGGCCTGCTCACCCGTCGCATGCCCGAGATGGGCGACGCACCACGGCTCGTTGTGGGTGATCCACAGCCCGACGCGGTCGCCGAGGCGGCGCGACACGATGTCTGCGTACTCGACGAAGCGGTCGACGATGTCGCGGTTGCGCCAGCCGCCCTCGTCTTCGAGCGCCTGCGGCAGGTCCCAGTGGTAGAGGGTGACCGCCGGCTCGATGCCGCGCTCGAGCAGCCCGTCGACGAGCTTGCTGTAGAAGTCGAGGCCGGCCTCGTTGGCCGGTCCGCGGCCCGTCGGCTGGATGCGCGGCCACGCGATCGAGAACCGGTACGCGTCGACGCCCATCCACTGGAGCAGGTCGAGGTCCTCGGGCCACCGGTGATAGTGGTCGCAGGCGCCGTCGCCGCTCGTGCCGTCGGCGATCGTGCCGTCCTGTGCACAGAAGGTGTCCCAGATCGACGGGCCGCGACCGTCGGCGTGGATCGCGCCTTCGATCTGGTAGGACGACGTGGCGGCGCCCCAGAGAAACGGTCGGTTCGAGCGGGTCATGGCGTTTGGGGGACGGGGTTGCGGCAGACGATGATGTGGCCGCCGTCGAGCGACAGCGGGTCGGGCAGGGCGGCGCGGCACGCGGGTTCGACCCGCGGGCAGCGCTCGGCGTACGGGCAGCCGATCTCGGCGACCGCGTAGTGGGCGGCGTCGGCGGGGGGGGCATCGCGGAATCCGGCGTCCGGGCCCGGACGCGCCGACAGCAGCAGCGCCGTGTACGGATGGCGGGCGCGGTTCAGCACCACCGACGTCGGTCCGCGCTCGACGATCCGCCCGGCGTACATGACGAGGGTGCGGTGCGCGAGGTGGCGGGCGCTGAGCAGGTCGTGGGTGACGAAGAGCACGCCGAGGTGACGCTCGGTGGCGAGCCGGGCCAGCAGGTCGAGAATCGCCCGGCGGGTGGCGACGTCGAGCATCGACGTGGGCTCGTCGGCGAGCAGGTACTCGGGATCCGTCGCGAGGGCCCGGGCGATGGCGACACGCTGGCGCTGGCCCCCGGACAGCTCGTGCGGGTGCCGATCGATGTAGTCGGCCGCCGGGGTCAGACCGACCTCGGTCAACAGGTCGAGCGCCGCCTGACGCAGCTCGCCCTTCGCCGCGCGCCCATGGATGCGCAGCGGGCGCTCGAGGTGGTAGGCGATCGAGTGGACCGGGTTCAGCGACCCGAACGGGTCCTGGAAGATCATCTGCACCCGCTTGCGGAACGCGCGGGATGCTTTTCGTGGCTCGTCGACCAGGGGCTGGCGCCCGTCCAGCCAGAGCTCGCCGGCGTCCGGCTCGATCAGGCGGCAGAACACCCGGGCCACCGTCGTCTTGCCGCTGCCAGACTCGCCGACGAGCGCGACGATCTCGCCGCGCCGGATCGTGACGTCGACATCGCGCAGGACGCGGCGCACGCGCAGGCTGCGGCCGGGGAGGGTGAACGCCTTGTGGACGCCCCGGATCTCCATCCGTGCCTCGCTCATGCCGACCCCCCTGCCGAATCGGCGTCCGGCTCGGCGAACGCCTCGAGCAGCGTGCGGGTGTAGGGGTGCACGGGGCCCTCGAGCAGCTGGGTCGGCGTACCCGCGTCGAGCAGTCGGCCGCGCTGCAGGACGCAGATCCGGTCCGCCCAGCAGAGCAGCAGCGGCATGTCGTGCGTGATGAGGATCACGCTGAATCCGATCGACTGCCGCCGCGCGTTGATGCGCTGCAGGATCTCGCGCTGGACCACCACGTCGAGCGCGGTGGTCGGCTCGTCGAGGATCAGGACGTCCGGATCGAGCGACATTGCCATGGCGATCACGACCCGCTGCCGCATGCCGCCGGACAGCTGGTGCGGGTAGGCGTCGGCGACGGCGGCATCGAGACCCACGTGGTCGAGCAGCTCGTCGATGCGGGCGGCGACGGCGTCGGGCGACAGATCCCGGTGGGTGACCATGCCGTCGGTCATCTGTGCGCGGATGGTCAGGACGGGGTTGAGGGCGTTGAGCGCGCTCTGAAAGGCCATCCCGATGCGGGTGAGACGCAGGCGACGGTGGGTGTCCTCGTCGAGCCCGAGCAGGTCGACGCCGTCGAGCCACGCGCCGCCGGACGTGGTGCGCGCCGTGTCGGGCAGCAGGCCCATCAGTGCGGTGGCGATCGTCGACTTGCCCGAGCCGGATTCGCCGGCGAGGCCCATGATCTCGCCGGGGCGCAGGTCGAACGACACGCCGTCGACCGCGCGCGTCTCGCCGTCCTCGTCGATGAAGTCGATCGTGAGGTCGCGCACGCGGAGCCGCACCTCGTCGTCGGGGGTGTGCGCCGGGACCGCCCGCTCACCCTCGATGGGGGCCCGCGCGCGGAGCCGAGGGTTCGTCACCTCGTCGATGCCGAAGTTCACGAGCGTCAGGCCAAAGCCGACCATGGCGATGCCGAACCCTGTGGGCACGAAGATCCACCACGACCCGGTGAGCAGGGCCGAGTCGTTCGCGGCCCAGTACAGGTTCGTGCCCCAGGTCACGGCGCCGACGTCGCCGAGCCCGAGAAACTCGAGCCCGACCTGGGCGCCGATGGCGTACACCGTCGCGCCGATGAAGACGGCGACGATCAGCGAGCTCATGTTCGGCAGGATTTCGTGGACGATGATGCGCCAGGGCGACTCGCCGGCCACGATCGCGGCGGACACGAAGTCGCGCTTTCGGATCGACATGGCCTGGGCGCGAAAGACGCGGGCGTTCCACGCCCAACCGGCGATCGAGAGGACGAGGGCGATCGAGAGCGGGCCCGGCGGCAGCCACGCCGCGAGCACGATGGCCAGCGGCAGCCCGGGCAGGACGAGAAAGACGTTGGTGAGGACGCTCAGCGCATCGTCGACGCGCTTACCGAAGAAGGCCGAGGTCACCCCGATGACCGTGCCCACGCCGGTGACCGCGAGGCCGACGAGGACGCCGACCCACAGGGTGGTTCGTGCCCCGGCGATGGCCTGCGCGAGCACGTCCTGCCCCTGGCCGGTCGTGCCCATCCAGAACTGCGCCGATGGCGGCGAGTGCGGCGCGGCAACAAAGGCGTCTGCGTCGGGGTAGATCCACGGCCCGACGAGGGCGATGAGCCCGAAGAACGCGACGAGGACCGTGCCGATCATCGCCTTGCGGTTCGCCCGCAGACTGGCGAGGAGTTCAGCCATCGTCCCTCGTGCGCGGATCGAGCCAGACGTACGCGAGGTCGACGAACCAGTTCGCTGCGAGCACCGCGAGGGTGATCGCGAGGAAGAGCCCCTGCATCAGGGGGTAGTCCTGGTTGCGAACCGCGACGACCATCAGGTACCCGAGCCCCGGGTACGAGAAGACGATCTCGGTGAGCAGCGAGCCGCTGAGCACGAAGCCGAGCGCCATGCCGAAGCCGGTGATGTTGGGCAGCAGCGCATTGCGCGCGGCGTACCAGACGAGGACGCGCTTCGGCTCGAGCCCGCGGGCGCGGGCGAAGCCGACGTAGTCGGTGCCGAGCACCGAGATCATCGTGTTGCGCATGCTCAGCAGCCAGCCGCCGAGGCTCGCGAGGACGATGGTCGCGGCGGGCAGGGTGGCGTGCCACGCGACGTTGCTGATGAACGCCCAGCTGAATCCGGGCGCGACGTCCGGGCTGTGGGCGTGGCGCAGCGGGAACCACCCGAGCGTGAAGCCGAACACGTAGAGCGCCAGCATCGCGAGCCAGAAGTACGGGAAGGCCCCGATCAGCGCGAGCGCCGGTGGCGCAAAGCTGTCGAGGACGCCGTTGCGCTTCCATGCGGCGAGGGCGCCGAGGGTGGTGCCGATGCAGAACGCGATGAGGACGCTGACGCCCGCGAGCAGCACGGTCCACAGCAGCCCCGTGCCAATCACCTCGGTGACCGTCGCCGGGTAGTACGCCGTGGACAACCCGAGGTCGCCCTGGGCGAGGTGCCAGACGTAGCTGCCGAACTGTTTGTGCAGCGGTGCGTCCGTGAAGCCGAACGCCGCGCGCAGGGCGTCCAGGGCTTCGGGCTGCAGGCGCCCCTGGAAGCGCGCGAACATCGTCGACGCCGGGTCCCCGGGCATCAGGCGCGGGATCAGGAAGTTCATCACGATCGCCGACAGGGCGGCGACGAGATAGAAGCCGAGCCGGCGCAGGGCGTACTTCATTCGACCCCCCGCGGGCGCAGCGTGGTGAGCACGAGCAGCGCGCTCGGCAGGGCGTTCGGCGACGGCGACGCGTAGGGCGCGTCCGGCGAGGGGAACCCTTCGAACCGGCGGGTCGAGTACGCCGCCCACTGGGGATTCGGGAAGAGCGGGATCGCCGGCATCGTCTCGGCGAACCGGCGCTGCAGGTCGTCGGCGAGCTCGCCCTGGGCGTCACGGTCCGCAGTGCGCTCGAACGCGTCGAGCAGCCGCTGCGCCTCGTCGTCGGCGAAGCGGTGCCAGTTGCCGGCGGAGATCTCGCCGACCGGCTGCACCGTGTCCGGCGACATCAGCCAGCGATAGAACGCGTAGGGCGACGGGCCGTCGTTCGACCAGCTGACGGCGAGCTCGAACTCGCCGCGCTGCAGGTCCGAGAACCACGCGCTGAACTCGGCCGGGCGCACCTGGGCGCGGATGCCGACGGCGCGAAGGTCGGTGGCGATGACCTGCGCGGCGCGGACCCAGTCCGACCAGCCGGACACGACGTCGATGTCGAAGGCCAGCGGCCGCCCGTCCGGCCCGCGGCGTACTCCGTCGTCGCCCATGGCCAGCCCCGCCGCGTCGAGCAGCGCGTTCGCCTCGGCGACGTCGTGGCGGGTCCAGTCCTCGACGTCGTCGTCGTCCAGGCGCCAGCTGCGGTAGCTGTCCGACAACCCGGTCGGCGACGACGGCACGGTGTAGTCGTACATCGCCACTTCGACGATGCGCTCGCGATTCAGCGCCAGGCTCAGCGCACGGCGGACGCGGACGTCGTCGAAGGGTGCCCGCGTCGTGTTGGCGTAGAGAAAGACGGTGCTGCCGACGAGGGGGAACCAGTACTTGTTGTGGTCCGGATCCCGACGCACGAAGGTGCGATCGATGGCCGGCACGAAGTTGCCGGCCCAGTCGACCGTGCCCTCGACGAGGGCCATGTTCGCCTGGTCGTTGCCGGGGTACGCGAGAAAGCGCAGCGCCTCGACGTAGGGCCGGCCGTCCTGCCAGTAGTTCGGGTTGCGGCCCAGCTCGTACACCTGGTTCTGAAACGTGCGGACCTCGGTGAACGGGCCGGTGGCGACCGGGTTCGGGTTCGTGAACGTCAGCGGGTCGTCGACCTCGGACCAGATGTGCTCGGGCACGATCGGCACGCCCGCGACCACCTGCAGCCCGGGCACGTACACCCGGCTCGTGCGCAGCGTGACGTGAGAGCCATCGACCGTGACGTCGTCGACGAAGGACCAGACACCGCCCTGATCGAGCGCGGGTACCTCGCGGAGCAGCTCGAACGTGAACGCGACGTCCCGGGCGGTCATCGGCGTGCCGTCCGACCATTCGACGCCCTCACGAATGTCGAACGTCAGGGATCGCAGGTCGTCGGACCACGACCAGTCGGTGGCGAGCCACGGGACCCACTCCCCGGCCACCGGGTTGTGCACGAGCAGCGGCTCGTAGATGCCGGCGCGCGTCGGCCACCGCGCCTCGCCGGGGGCCAGTGGGTTGAACGTGCGGATCCACGCGCTCTGCTGCTCGACGCTCACCGAGAGCACACCGGGGGGCGTGCCTGCGCGGCCGGTCTCGCACCCGGCGGAACCGGCGCAGATCGCGGCGGCGACGAGGATGGCGAGCGCGCGCGTCATGCGGCGTCCTCGTAGATGCGCACGTAGTCGACCCGCATCTGCTGCGGGAAGCTCGTGTCGGGGCCGACGGGCCCGATGAACGTGCCGCCGACCGCGATGTTGAGGATGAGAAAGAACGGCTGGTCGAAGACCCACGGCGCGGCACCCGGCAGGTCGTCGCGAGTCACCGTGTGGTAGTGCAGGTCGTCGACGTACCAGCGGATCTCACCCGGGTCCCACTCGATCGCGTACACGTGGAAGTCGCGATGCAGCCCGCCGCCGGCGACGGCGATGCTGTCGGTGATGCCCTGTCCGGCGGAGTAGCCCGGGCCGTGGACAGTGCCGTGTACGATGGCCGGCTCCTGCCCGCGGTACTCGAGGATGTCGATCTCGCCGCACTGCGGCCAGCCGACCTCGGGGAAGTTCTCGCCGAGCATCCAGAACGCCGGCCAGATGCCGGCCCCGACGGGCAGCTGGATGCGGGCCTCGATGCGCCCGCCGTTGGCGGTGACGGCCCCGATCGTCGTGAGCCGCGCCGACGTGTAGCGGTTGCCCTCGTAGAACTCCTCACGCGCGGTCAACACGAGGTGCCCGTCGCCGTCCATCGACGCGTTCTCGACCCGGTCGGTGTTGTACTCGAGCTGCTCGTTGCCCCACCCGTCGCCGCCGATGTCCGGCGTCCAGACGGACGGGTCAGGCGGGGTGCCCGCCGGGCCGTCGAACTCGTCGGACCACACCAGCGTCCACGCGCGGGTCGGGGTCGTCGTGTCGTCGTCTTCGTGCTGGTCCATCGAAGTCCCCGCGCAGGCTGCGGCCATCGATCCGAAGGCGACGAGCATCGCCACGAGGGCGCGTCGCAGTGTCATCGCAGAGACCGCCGTCATCGCAGCCCCCCTGCGGTCGCGTGCACGAGCAGCTCGTGGTCTTCGAACGCCGCGTCGAGGGCGAGGGTTGCTGCGCCGAGGGCGATGGCGCTCTCGCCGAGCACCGTCGCGGCGAGCTCGGCCTGATGGTTCGAGAAGAGCAGCGAACGCGACCGGGCCGAGGCGCGGACCGCGTCGAGGAACGCGTCGCCCGCGGCAACGAGCTCACCGCCGAGGACCACGCGGCTCGGGTTCAGCAGGTTCAACAGGCCCGCCACGCCGATGCCGAGTCGCTGCCCGACCTCGGCCATCAGCTCGACGGCCCAGGGTTCGCCCGCGGCCGATCGGGCGGCGAGCTCGCGCGCCGACCGGGGGGCAGCGCCCGAGCAGCGCTCGGCGGCCAGCTCGAGCAGGCGCGGCGTCCCGACCATCACGTTCAGGCAGCCGCGATTGCCGCAGATGCACGTGGGCCCGGACGGATCGATGGACAGGTGGCCGAGCTCGCCGGCGATGCCGCCCGCGCCCCGGTAGAGGGCGCCGCGGATCACATGCCCCGAGCCGATGCCGGTGCCGATCTTGATGTAGGTGAAGTCGTCGCCGCCCTGCCCGAACCAGTGTTCGGCGAGGGCGCCGGCGTTGGCGTCGTTCTCGACGTAGACCGGCAGTGCGACGCGATCGCCGAACTCCTCGGCGATGTCGATGTCGCGCCAGGCCGGCAGGATCATCGGCGAGACCCGGTCGGGCCACCGCAGATCGATCGGGCTGGGGACGGCGACGCCGACGCCGAGCACGGCGCCCCGGTACTCGGATCCGGCGAGGCAGTCGCGCAGCATCTCGGCCGCCGTCTCGATCGCGCCATAGGGATCGGTGCGGGTGGCGAACGCCTGGTCCCGCGCCGCGACGATCGCGCCGGTGGGGCTCGCGAGCACCGCCGTGAGGTGGGATGCGCCGATCTCGATGCCGGCGATGTGGTGCCCGGCGTCGTCGAACACCAGCTCGACCGGGGGCCGGCCGCCGCTCGACACGCGCGCGCGGGTGCGTCGGACGAGACCGTCGTCTTCGAACCGTCGGACGATGCCCGAGACGGTCGACGCGCTGAGGCCGGACTCTCGCGCGAGGTCCGCGCGGGAGATCCCCGGGCGCGACCAGATCATGCGCAGGAGCATGCGCTCGTTCGTGGTGCGCATCCCTGCGAGGTCGACCTTGTTGCCGGTGCGGCGCTCGGACACGACGGTCACCTCCACTGAATGTCGTCGACGGTGAACGTCGCGGCGTCACCGGTGTCGGTGACCCAACCGAAGCCGCCCACGACCTCGTCGCCCACGGCGAGTCCGTCGAGCGACAGCGTGTACTGCGTGGGTTCGGTGCCCAGCGCGAGCGGGCCGGACTCGGTGGCGAAGCCGTCGACGTCGCCGATGCCCACCAGGAAGTTCACGACCTCGTCGCCGGTCTCGCCCCACGCATAGAACGTGACCTCGACCGCGCCGGACGGCACCGGCAGCCCCGGGGCGTCACCCCAGTTGCCGTCGGGGTACTGCCAGAACACGCCGCCCCAGCCGTTTGCGCCCCGGGTCCAGGTGAAGCTGCGGCACACGCCGGACGCGTCCCCCGCACGATCGCCGTCACAGGCGTCGTCGACGACCGTGACTCCCCCCGGCGTCTCCCCGTCGCCCATGAAACCGCTCGGCGCGTAGTAGTCGTCGACCGCGAAGGGCAGCGTGGTCGGTGTCGTCGGGCCAGCGTCCGGCTCGGGCGTGTCCTCGGACGTGTCCATCGGGTCGACGTCGGCGGCGGCATCCGTAGATGCGTCCGATCCGCCCGTGTCGTCGACGCCGGCATCTTCGCGGCCGCCCGTGTCGATCTCGGTGCCGACGTCGTCGACGCCGACATCGGCGTCGGCGCCCGTGTCGTCGCCGAGGCCATTGTCGATGCAGCCGGAGCCGGACCGCCACGTCCCCGACGGGCACGGATCATCTCCGGCGGCGTCGGCTCCGCAGCCGAGCGCCGTGGCGGCGGCAAGGGCGATGCAGAGCTGCAATGGGCGGCGGTCGTGCCTCGGTGACGTGCGCATGGCGCTCCGTTTCGGCGGACAGCGAAGAAAGTGGTGCGGGCCAACGAACGTCCGGTGGTTGGCCGTGTGCGAGATACCCTGAGGATAAATTCGCACTCCGAAGATAGTCAACGGTCGACAGGTAAAAAGAGCCGGGAATGCGTCGGCATTGCGGGGCCTTGTGATGACGCGGCGCGTCAGCGGGCGGCGCAATGGACCGCCCCCGTCGTCGGCGCATGCCACGAAAATGCCGATGGCCACACGCAGCATGCATGTGGCCATCGGGTGATGCGTGTGTGCTCGAGTGTGGGGGGCGCCCGCTGGCAGCGGCTCGCACCGAGCCCCCCGAATTCACGGGGTCGACGCCTTCAGCAGCACGAAGTCGTAGCGCATGTGGTCGAACGGACCGGTCTGGCCGAGCGCCGGGTGCGCGGACGGATCGTCGACGCGGACGGGCTCGACGATGAGCGCTTCCTTCACGCCGAACACCGTGTCCGACGCGAGGTACTCGTCGCCGGCGACGAAGAGGTGCGTCGTGAGCGGCTGGTAGCCCTCGGCGCGCACGATGAAGTGGATGTGCGCCGGTCGCCAGGGATGGCGCCCCAGCGAGCCCAGCATCTGCCCGACGGGCCCGTCGTCGGGGATCGTGTAGCTCTTCGGGCGCAGGGTGCGGA